>Ga0164243_10003596_pt1 | contig 24737 bp, 25 predicted proteins | sample OricompcompostOP_FD_108781 | JGI IMG/M metagenome (GOLD analysis project Ga0164243, IMG submission 108781) | Organic Plus compost microbial communities from Emeryville, California, USA - Original compost - Organic plus compost (OP) | ecosystem: Engineered > Solid waste > Mixed feedstock >...
CACCGGCGACTGGCCCGGCGCCGAGCGGGAACTCCGGGCAGCGCTGACGCTCGGCGCCACCGCCGAACCTGATCTTGCTGCCGAGGCGGCTGCACGACTTGCCGAGCTCCGCGTGGCCCAGGGGCGGCTGGAGGACGCGGAGCAATTGCTGCAGGGCTTCGAGGAGTATCCCAGCGGTGCGGCCGCACGGGCGGCCGTGGCAGTGGCTCGAGGGGACCTCGGCCGGGCCCGTCGGATCGCCCGCGGGCGCCTCGCCATGGTGTCGGCGTATCGACCTGGGCTGTCCGGCCTTCTGGAGCAGCGGCCGTCTGGGAGACGCTGGCCGACCCCGAGCTGAGCGAGGACAACGAGGATGCCGTGCGGGCGCTGGACCGCCTTGCCGCAACCACGGACTGCGGCCAGCTCCGGGCACGCGCACTGTACGCGGCGGGAAGGGTCAATCACGACGTCGAATCACTGGAGACAGCGGCGACCGAGTTCGCCGGACTCCGCCTGCCGCTGTACGCCGCTCGCGCCAGACTCGACCTCTCCCGGCTGCTGGACGGCGACGACGCGATCGTCGAGGCCAGAACCGCCCTGGCCGCGTTCGACACGCTCGGTGCGACCCGGGATGCGGCCATGGCCGCCGCGCGGCTCCGCGACCTCGGCGCCCGGCCGTCGGCCGGTCCTGGCGGCGCGGGCCGGCTGACCCGCCGCGAGCTGGAAGTGCTCGACCTGCTGGCGGACGGTCTGGCCAACCGCGAGATCGCCGAACGGTTGTTCCTGTCGGTCAAGACCGTCGAGCGCCACGTTCGCAACGTGCTGTCCAAGCTGGGCGTCCGCAACCGTACCGAAGCAGCCGCGTTCTTGCTGCGCCACCGCGACGAGATCCACTCCACCCACTGAGGGCTTCTGCCGATGTGCTGCCCCGGTGTTCGGAGCACAGTGACGTCATCACCGAACGCGGAGGCAGCCATGTTCCTCACCTCAGCCGTAAGCACACTCGCAGACGGGATCCGGGGCGAGGTCATCGCTGCCGACCATCCTGACTTCGACCAGATCTGCGCACTGGACAATGCGTGCCGACAGACCTGGCCGGCCCTCGTGGTCCGCTGCACCACGGACACCGACGTCGTCGAAGCGATCCGGTTCGCGACCAGCGCGGGTCTGCCGGTCGCCGTCCGGGCCGGAGGACACAGCGCGGCCGGATTCGGTTCCGTCGAGGCGGGACTGGTGATCGACCTCCGACCGATCGACCACGTCCGGGTAGATCCCGAAACACGGATCGCCGCCATCGGCGGCGGTGCCCTGGCAGGGGCCGTCGATCGAGCCACCCACGAGTACGGACTGGCAACAACCACGCCCACGGTGTCGACGGTCGGTATGGCCGGCTTCACGCTCGGGGGTGGCATCAGCTACCTCACTCGGAAGCACGGCCTGGCGGTGGACAACCTCGTCGGGGCCGACGTCGTGCTGGCCGACGGTACGAGGGTCCGCGCCGGCCAGGACGGCGACCCGGAACTGCTCTGGGCCCTGGCCGGCGGCGGCGGCAACGTCGGTGTCGTCACCGAACTCCGGATGCGGTTGCACCCGGTATCGATCGTCACGGGCGGCCCGATGCTGTTCCCGATCGAAGACTGTGAACGCATTGTTCGGCTGTTCCGGGACTGGATCACAGATCAACCCGACGACATCTACGCCTTCCTGGCGCTGCTCTCCGTGCCGCCGGCCGATCCTTTTCCCGAGCAGTTGTGGCTGCGTCCGGTCTGCGCCCTGGTCTGCTGCAACACGGCCCCGGAGCCGGCTGCCGAACGGTCACTGGCGGTGTTCCGGGACTCGGCACCGCTGCTCGATCTGGTGGGCCGGATCCCTTATCCGGCGCTGCAATCGGCCTTCGACGCGGGAGCACGTGCCGGCAGCTACGGCCATCTCAGCGGACTGCTCTACCGGGACCTTCCGGATGCTGCGACAAGGGTGTTCGAACCGTGGGGCGCGGTCCCTCCCACCCCGTTGTGCCAGAGCCATCTCTATCCGCTCGACGGGGCTGCGGCACGGGCGGACACCTGCGGCACGGCTTGGCCGTGGCGGGAGGCGGCCTTCGCCCAGATGTTCGCCGGACTTGCGCCCGAACCGGGCCGGGAGTCGGACCTGCGGGTCTGGTCGACAGGATTCCGCGACGCGCTGCAGGACTATGCGCTGCCCGGTTGTTACGCCAACTTCCTGATGGACGAAGGTCCGGAGGCGGCGCGAGCCTGCTATGGAGCCAACGCCGACCGATTGGCCGAGCTCAAGGGGCGATACGACCCGGGCAATCTGTTCCGGCGCAACCAGAACGTGCCGCCGATGCGGCGTGCCCGACGCTAGAGGACGTGCTCCAGGTACCAGTGCCAGGTGCGGGCAAGGCCCTCATCGAGGCCGACGGTCGGGCTGAAGCCCAGTTCGGCCCTGGCCAGGTCGTAGCTGGCGAAGTTGCGGTTCACCTCGCCCGGACGAGGCGGCCGGAACTCGATCGGATGATCGGGCTTGCCGACCACCCGGCGGCAGGCGTCGGCCAGCTGGGTGACTGTGGTTTCGACACCGGTGGCCAGGTGGTAGACGCTGCCCGCGGGCACGTCGGCGGTCAGGCCGAGTTGGATGCCGGCACAGATGTCGTCGACGTAGAGGTAGTCGCGGGAGGCCTTGCCGTCGCCGTAGATGATCAACGGTTGGTCGGCGTGCAGTGCCTTGAAGAAGACGGTGATCGCGCCGCCCTTGTGTCCGCTGTAGGGGCCGTACACGTTGGCGAAGCGGGTGGAGACGGTATGCAGTCCGTAGGACTTGGCGAACGCATGACCGTACGCCTCACCGACCATCTTGCTGGCGCCGTACGGGGAGATCGGCCGCGGGACCGATCGTTCATCGACCGGCGGGGTGGCGTCGCCGATCAACGCCCCGCCGGTGGAGGAGAAGACCAGCCGCCGGACATCGGCCTGGCGTGCCTGGTCGAGCACGGTGAAGGTGCCGATCACGTTGGTGGAGAAGTTCGAGGCGGGATCGGCAACCGACTGGACGACCGAACCGGAGGCGGCCAGGTGGGCGACCGCGTCGACACCGGTCAACGCGTCGGCGACCACCTCGGGGATCCGGATGTCGCCGGCGACGAATTCCACGTCCAGACCGTCGAGATACTCCTTGCGACCGGTCACCAACAGGTCAAGGACCCGCACGGCCCAGCCGTCGGCGAGCAGCCTGCGGACCAGGTTGGCGCCGATGAAGCCGGCGCCCCCGGTGACCAGGATCCGACGACCCGAGCCCGGCCCGGGGCTTGCGGCGTTGCCCACCTCGGTGTCGCTCACTTGGCGTTCGGCTCTCCGGGCTTCTGCTGGCGGGTCCAGACCGATCGTGCGGGGATCTTGTCCAGGTCGCAGCGGTCGCGGTACTTGCGGGCGATCTCGGTGACCTCTTGGAGCAGGCCGTCGGCGAGGGTGATCGGGTCGAGGCCGAGGTTGAGCAGTTGCCGGTTCTCGACGTAGAGCTCGTTCTCCTGGTCCTCGTTGCGCGGGTTGGGCACGTACTCGATCTCCGCGCCGGTCAGGACCGAGACCAGTTTGGCCAGGTCGCTGACCCGGTGGGTTTCGGTCATCTGGTTGATGATCTGGACCCGTTCACCGCGCTGCGGCGGGTTGTCCACGGCCAGTTCGATACAGCGCACGGTGTCCTGGATGTTGATGAAGGCCCGGGTCTGGCCGCCGGTGCCGTGCACGGTCAGCGGGTATTCCAGGGCGGCCTGCATCAGGAACCGGTTGAGCACGGTGCCGTAGTCGCCGTCGTAGTCGAACCGGTTGATCAGCCGCTCGTCCAGCTTGGTCTGGGCGGTCTGGGTGCCCCAGACGATGCCCTGGTGCAGGTCGGTGATCCGCAGCTTGTCGTTCTTGGCGTAGTAGGCGAACAGCAGCTGATCCTGGGTCTTGGTCATGTGGTAGATGCTGCCCGGGTTCGGCGGGTACAGGATCTCCTGGTCGACCAGCCCCTCGGGGGTCTCCAGCTTGACCCGCAGATAGCCCTCGGGGATCTTCATCCCGGCGGTGCCGTAGCCGTAGACGCCCATCGTGCCCAGGTGCACGATGTGGGTGTCGAGTTCGGCCTCCACCACCGCCGCCAGCAGGTTGTTGGTGGCGTTGAGGTTGTTGTTGACCGTGTAGCGCTTGTGCCAGGAGCTCTTCATCGAGTACGGCGCCGCCCGCTGTTCGGCGAAATGCACCACCGCGTCGGGCTTGAACTCGGTTAGCAGCGACAGCAACCGGTGATAGTGCTGGGCGACATCGAAACGGTAGAACGGGATGGTCTTGCCGCTGACGTCCTTCCAGGCCTGCAGACGGCGGCCCAGCGGCTCGATCGGCGTCAGGGAGCTGACTTCCAGCTCGTTGTCGATGTTCCGCCGGGACAGATTGTCGACGATCGCGACATCGTGTCCGCAGTCGGACAGGTGCAAGGCGGTCGGCCAACCACAGAAGCCGTCGCCCCCCAGGATCAATACGCGCACGCCGTACCCAACTTTCGTTTCCGCACTGTTGTTGTCACATGTGTCGGCGCTGTCACGTGGTACGACCCTCCCGGGGCGCAGGACGGACTGGCGCCGCCGTCACGACACCGTGGGAGCATACCCGCGGAAACCGTGCGGAACGCAAAGCCACCCCGCCGCAACACCAGGGTCTGTGGCAACTCCTGCGGGTTCCTTCAGCGAGCCGCAGCCTTGGACTCCGCGTACTCGCCGGCGATGTCGTCGCCGCCCCGCTGGCGCCAGGTGGCGTACGTCTCCTTGAGGTGTTTCAGCGGCTTCCGGCCGAAGACGACGTCGAGCCGGGCGTCACCGAGCATCTTGTTCAATTGGGCGCCCTTGCGGCTGTAGGTGTCGGAATACAGGCCGATGCTGGGATCGGGGACCAGATCCTTGGTGACCCGCTGGTGCCAGGCGTACTGATAGTCCACACCGGCCTTGATGCCGGGACCGATGATCGTCTGGGAGTCGGCCACGTATTGGATGTCCATGAACTCGCGGTTGCCCCGATCCGTCAGGATCGGCAGGTCGTCCTCGACGGTGTAGTCGATGCCCTTGACGCCGTACTTGCGTTCCAGGTGTTCCCGGGATCCGATCGGTGTCGCCAGATAGTTGAGGACGTCGAGGAGTTTGCGGGTCCGCTGTTCGCCCAACCCCTTCTTGATCACCGTCAGTCCTTGGAAGCCGGTGCCGGAGAAGTGCCGGGCATCGCCGCCGCCGTCGGCTTTGGGCTCGACGACCAGTCCGAGTTTCGCCGTCGCCTCCGGTCCGCCGCCCATCTCCCGGACGAACAGATCCCAACCGGCGTAGCCGTCACTGGTCAGCGCCACCCGGCCGGCGAAGAACAGTTCCCGGATCCGGGTGTACTCCAGGGACGAGGAATCGGGATGGAACAGCCCTTTCTTGACCATCTCCGCCGTCCGGGCGACGGCTTCGATGCTGCGTTCATCGCCGAAGGAGTTGACGAAGCTGCCGCCGTCATCGCTCCAGTTGTTCGGCGCTCCCAACATCATCTGCAGATGGGTCACCATGTTGGTCGGATTGGCGAAGGCCCACCGCTGCGCCTTGGGGTCGGTGACCGCGGTGAGCAGTTCCAGGAACTCCTGGTAGCTGCCCGGCTGCGGATCGGCGCCGGCCTGCTTGATCAGATCGAGCCGGGCATACATCGCCGTCCCGGACAGCGCCCGCGGTTGCGGTACGGCGTACACCGTGCCGTTGGACACGGTCGGCTTCCACGACGCGGTCGGCAGATTGGCCAGATAGGGAAAGTCCTTGGCGTTGTCGCCGGACAGATACGGGCCGAGGTCGGCGAACAGCTTGTCCATGACCCGCGGTTCGTCCGGTGTCGGCAGCGGGAAGTTGCAGATGTCGGGAAGATCATTTCCGGCGATCATGGTCTGGAACTTGGTGCCGTAGTCGCCGGCCGGAATGAAGCTGATCTTGAGCTGACAGCCGATCCGTTCCTGCAGCCGGGCGTAGAACGCGTTCCGGCTCGGCCCGGGAGGCGTCGGCAGGAATGTGGTGTACATGATCGAGATCGAATCCAGGCCGGCGGCCGGCGGCCTGTCGAAGGCAGGCTTCGGGTCGCTCGGATAACGGTAGTACCCCGGCATCAGCACCTGGCTGCCGGGCAGATCGGGTTTGACCAGGTCGACCGGTCGGTACGCCGGCAGCGCCGCCTTGACGTTGCGACTTTCGGTATTGGTCTTGGCGGTCGGATCCGAGCAGCCGGCCAGGGCGCTGCCGGCGATCGCTGCGGTGGCGAGGGCGCCGGCCGAGCCCAGGAACCGTCGTCGGGAGAGTTCGGAACGGGAGTGGTCGGTGCCGGATTCGGGAGAGGTGGTCATCGAGGGGGACGTCATGGGCGGGCACTTCCTTGTGTCGCTGGGCGCAGGATCAGGTTCAGCGCCTGGTGGTGCGGATGTCGTCCGGCCACCCCAGCTGGAAGCCGAGGGTGCCGGTGAGCAGTTGCTGGAAGTCGGCGAGCAGCTTCGGGTCGTTGCGGACCGCGCGCGGCGGATTCCCGGTGCGGAGCGCGTAGCCGGCGAGCGCACCGGCGGCCTCGCCGATGTTCCACTCGACCGGGTGCAGCCGGTAGCAGCCGTTGGTGATGTGGGTGGTGCCGATGTTCTTGTTGCCGGCCAGCAGGTTCTCGGTCCGCCGCGGGATCAGCGCGCCGAGCGGAATCTGGAACGGGTAGTTCGCGACGTCGATGTAGGTCCGTCCGGGGCCCGACCCGGAGGCGCTGCTGCTGGGGTGGAGATCGATCCGGTAGGAGCCGACACCGACGGAGTCGTCGAAGATCGCCGACCCGTCGGGTAGCCCCGCGGCCTGTCTCGCCTCGACACCGACATGTTCCTCCAGGACCGTGAAATCGGCGAGGATCCGCCGGGACTCCCGGATGTAGGGCCGGAGGGCAAGATCATCACTGCTGCCCAGCAGATCTCCGCGGGGACGCAGTCCGCGGTATCCGGTACCGCCGTCGAGCCGTGGCGCTTCGGTCTGCATCCAGTACAGGAAGGAGAGGCTCTGCTGCCGGGAGGCTTCCAGGTGATGATCGCGGACGGCGTCCTCGACACCGAGGATCGGTCCGTCCATGTAGTCGATCTGTGGCCAGTTGACCAGGGTGACATCGCTGGCGTACCGACCGGGGCGGTGGTGCCGCACGGTGAAGATCCGGCGGTAGTGCCAGAAGTCGTCGGTCACCGCGCTGTGCCAGGAATCCGGGTCGGCGAAGATCTCCCGATGCCGGGGTTCGAGTGAGATCGGCTCGACGTCGTCCCAGCTGAGCAGCGGTCCGGGCCAGAAGTCCGGTTGGTAGCTGCGCCAGTAGTCGTACGCCGCCGGCCGGTCGATGGTGAAGTCACCGTCCGGGTGGTAGTCCAGGGCGAAGCACCAGGTGAACGACTGTTGATCAAGGGGCTGGGCCGGGCCGTCGACGGCATGCAGTTCACCCGTATCGGCGCGGCTCTCCGAGCCGATCACGTGTTCGACGCCGGCCAGCGGAAGCAGATCGCCGAGTTCGGTGGCGTCGATCACGTAGGGGGCGGCCACTGTCGTCTCGTCGCCGGATTGATCATCGCGCAACGTCACGGCGGTGACCCGGTCGACGTCGGTCGCAGCCGCGACGGGCCGGTGTCGGAGGAGCACGGTGAGTCGCGCGTCGGACCGGTAGGGGGCCAGGAGTTCGTCGATCACCGCGACGGCCACCCGGGGCTCGTGACAGAGCCGGCTCACTCCGCCACCGCCCGGATTGAGCAACGGATCGGCGGCGGCTTCGGCGGTGAGGGGATAGTTCCGCACGTAGTAGTTGCGGATCCGCTTGCGCACGTCGAGGTAGCCGGCGGTTGCTCCCTGTTCGGCGATCCAAGGATGTTCGTCCGGCGGAACCGCCTGAGAGGTGAGCTGCCCGCCCAACCAATCCGACTCCTCGGTCAACACCACCCGACAGTCGGTCCGCAACGCGGCCAGGGCGGCGGCGATGCCGCCCAGTCCACCGCCGACCACCAGTACATCGGTCTGTCGCTCCTGGTGGTGTGACGCCATGGAAATGGGCTCCTCCGTGATAAAACGCTTTACGTAATGCGCTCAAGCTAACCAGGGCAGTACGCTGCGTCAAGACCCGCCGGCGTGACCTGGCGGGTCGAGCGTCGGAATCGGAAAGGACATCAGTTGGCAAGACCACGCCGTGAGTCCCGGCGGGTATCGCAGGCCGATGTCGCGCGCCGCGCCGACGTGTCGACCGGGATCGTCTCGTCGGTGATCAACGGCCGCGACTACGGTTCGATCCGGGTCAGTGACGCAACGCGGGAACGGGTCCTGGCCGCCGTCCGGGAACTCGGCTACGTGCCCAACCTGGCGGCACGCAATCTGGCCCGGGGCAGCAATCGGCTGATCGGCGTCTTCACCTACCAGCCGGTCTTTCCCTATGAGAGCCGGGATTTCTACCACGACTTCCTGACCGGCGTGGAGGAGGCGGCCGAGCAGCTGGGTTACAACCTGCTGATGATCACCGGCGCCCGGGACGATCAAGGACGCCGGTCGGTGTATGCCGGTGGTGTCAACAACCTGCAACTAGCCGACGGTGCGGTACTGGTCGGGGCCGGTGAGGATGTCGACGAGCTCACCCGGATGACCGCGGAGGGCTACCCGTTCGTTTACATCGGGCAGCGCCGCCCGGCCGGTGTCGATCTGTCCTTCGTCGCAGCCGACTATCGAGGTGGCACCAGCGCCATCGTGCGCCGACTCCACCGCCTCGGGCACCGGCGCATCGCATTGCTGCAGGTGCCCGGCGAGGGCGAGCCCGTGCCGGCGCGGCGTCCCGGTTTCCTGGAGGCCTGCGCAGAACTGGGGATCGCCGAGGGTCACCGTCCGCGATACACGCTCGCCGGACACCGGAGCCACACCGACGGGGCACGGCCGGTCGACGGGGCCGCGGAGTTGATCAGTGAGCTGCAGCGGACGGGCTGTACTGCTGTGGTCGCCGAACGAAGTGCCGACGCGAGTCTTGTCCGGGATGCGGCGGTCGGGGCGGGCCTTGAGATTCCTCGGGACCTTTCGCTGGTGTCCCTCGCGGTCCCGCCGTTGCTCGGCGAACAGACCGGCCTTGCCCAGTTGGAGATCCCGCGCCGGGAGATGGGGCGGCAGGCCGTGATGATCCTGCTGGAGCTGCTACAACCCGATGCCCGGGCGCCGATCCGGATCACCCTGCCGTGCGGTCTGCACGAAGGCAGCACCATGGCGCCGCCGCGGACCGCGGTGGACTAACCTCGGTCGGGTGACCTTGACCGCCGAGGACGCCCTGGCGCCGTTGCCCGAGACCTATCACCAGCTGTACGACCGGGTGCTCGCAGTCTGCGAGCCCGACGAACGGATCCGCGGGCTGTGGCTGTCCGGCTCACTGGCCCGTGGCAACGCCGACGCGGGTTCCGACCTCGACCTGCTGCTGGCGGTGGCCGACGAAGCGTACGACGCCTTCGCCGCGGACTGGCAGAACTGGCTGGACACGATGACGCCGACGTTGCTGACCAAGCGCGTCCCGTCGGCGTCGATCCTGATCATCACCTCCCTGACCCCCGCGATGTGCCGACTGGATATCGTCGCCGAACGGGTCGGCGCCCTGGCCGAGACACCGTTCAGGACACGCATTCCGGTGATCGATCGCGACGGCCTGACCACCGGCCTTCCCGAACAGGCGGCCGGGGCCGGTCCCGACCCGGGCAAGATCAACAATCTGCTTTCGGAGTTCTGGCGGGTCCAGGCGATCTCGCCGGCCATGATCAACGACCGCCGGGACTTCCTGGTGGCACGGGCAGGAGTCGATCTGTCGGTCCGATTGCTGCTGGACCTGTTCGTCGAGACCAACCAGCCGCTCCCGCCGATGGGCGCCAAACGGATCAACAGCCGATTGACCGACCAGCAGCGCAGCATCCTGGAAGCCGTCCCCGCCTACGGCGCGGATGCGGAAAGCCTGGTCGCAGCCGGACTGTGGCTGTGTCACGCTATGGCCACCCACGGCCGGGCGGCCGCCGAAGGGGTCGGCGCCGACTATCCCGAGGAACTGGCCACAGCCGTACAGGGCTACCTGGCACGGACCATCGGTGCCGGCTGATCACCGGGCGATGATCATGGAAACGAATCGCTGGGTCGGTGTGACGATCGACTGTTCCGACCCGCACCGCCTGGCCGGGTTCTGGGGAACGCTTCTCGGTCTCTCCGTCGACGAAGAACCGTTGCCGGGATGGGCCAGGGTCGGTCGGAAGGATCCGGGACCGGAGATCACCCTTCAGCCCGTTCCGGAACCCAAACAGGGCAAAGTCCGGGTGCACCTTGACATCAATGTCGCCGACATCGACCGGGGCATCGCGCAGGTGATCGAACTCGGCGGATCGGCCACCGGCGAACGCCACGACTACGACGAGGGTGTTGTAGTGATCATGCAGGATCCGGAGGGCAACGAGTTCTGCCTGGTGCAGTACTACTGAGCATGGCGCCCGATCCCCTGGACGACGTCGTCGCCGCCGCTGCCCGGCACTGGAGGCTGACGCTCGGCGAGCAACTCGCAGGCGGGACGAGGTCGGCGGTCTACGCGGCCACTGATCCTGGCGGACGCGACGTGGTGCTCAAGGTGCCGGGAGCCCTTACCGATCCTATCGGTGTGACCGCCGCGGAGGCGGCGGCCTTGACCGTCTGGCGACACACCGGCGCTGCCGTCGGACTGGTCGACGTGACGTTCCGGGCGCTGTTGCTGCACCGTGCCCGGCCGGGAACGAATGCTCCCTGGGACCCGCAGGAATCTATGGACGACTTGATCCTTGTCGCGGCCGAACTGCTCCGCAGGTTGTGGGCGGCAGATCCCGGCGGCTACCGGTTCCCGGATCTGAGCGAGGTCTATTCGGACGCGGAACGTGTTGCGCGGCGGGATGCGGCGTACGAGCGGCGGGCGCGTGCCGAACCGGAGCGGGGTGCTGCCGGGCTGAGTCGGCTTCCCGGCGCCCGCGCCGCAGCCCAGGAGTTGATCATCGGCGCTCCTGGCTCGGTACTGCTGCACGGGGACTTCCGTACCAAGAACCTGGTCCGCGACACCACCGCCCCGGCGGGTTGGCTCTGCCTCGACCCGCTGCCGATGATCGGCGACCCGGCTTGTGAGGTGGCAGCGTTCGCCGCGTACCTGCCGGCCGGATTGATCCTGCCGGCCGCCGAACTGCTGGCGATCAGGGCCGGGGTGGACGCCGCTCGGGCACGCGCCTGGGCCGCGATCTGGGCGGTCCATCAATCGGCACAGGCCTGGCGGGACGATCAGGACGTACTGGACCGGCTGGTCGGATCGGCCGAGATCGGCCGGTTGCTGCGCGGGCCCGGTTAGCCAGTCCGGTCACCTTTCTGCGCGGTGTCGACCATGCGTTGTGCCTGCTGGGTGATCCACAGACCGACGACGCCGCCTTCCAGGACGAAGATCATGCTCGGAATGGTGACGAAGCGCAGCTGCACCGCCAGGTGGGTGCTGAATCCGCGGGAGTCCAACAGCAGGTGGACCAGGAAGACCAGGAGGAAGTTGATCACGGTTCCGATCACCCAGGACAGCAGTGGCGAACGACTGCCCCACAGCCGCCGCTGGATCAGCCCGTTGAGGGAGCCGAGCAGCGCACCGAACACCACCGACGTCACCGTTCCATAGACGGTGAAGGCCAGCAGGTCACTCACCCAGCGGGCCGTCTGCGGGATCAGCGCCTGATCGACCGTACCGGAACTGCCCACACTCAGGCCCAGCAACACCGAGCACAGGATGTAGAACAGGCTGCCGCCGAATCCCGCCCCGGCGCCGGCTGCTGCGCCGAGTCGCGCCATACCCTCCGGCGGAGTCGGCACCGGTCGGTTCCGGAGTTCCTCGGCGACGACACGAACGGTGGGTGGGGTAGGCATGATCAACCTCTCAGGCGGATTCGACCCTCCCACTGTTGTCCTTCCCGGGCCCGGTCGCCGAGTCGCTCACAGCTTCGGTTAACCGGGTCCGGTCAGACCTCGACCGTCTCGTCCTCCTGGTGGAAGACGCCGAGTTGTTCGCAGGCGTCGTTCAGAATCCGCTGTACGGCGACGGTGTCGTCCAACGGCATGATCGGGCTTTCGATCTCGCCGGCCCGGATCCGATCGCCCACCTCGATGAACTGGTGCGGGTAGCCGTGCCCCAGCGGTTTCCGGTCCAACGGCTGCGGATCCTTGCCGCGTCGGTGAAGGACAATGCCACTGGGATGGTGGAAACGCGGTGGCAGATCGATCCAGCCTTCGGTGCCGACGATCCGCGCCGAACCCGCCGAGGCGTTACGGATCGAGCCCAGCAGGGCGGCCGACCGTCCGTCGTCGTAGCCGAGCAGCAGGCCGAACTCGCGATCCACACCGGTCACTGCCAGCGACCCGTTGATCATGATCCGGTCGGGTGCGCCGAGAATGTGCTGGGCGAAGGAGACCAGGTAGACGCCCAGGTCGAGCATGGCGCCGCCACCCTGCGCCGGGTCGTAGAGCCGATCCTTGGGATCGTACGGACGATCGACGCCGAGATCGGCCTGGACCTGCCGTACTTCGCCGATCGCATCGTCCTTGATCAGCTCGCGGATGGTGACGTACGCCGGCAGGAACCGGGTCCACATCGCCTCCATCGCGAACACGCCTTCGGCGCGGGCGAGATCACGCAGTTCCTCTGCGCCCGCGACCGTTGCGGTGAACGTCTTCTCGACCAGCACCGCTTTGCCGTTCTTGATCGCCGCTCGGGCGATGGCCAGGTGTTGCGGGTGCGGCGTGGTGACATAGACGGCATCCAGTTCCGGGTCATCGACCAGTTCGCGATAGCTGCCGTACGCCCGTTCGATGCCGTGACGCTGCGCGAACTCCCGCGCACGATCGGCGGAGCGCGACCCGACGGCAAGCAGTACGGCATCGGGCACCAACCCGAAGTCTGCCGCCTCGGAGTTGGCGATCCGCCCCGGTCCGGCGATGCCCCATCGAATGACTCGGTTCTGGTCCACGGCCCGACTCTATGAGATCGAGCACGCTGCGGCAGGTGTTGGCGGAGGTTCGCCGACTGTCCCACCCCGTTCGGCCCTATTGTGCGCGGTGGGAGGTTGATGATGATCAATTCGGCGAGTGACGGCTGGACTTTCGCAGCGATGGTCGTCGGCGCGGTCGCCCGCCGCGACGACGCGATCCTGTTGGTGCACGAGCGCACCCTCGGCGGGGAAGGCCCTGATCAGTGGACGCTTCCCGGCGGCCGTCTCGAGCGAGGTGAACTGCTCGACGCCGCTGTCAAGCGGGAGGTCGAAGAGGAGACCGGACTGGTGGTGACGTCGGTCGGCTCCCTCGCCTTCGCCACCCAGCACTATGCGCCCGGGCGGGATCAGCCGTTGCTCTTCCTGGCCTTCCACGTCGACGTTGCCGACAGCCCGGGTGACCGTTTCACCCCGGACGATCCCGACGACTTGATCATCGAGGCACGATTCGTGCCCGTTCCGGAAGCCATCGATCTTGTCCTGGCCGGCGGACTGACCCCCGGTTCCCAGTCCACCGTCGACTACCTCCGGCAGCAACCCGGACACGGGCCGATGTTCTGGTTGTGGGACCTGAACCGGCGCAACGACGGGCCGCTGGGGAGAATGCCCGGCTAGGAAGCGAAGTTGGCCTCGATCCATTCCTTGATCGCCACAGTCGCCCGAGCTGCGTCGACCAGCATCACCGGGCAGTCGTCGATGACGCCGTGGGTGGTTGCCCCGGCGGCGATGGCTTGATCAGTCAGCGTGGCGACCCAGCCGTCGATGAGGAGATCGTCCCGTTCCCAGTAGGGAAGTGTGCCGTAGAAGGTGTCGAGCGTACGGTATTGACGCCACTCCACGGCGCCGTCGACCCGTACCGGCGCGGTGTATTCGTGGTAGCGCTTACCGTCCACCCGGGCGATGGCTTCCGCGTGATGACACAGGGTCAGCGTCTTGATCGGGCCGATTATCAGGACTTGTCCGCCGGCAGCGACCAATCGCCCCAACGGCCCGTCGGGGCCCCACGGATTCTCGTCCCCCGGGTCCGCCAGCAGGTCGGCTGCGGCCGGTCCGACCGCCGCGAAACTCACCTCGGGATGATTGCTGCGCCGCGCCCCTGGCCAGGTGCGAAGACGCTCGGGGAAGCGGCCGAACTCGCGCCGCGCTGCCGACACGGCCGGGTCGAAGGGTGGTTGGTCCCGATACGCCTGCTGCCAACCCGACGGCCAGCTCGCGACGTGGTACGGGCTGTCTTCCCAGCCGGTGAAGCCGAGCAGGGTGCCCTCGGGCCCGACCACGTCGCACAGCGCCCAGACGATCGCATCCATGCCGCCGACCATCCAGCCCAGTGCGGACATCCGGACGTGCACCATGAGTACGCCACCCGGCCGGACGCCGAGGTCGACCAGGGTCTCGGCAAGGCGCGCACGGGTGACCGGGACGTATCCGGAGCGATCCAGCAGCTCTTTGGGCACGATCATGTCCAGCACAGTGCCACACCATCCGACTGATCCACTGCCGGATTCGGGTCGGTCGAGACGCGTGTCAACACCAAGACCGTGGACTTTCGCCGTCGCAACACGGTCGATCGCGACCGAAGACGCGATCCGAGCGGTTGAGACGGCAGAAGTGCACGACCTAGGGATCGGACCACTTATCAACCCCGGCGCCGCGCGGCGGTATACCGCCAGCGGGCCGATTCAGCCCGTCGGGAAAGCGGACTGACACACCGACTATCGTCGGAACTGTGATCGGCTGACTGCCGGCCGATCCTCCGGGTGGTACGGAGGTGGAGACCATGACCCTCAGCCCTTACGAGGAGGCCGCCCTCTGCCGGGAGTCCGGTCGACTGAGGGACGAGGCGTTGAGACGGCTGGATGGCGAGACCGTGGCGATCGGCTTCATGTCCGAACGCAAGGCACGGCGCAAGGCACGGCGGATCGCGCGGCGGACGGCGCGGCGCGGCAAGGCGTCTGCCGGGGCTGGCAGTCGTCTTCGATGATGCCGATGGGATCCAGGTGCGCACTCGCACATGGTGATCATTCGGCTGCTGGGCGGATGTGACGTTCGACCGTTCGTTCGGACCGGATCCATATCGAGGACTACAAATGCTCAAGGAGACCCGGGACTTCGCAGGTTGCACGCGAGTCGACCTGCTCGCAGACATAGCCGACCCTGCGCATTACGTCGCCTATGAACTTTGGGAGTCCAACGAGCACGATCTCGCGTACCGGGCGTGGCGCAAAGGAGACGGTGCCAGGGGCTTGCGGACGTCCTGGACCGCGATCCTGTTCTCACGAAGTTCGAGACTCTTGTGCAGTCGTAGGCCCAACCCGGTCCACTGGAGGCATCGCGGCGTCGGGGTGTGCAGACCCGGGATCCTTGACGGGTTGGAGCAGGGAGCCGACCATCGACGTCAGTCGAGGTGGGTGTACACGATCTGCCAGTTGCCGGCAAGGACCTTGAGCAGCATGGTGATGTGGTGGGCGCCGTTGGAATCGGCGGAGCACAGCGCCTCCCACCGGCCGGTACCGACGATCCACTCGACTCCGGTCAACGGTGGCACGCCGCGGATGATCAGTTCCTCCATCACAGCATGCCGTCCGGTGTATTGACGTCCGCTCGACCAGAGGCTGACCGATTCACTCAACAAGACTGCCGTCCTGTCCGGTGATCGATCCTGCAACGCACCGGTCAGCGCATCAAGGAAAGTGTCGAGCTCGCGAGCGGTCTCCTGCCGAGCGTCGATCGTGATCGGCTCGCCCGGTGTGATCGGTCGCAGCGCAACGTCACACCCTTGGTCGAAGTCCTGCCAGCAGGATGGATCATCGGAATGGTTCACAAGCGGGCCGGCGCTGGATAGAGGTAGCGCCGACCGCCGTAGCTGTGGACGAACAGCTGCTCGCCGGCCGGGAGGCGGTCGTAGTCCTCGGCGGTCAGCGGTCGGAGCTCGTACCGGACGACCACGTCGCCGGCTGCGAAGGTGCGAGCGGCGTACACACCGACGCCGGCAAGATCACCCACACCCAATGTGACGTCGTCCATCGCCGCAGTCTAGGCGCGGCTGTCGAAGTGCCTTGGTCGTGGCCCCGAGGGATCGCCCACACCAGGACAAGACCCGGTCCGATGCTGGCGAACCCCGCTTGGTCCAACCCGACTGACGATATTTGGTTGCCGGGTGAGGATCGGCGATCTACCGTCGATGGCACACCGGGATGATCAAGGGCGGTACATGGTCCGCCCTTCCGCCGCATGCGATGACGCCGTACGCCGCTCTTCGCGCTGACGCACCCCGCCACATCACCCATGAACTTCAGTCCCAGGCAATTGAGGAGCACTCTGCCATGCTCATGTCAGCGCCGCGCCGGCGATGGCGACCCGGAGAGCACCGAACGATCCGGCGACGCACCATCCGTCGGGGCAGACGGCGACCGCGACTGATCATGAAATTCGGTCTGTCGATGGGCTATCCGCCGGGCTTCGCGATCATGGAGTCTCGGCGGACTCCGCCCGTGGACCGTGATAATGATCTTGCTCCGTGGCGTCTCGACGGTCCGGAACTCCAACGGTTACAAGGTCGCTGCGAGGAGTAAGAACTGTCATCGGTGTCCGTCATTGCTGTCAGCTTCTCACTGTGCGGGGAAGCGATACCGTTCGTACACGACCTCACTGTGTTCGGCGCCGGGAAGGGGATCATCCCAGTGCAGCCGAAGCGTCCGGGTGTGATGGAATCCGATCCGTTCCAGAACCCGTCGTGAGGCATGGTTGACTGCCATCGTCGTCGCGACCGCACGGTCGACGCCGTACCGTTCGAATGCGACCCGGACGACAGCTCCGGCCGCTTCGGTGGCGAACCCGTTTCCCCAATGCCGGCTGCCGAGCCGATAGCCGATGGAGACCGTGGCGCTGTCGTCGGTCGACGCGTGACGCCAGAGACCATCGGATTCGGCGCTCATGATCACCGGGTGCAGGGCGATCCGGCCGACGAAGGACCCGTCGACGGTTTCGGCGGCGAAGTAGCCATACCGGCGGTATCGCCGATATTCGGCCAGTAGCGTCGGAAGCACCTCGGTCTCGATCCGGGTGCGGTCCCAGTCTTGGTTGTCCAGGTAACGCATCACCCGGCGGTCCGTGTACAGCGCGAGCAGGTTGTCGACATCCGACGGTTCGAACCGCCGGAGCAGCAATCGGTCGGTGCGGAGGAATACGTGCATGGGCCTAGGGTGGACGCTGATCCGCGTGCATCCTAGGCGTCATTCCGCGCAGCGGTCCATCCGGCGCCGAATGGCTCGGCGCCGAACGGGTACGTCTCGGCTATGACTGATCAGAACGAGAAGCTCACTCCCGACGAGCGGGCCGAGGCGGATCGGCAAGCGGTCGCCGAGGTGATCGAGAACGCCCGGATCGCCCTGGTGACCACCATCGAAGCGGACGGTTCGCTTGTCAGTCGGCCCATGGCCCTCCAACAACGTCGGTTCGACGGGGATCTGTACTTCTTCACACCCGATCCGACGGACAAGACCGAACAGGTACGCGCCAACCCGGCGGTGAACGTGGCCGTCGAGAGCCGCGGCAACTACCTCTCGATCGCCGGCTCGGCCTCGATCACCAAGGACCCTGAGCTGATCGACGATCTGTGGAGCACCGCCGCCGAAGCCTGGTTCGAAGGCGGACGCGATGACCCGGCCGTCGCATTGCTGAAGGTGCACGCCGAGTCTGCCGAGTTGCAGGCAACAAACACTCCTCGCCCGATCGCCGCCGTCAAGTACGTCAAGGCGGCGGTCACTGGGACACAGCCCGATGTCGGTGATACCACCCGGGTCGAGATGTGAACCGACATCGGCCGGGGATCCCCCGACGGCCGAAATTGCGGTGCCCCGGTGACGGTTGATGTCTAGATTGCGCTTGTGGATCTTTCGTGCCTGGGTGTGCCGGTCCGGCCGATGGTCCGCATCCACGGTGGGTTCGCCAACCGGACGTACCGACTCGACACCGAGCTGGGATCCTTCGCGATCAAGAAGCTGAACGTCGTCGACCGGCGATGGACGTACCGCTTCGAGGACGTGTTCCGGTTCGAGCAGGCGGCCTTCGCCGCGGGCGTACCGATGCCGGAACCGATCTCGGCGAGTACCGACCTGCTGGTGCACCGGTGGGTCGACGGTGACAAGGTTCCCGAGGCGCCGGTATCGCCGGCGTACGCCTTCGAGATCGGGCAGATCCTGGCGCGGATCCACGCCCTCGATGTGCCGTGGCCGCACGAACCCGACGAGGGACCGACGCCCCAGGACTGGCCGGAGCTCGCCGAACGGGCGGCCGCGACCGGCCAACCGTGGGCCGACAACCTCGCGGCGCGGGTGAATACGTTCACGGCGATCGCCCGGTTCGTCGACACCTGCCGATGCCCCGGACCCGTGGTGCTGACCCACTGCGACGTGCAGCCGTGGAACCTGCTGGCTCGGGGCGGACGACCGGTACTGCTCGACTGGGAGCTGTCGGGTCTGTCGGATCTGTCCGGTGAACTCGGCTCGACCGCGCTCAGTCTCGCCAAAGGGCCCAGCTTCGACTCTGTCGAACCGGGCATCTTCCGCTGCGTCCTCGACGGCTATGTCGCCGGCGGGGGAGTGTTGCCGCCGCCGGGACCGAGCTGGTTCGCCTTCATGATCGGCGGCTGGCTCGGGCACACGCGGCTGAACATCCTCCGCTGTCTGGCCGGGATCGAGTCGAGCAGCGGGCCGGACCTGGCCATGTCACAGGAGATCGTCGAAGCCGGTGTACGCGGCCTGCCGGAGATGTTCGCCAGGCTGCCGGAATTCGAGGGGCTGATCGCATCATCATGATCAACACGGCGCAACTCCGGAATGCCATGAGCGCAGCACATCCGTTGCTGGCGCCTGCCGTCAAGAGTGCGATCGAGCGCGCCACGGCTGGCCATCTCGGGCGGCGGTGGACCGCCGTTGGATTCACCGACCTGAACGACCGCGCCTCCCACGCCTGCGGAGTCTTCCACGGCGATCCGATCTCCGTGTTCGCCAAGCTCGACACTTCCCGAAGCGCCGAGCAGATGCTCCGGGCCGAGGTCAACGGTCTGACCCTGTTGCAGGATCGTGCCGGGGTCATGATCCCGACGCCGATCGGATCCGGGCTGCTACCGCTGGAATCCGGCTTCGTGCTGATCTCCGAGGCACTGCCGGAACGGCCTCCGGCTCAGCGAACCCCCGGCGACTGGCAGGCGATCGGCCGCACGCTGGCGACGGTGCACCAGGTGCACGGCGAGCGATTCGGCCTCGAGGAGTTCGACGGCTTCTTCGGTGCGCTGCACCAGGACAACCACCCCGTCGAGAGCGGCACCTGGGCCGACTTCTACCGTGAACGGCGGGTGCTTCCCTTCCTGCGATCCGCGATCGACTCCGGCTGGCTGCCGGACCGTCTCGGCCGTGACGTGGAGCGCCTCACGCACCGGCTGCCCCTGCTGTGCGGCCCCGAGCCCCGACCGACGCTGCTTCATGGCGACGCACAACAACACAACTTCATCAGTACTGATCGCGGCACCGCAGTGACCGACGCTGCACCGTACTACGGGCACCCGGAGATCGATCTGATGCTGCTGGACTACTTCCAGCCGGTGCCGGAAGACGTGTTCGACGGCTACCGCGACGTCGCACCAATCGACCCGGGCTTCGCCGAGCGGCGGGAGCTGTGGTGCCTTTTCGTCGACCTCGCCTGCCTCAGCGTGCGGGCCGAGCAGTTCCGCCGTTCGGCACTGGACAGGCTGCAGCGCACCGTCTCCCGCTATCGGTGACCGGTACGACCATTGCGGGATGCTACGACGGCAGCCGTCGCAAGGGGTTGGTCGGTGGTCAGACCGCGTCGTCCACGTTCCAGACCTCGCCGGAACCGTCGCCGGCCAGGCGAGGCAGCAGCTTGCTCGCCGAGTCCTCCGGGGTGATCAACAAGCCACGCTCGCGATAGCCGACGAACCGCTCGTGGAGCTGCCCGAGCACTGAGGGGTCCTGCTCCCGGATCCAGCCCTGCATCGCGGTGTCGACCATTCCGGGCCGGTACACATTGACCGTGATTCCGGTGCCCTTCAGTTCCGCGGCCAGGTTGACGCTGTGCGCCTCCAACGCCGCCTTGCTGGTGACGTAGGCGTTGCCGCCGATCATCCCGGTCGGGTGCGCAGCAGCGCCGCTGGACACATTGACGATGCGTCCCCACCCACGCTCGCGCATTCCTGGCACGAGCAGGGCACTCAGGCCTGCCACGGCAACGACATTCAGCGCCAGCGTGTTCAGATAGGCAGACATCGCGACATCGGTCGTCGGGCCGAGGGGAGCGACGACTGCGGCGTTGTTGATCAAGATGTCGACGCTGCCGAGCTCGCGCGTCAGGTCATCGGCCACGGCAGGGAGCAGGTCGAGGCGGCCGAGGTCGGCAGGAATGATCTTGGTCCGAGCGCCCGCTGACTCCACGGCTCGCGCGGCGTCGGCCAACTGATCGGCACTGCGCGCGATGAGCGCGATCCGGTCGACCCCCTGCTCAGCCAGCCCGACCGCGATGGCACGGCCGATCCCTCGGCCCCCGCCTGTCACGACCGCGGACCTTCCGGTCAGTTCATTCGTCACATCGATAGCTTTCCCACGTCACGTGTCAGATACGTGCTGCCGAGCACCGGCAGAACAGCGCTAAAGACCTAGCACGTCCAGTGCGTGCAGGATCTGCCCGGGCTCGGTTCGCGTTGAATAATCCGGATGCACGTCGATCCAGCGCAGCAGGTAGCCGCCGTCGACGATCGCAGTTGTGGGCATCGGCAGGGCGGTGGTGCCGTCGGCGTTGATCTCCGTCAAATCCAGGCCATGGGCCGGTTGCGTTCGACGTCCCTCCGGTGACGGTTCGGTGAGGATGCCGAGCGGGCCGGCAAGCTGATTGCCAGGATCGGACAGCACGGGGAACTCCAGATTGTGCTTCTCCTGCATCGTCATGGAGCCATCCGGGTGTTGTGGGCTGACTGCGACGACACTGATTCCCCGCCTGGCGAGTGGCTCGGCGAGGTCGATGCGGTAGCGGTTCAACGCGATGTTGCAGTACGGACACCACGCGCCGCGATAGAAGGTGATCACGCCGGGACGGTCGGCGAGGATTTCGCGGAGCGTCACCGGTTCGCCGGTGGCCGAGAGCAGCTTGCCGTCAGGAAACGGGGTGCCGACGGCAGCAACCTTGGGCCCGAGTCCGGCGGGAGCCGCCTGTTCCCGTGCGAACGGGTCGTTGCGATCACGGTCCCCGAGAGCATCGTGGACCTCGTCCGCGATCGGTGTTGATGCCATCTGTTGCTCCCTCGTCCAAGTCCGGTTCCGCGTCGTACGCAGCTGTTCGGCCGGCGTCGTCACGGTCGGGTAGGGGTTGTACTGGGCAGAAAATGGACTATCAAGTACAGTCTCAGGATGACCACATCCCCCGAGGAGTTGCTCTCAGCAAGTCGGCGTACCGCCGGGAGGTCGCAACCGCCGAGTGCCAAAGGTCGCCGTACCCGTGAGCGGATCGTGGAGGAGGCGGCTCGGTTGATGTTGATCAACGGCGCCGGGCGAACGACCCTCGACGAGGTAGGCGTCGCCGCCGGCGTCGGGAAGTCCCAGCTGTATCACTACTTCCACGACAAGGACGATCTGATCGAAGCGGTGATCCGGCACCAGACGGATCGCATCCTGGCTTCCGACGGCCCGCATCTGGGACCGTTGGACAGTTGGGACGGCTGGGAGGAGTGGGGTCGGCAGATTGTTGCGCACCAAAGTCGCGGCGGCTGCGTCGGTGGATGCCCGCTGGGGTCTCTGGCGAATGAGTTGTCCGAGACGAGTGAACACGCCCGTGCGGTGCTGGCGGCGTCGCTGCAGCGTTGGGAACGGGTCCTGACGGCCGCGCTCCATCGGATGCGTACCAACGGATTGCTCACCCGATCCGCCGACCCGGAGAGCCTGGCCACGGCCACGCTGGCGACACTGCAGGGCGGGCTCTTGCTGTGCAAGGTTCGCCGCACCACCGAACCCTTGCAGGTGGCCGTTGATGCGGTCATCGCCAACCTGCGCCGATTCGCGGAGGCCGAATGATCACATGGGGCGCCGAATGCCAGAAAGCTTGAGAGGTGGATACCCGGACATAGCTGTGCAATTTGCACCGGCAGGGTGTACCCGCAGTGGATCGCAGGATAGGCTTTCTGTCGGCAGAACCACCCACAGTTTGAATTGCAAATCAAGGATGCCGGCCACGGGCCGCGGGACATTTCGTCCGACGTAACCGCATCGAGCAGGTCGCCCGCAGGCCTCCCCCGAATTGCCACATCGGGCGACCGCTCGAGTGCGGTGGCGGAGGTCCTCCTCGTCGATCCCCATCAGACGCGGTGCTCCGCCGATCTTCGTTGTCTGCCGTTCGACGGACCCGACACCGCCGAACGGTTCAACGATTGAAATCTAACAGATCCTGTCCGAAATGGACATGACCTAATTAGGAAACAGGACGTTGGTCCCGGCCGGCGGGCGTCCCCAGCGCGAGCACAGGCGTGGCGTGGAGGATTCTTGGGCGCCGTCCGGCCCGGCACGGCAGGCGGAGGTCCGGACACGAGGGCCGTACGAACAGGGCAATGCACGACGACCAGATCGGACACGCGAGCTTCGGGGCGATCTATCGGCCCCGCCCGGCCGGTCCGTGGTCGGGGGTCCACGAAGTTCGGCCGGGCGGGTCGACAGGGATGAGACACTCAAACTTTCAAGGGGGGAAGTTGTCTCAGGTGTCTCACCAACTGGGGCCCCTTGCCCTGGGACTTAGGTTACCTATCGACCTGCGAAATTTCTCGAACTTCGCAGAATCCACCCTGGCAACTGTCCGACCGTGTCACGATTCAACGACGGCTCCGGCGGGGCCGGGTCGGCTTACACGGATGCATCGGGGGAACATCCGGTATTTCGCCGCTCCGTCGGAGCCTCCCTGTCCTTTCCTGCGCGGAAAAGTGCTCGTTTGATGCTCCTGGGATAATGCCCGGCCGCCGTCACCCGGCCGTCACGGCGGCATCATACGATGTTGATCTTGGTACCGGTCAGGGGAGATCGAACAGATCGGACTGATAGGCCAGCACGATCGCCTGGGCGCGGTCCCGGACCTGGAGCTTCTGGAGCAGCCTGGTGACATGGGTCTTCACGGTGGTGTCACTGATGCACAGCTGGTGCGCGATCTCGGCGTTGGAGAGGCCGGAGGCGACGAGTCGGAAGACCTCCAGTTCGCGGGCGGTCAGCTCGACCAGCGCGGTCGGGGTGGGGCGGTGCTGATGTCGGGCGAAGTGCGAGATGACCTTGCGGGTGACCGACGGGGAGAGCAACGCGTCGCCGGCGGCGATGGTCCGGACGGCCGCGATCAGCTGTTCCGGTGGGTCGTCCTTGAGCACGAATCCGCTCGCCCCGGCCCGTAACGCCTGGTAGACGTAGTCGTCAAGATCGAAGGTGGTCAAGATCAACACTTTGACGGTTTCGTCGTGGTCGAGGATCCGCCGGGTGGCTTCCAGGCCGTCCAGCACCGGCATCCGGATGTCCATCAACACGATGTCCGGTCGATACCGCCGGACCAACGCGACGGCCTGCAATCCGTCGGCCGCTTCGGCGACCACTTCGATGTCCGACTCGGCGGTCAACAACATGCGCAGGCCCGCACGAACCATCGATTGATCATCGACGACAAGCGTCCTGATGCTCATGGGCTCACCGGCCGTCCACGGGTAGGCGTACCTCGAGGGTAAATCCGCCGGCCTCGTTGGGGCCTGCGAACAGCTGACCTCCGTAGATCTTCACCCGTTCGCCGATGCCGATCAGCCCGTTGCCCGAGCCGTTGGTCGGCTGCGGACCGTCGCCGTCGTCGGTCACCTCCAGCCGGAGATCGGTGGCTCCGTAGCAGACCCGTACCGTGGCCGTCCGCGCGTGCGCATGTCTGAGCACGTTCGTCAGACCCTCCTGCAGGATGCGGTAGGCAGAAAGCTCAAGTCCTCGGGGCAACTCACGGACCTCGCCCTGGATGGAGGATCGGACGTCGAGTCCTGCCGCCCGGATGTCTTCCACGAGTTGGGGCAGCAGGTCAAGTCCGGGCTGCGGTGCCAGGTCCGGCCCGTCATCATCCCGGCGCATCGCCTCGAGTAATCTCCGCATCTCGGTCAACGCGGTTCGGCCGGCCCTTTCGACGTTCTGCAAGGCGGCCCGGTCCGCTCCGCCTTCGGGCATCCGGTGCCGGACGGCCCCCACCTGCAGAACCATCACGCTCACCGCATGCGCGACGACGTCGTGCAGTTCGCGGGTGATCCGGGCTCTTTCCTCGGCGACGGCCAGCCGGGCTGCGTTCTCCCGTTCCCGCTCGGCCCGGGCCGCGCGTTCCTGGGCAGCTTTGCTTTCCACGGCTCGTTCATGAAGGGCATATCCCACCAGCCACGCCGCCGCGAAAAGCATTGGTACGAAGACCAGGCTCGGTCCGGGATGCCGTGGGTCGTTGAAGACGATGATCGCGCAGCAGCTGGCGACGATGATCAGCCCCGACCATGCCTTGCGGGGGTCGGCGAGATTGCCCAGCAGCACGGCCGCGATCATCCCGGCGATGGAGATCGCCGCCTGGCTGACGATCAGCCGGCCGTCAAGGAACGACAGCCCAGCACTGGCCAACCAAGTACCCGCGGGTACCAG
>Ga0164243_10003598_pt1 | contig 24731 bp, 20 predicted proteins | sample OricompcompostOP_FD_108781 | JGI IMG/M metagenome (GOLD analysis project Ga0164243, IMG submission 108781) | Organic Plus compost microbial communities from Emeryville, California, USA - Original compost - Organic plus compost (OP) | ecosystem: Engineered > Solid waste > Mixed feedstock >...
ATAGATCGGCGACTCGCCGCGCCTGAGCATCTCGACCTTGCGTTCATCCACGTCCACGCACAGCACGCTGTTGCCGACCTCGGCCAGACAGGCGCCGGTCACCAGGCCCACATAACCGGAGCCAAAAATAGTCAAACGCATGAGGGGGGATAACTCGCTGGACTTAAAAGGAAAATTGGCTGGGCAGCTTAGCGGACGCGGCCCCTTCGGTAAAGCAGTCGGCAGCCGCTGACACCCCTCCCGGGACGCTGCATCAGTTGAAAAAATTTCAGCTGCTTGCGAGGGAGAATGCCGAGCTTTGTCGCTATATCTATTAGGAACAGCAGCTTTGCCACGGACGGCAATAGCTGTCCAGGGAAGCGCGGGTCGTGCAGGGAAGCGCGCAGCGGCCGGAACCCGACAGGAAGTTGGCAACCGGCAGGCAGTTGCTACGGAATCAGCGAGCCCGCAATTCTTCCTGAACGTCGCCATCGCGCTGCTCCCACGGCTCGAGAAACGACACCCACAGGGAAAGTGATTGCGAACAAGAACAGGATGAAGACCGCGTGCACACGCCCCGTGCGCCAGGGAGGCCAGGCCAGCGTGCCACGCATTCGACTCGGTCGCCGCGAGTCGCCGCCCACAGCGGCTCGCGGCGCCATTCGATCAGCCCCCCTGCGGCGAGATGCAATGCGGCACCGTGGCGAGCACAGAGCCATGGAAAGACGCGGAGCACGTCCTATGCTCCGCGATTTGAGAATCGTCCGGCGGGTGGGGAGCTCCGGACGCGGACATTCCTTGTCCTGGTGCAAAGGATGCGTTCAGGAGCGCTCTCCAGGTGCGTGAATAACTGGGGTTTCGCCCAGAAATGCGCGAGCTGCGCGATGCGCCGTTGTGTTAGTGACCCTGCGGCCCATGCGGCGGCGCAGCCAGCCGCGGCCGACTCGCCTGCAGCGTCGTCACATTGGCCGTTTCGCCGGCCGCTCTGCGGTTCCACACCAGGTCCTGGATAGCCCCGCTCGGCTGATATTCGGCGACGGTCTGCATCAGTAGCTGACGCGCCTTGGCGCAGTCGAAGCGGCCCAGGGCCAGTGACATGTCATCCAGCACTTGCTGCAGTTGATGCCAGGGCAACGAATGTTCCGTCGCGCGCATGATCATCGGGTGCTCGGTGCCGCTGACGTTGGTGCCGATGAGCAGCTCCTCGAACAGTTTCTCGGCGGGGCGCAGTCCGGTGTAGACGATCTCGATGTCACCGTCGGGGTTGTCAACGTCGCGCACCGTCATGCCCATCAAGCCGATGATGCGTTTGGCCAGTTCGGCAATGCGCACCGGCTTGCCCATGTCGAGCACGAACAGATCGCCGCCCTGGCCCAGCGAGCCCGCTTGCAGCACCAGCTGCGCCGCCTCCGGAATGGTCATGAAGTACCGGATCACCTCCGGATGCGTGACCGTCACCGGTCCGCCGCGGGCGATCTGTTCACGAAACAACGGCACCACCGATCCCGAGGAGCCCAACACGTTGCCGAAACGAACCATACAGAAGCGCGTGTGCCTGGTGCGCGTCTGCAGCCCTTGCAGCACCAACTCGGCGAACCGCTTGGTCGCGCCCATGACGTTGACGGGGTTTACGGCTTTGTCCGTCGACACCAGCACGAACGTTTCCACGCGGCTGTCGAGCGCCGCCTCCGCTGCGTTCCAGGTGCCGAACACATTGTTCTTGATGCCTTCGATGACGTTCTGCTCGACGATCGGAACGTGCTTGTACGCGGCCGCGTGATAAATGGTCTGCACCGAGTAGAGCTGCAGCACTTCCTTGAGGCGCTGTCGATGATTCACGTCGCCCAGCAACGCGACGATCTCGGGCGAGAGGCTCTCGAGCGCGAGCAACGAGCGGATCTCGCGTTCGATGTTGTAGAGAGCAACTTCGGAAATCTCGAACAGCAGCAACCGCAGCGGCTGCAGTCGCACGATCTGGCGGCACAACTCTGCGCCAATCGAGCCGCCCGCACCGGTCACCATGACGACCTTGCCGCGAATGCATGCATCGAGCAGGCGCGCATCGGGCGGAATGGGGTCGCGGCCAAGCAGGTCGACCGGATCGACGTCTCGCAGATCCTCGACCTTCGCGCTGCCGGACAGAATGTCGCTGTGGTCCGGAACCGTCTGCACCATCAGACACAACGGCTCGATGGATTTGATGATTTCCTGCCGCCGCCGCCGCGACAGTGAAGGCAGCGCCAGCAACACTGTCTGCACGCCTTCGTTGCTCACCAGTTTCGGCAGCGCCGAGCGCGGGAACACTTCCAACCCGTGCACGATATTGCCGTGAAGCGCAGCGTTATCGTCGATGAATCCGACCGGCTGGTAGCGGCCGCTCTGAGACAAACCGGTCGCCAGCATCTGCCCTGCTTCGCCGGCACCGTAGATCACGACTCTCGGCGCACCGGTATAGAAGCGATAGTTGAGTACGCTGCGGGCAACGTAACGTGTGCCGCCCACATACAGCAGCGCGAAGGCCCAATAAATTGGCAATGCCGACAGTGGAATGGATGGTTGCGGCCAGGCGAGCAATGCCGCCGCCAGCAATGCCACCGAGGCCGTGACTCCAGTGACTACAGCCAGGACTGCCCGGTGCCCGAGATAGCGCAGCGCCGCCTGATACAGGCCCATACGCAGAAACACGGGAATGGTGGTCCACAACAGCGTGGCCGAGATCCACTCGTTGCCGATGGCTTCGGGGCGGAACGTGCCAAGCCGCAGTGACAGAGCCAACCAGAAGACCAGTGGTATGCCGATGACATCCACTGTCAGCATGATGAGGCGCTTTTTCGCGCGGGACAGGTTCCTCATGCATCGCCTGTGTTGCCGGCTTGCGCGGCGGACGCGCGAGCCGACGGAAACCGCTCGCGCTGAGAATGTAGTCCCTGTGTCAGACTACGGCAATGCCGGCGTCGCCAAATAGCGACGCTTCGGAATCAGGAAGAGTGCCGCTTCGCAGAAGGACCGGCTTCCAGGGAAACACGTGGGCCCCCCACCAGATGGCCGTCGGCACTGGACGTGCGACGCCCCAACACCAGCCCGCTACCGAACACGACGTGGTAGATCACTCCAGTGGCAAGCCAGCCGAGGCACAGGACGCCATCCGGGACACCGGTTCGATATCCGACCACGCCGATTGCGGCACTGGCGACAGCCCCGAAAGCCACTGCCTGAGCCACTTTGCGTGACGACAGCCCCTCGCGGCGCAAAACATGGTGCAGGTGGTCCGAGTCGCCATGGAACGGAGAAAGTCCGTTCATCACGCGCCGGATCATGCTGCTGAACAGATCGAAGATCGGCAGCGCGAAGATCCACAGTACGACGACCGGGCTGAACACCGGCTGCGGTCCTTGCGACAGATCGATCGCCAGCCAGGCGAGCAGGAAGCCGAGCATGGTGCTGCCGGCGTCGCCCATGAAGGCGCGCATGGGCTTGGTGCGATTGGAGGGCCAGTTGAAAATCAGGAACCCCACCAGACAGCCGATCATGCTGACGATCAGCGGGATCAGCCCCATCTGCCCGGCCATGAGGCAGGCGATGCCCATGAACACCAGGCCAATCATCGCCTGGATGCCGGCCACGCCATCGCTGCCGTCGAACATGTTGAAGGCGTTGATCGCGGTGAGCACGATCGTGATGGTGAAGAGGTCGGAAAACCAGCCCAACTCGACGATGCCACCGAAGAACACGTGGCCGATGTTGGTCGCGACGACGTTGGCACCGCCCACCATCAACAACGCGGCGCACGCCTGTCCGATGAAGCGCACCGGCGCCGGCAGATCGAAGCGATCGTCGAGCATGCCGATGACCACCAGAACCGCCAGTCCTGCAAGCAAGTAAGGATAGTCAGGGAATGACTGATAGCTGTAGATGCTGCTGATCAGGAAGCCCGCGAACATCGCCAAACCCCCAATCACCGGGATTTCACCGATATGCTGCTTTCGGCCACCAGGACGATCGATCAGACCGACGCTGCGCGCGAACGGTCTCAATGCGAACATGAAAAGAACCGTCACTAGCAGCGGCAGCGCGAGCCCGAGTATTCGCCCTGGCATGATTACCCTTATTCCTTGTAGGCCGGAAATTCGTTGCGTTGACCGTGTTGTCAGGAATGCACCATCGGCATTCCCGTGCATATGCGGCTCTTCCGCCGGCCGGTCCCCGTATTGTAGCTCAGGCGATACAAATAGATATATCCACCGGAGCCGGCATATTGGGAAGGCGATTCAGCGACCGTCACGGTGTCGGCAAGTGGACACATGTCGTTCGTCGTCGGGCTATCGCTCAGCATCGATCGCTCAGCCGATAGCTGCCATCGAACACTGCGCGCCACCAGGACTCGTGGTGCAGGTACCAGTTCACGGTTTTCACGATTCCCGTTTCAAAGCGCTCGCGCGGCGTGAACAGCAATTCGTCCCGGATCTTGGTGGCGTCGATGGCGTAACGCCAATCGTGGCCTTTGCGATCCGTCACGAACTCGATCAGTTCGCTGACGCGCCGCCCGCGCGCGGCTGGACAGTTCGGAAAACGCTCGCGAAGCGAGGCGTCCTCACTGAACTTGACCTCCAGCAGTCCACATAGGTGGGTGACGATGTCGACATTCCGCCACTCATTGCAGCCGCCGACGTTGTACGTCTCGCCCACGCGCCCCCGCTGCAGGATCGCGTCGATCGCCGCACAGTGATCCTCGACATAGAGCCAGTCGCGGACGTTCTCGCCGCAGCCATAGACCGGCACCTGCCTGCCTTCCAGCGCATGCACCAGCGTCAGCGGGATCAGCTTCTCCGGAAACTGGTAGGGACCGTAGTTGTTCGAGCAGTTGCTGGTCGTGACCGGCAAACCGTACGTGCGGTGATAGGCCCGCACCAGGTGATCGGAACTCGCCTTGCTCGCGGAGTACGGCGAGTTGGGACTGTAAGCGGAAGTTTCCGTGAACGACGGCGATGTCGAAGTGAGCGAGCCATACACCTCGTCGGTCGAGACATGATGGAATCTCACATCGGCGCGCATCCGCCCTTGCTGGCTCCACAGTGCGCGTGCGCTCTTCAGCAGCGCGTGAGTGCCGAGCACGTTGGTACGGATGAACTCATCCGGCCCGGAGATGGACCGATCGACATGCGACTCGGCGGCGAAGTGCACCACGCAGTCGATGCTCTCGTCGCGCATGAGATCGCCGACCAGCTGCACGTCGCAGATGTCGCCCGCGACGAATCGATAGCGGACACTTCCTTCAGCGGCGGCAAGGTTGGCTCGATTGCCTGCGCCAGTGAGCGCATCCAGCACTACGACCCGATCGTCCGGATGCCGCCGCAGCCAGTAGTGGACGAAATTGGCGCCGATGAATCCGGCGCCGCCCGTGACCAGCAAGTGCCTCAAGGTGCCAACTCCTTCAGTACCTTTCGTAGGTTCACTCGCCAATCCACAGATCCCAACCCAGTTGTTCGAGCGTCACTCCTCGATCACGCTGTGTGACGGACGACGCGCAGGCCATCGGGAATTGCTCGGTAGTGATGGACATGATGGCGATGTCTTGCTGAACCGAACCTAAAGCGCGCCCCCTTCGCAAATCGCCGCGGCAGAGCCGCACCAGTTGCGACTCCGGCATTGCTGAAATGCAGGATCCTGGATGCGATCCGTGCGTGCCGCAGCCCAGACGCATGCGGCCCGAGAGGCGGCGCTGGGAGGAGCGAGCTGGTCGGCAACCGCCGGGACGAGTGAGCGCTCGCTAAAAGCGCAACATCGTCAGCACAAACCTGTGACCTGATGCGGAATAGGTCGTCGCGCCGCCATACTTCGTTCGCCTTCCCGCTTGTCCAATCGGTAAGATGCGGCCCGGCTAGAGCGACTCGGTTCGGCCACGCGGCCACATCTCTGCAAGTTTGATCGGAATGCGCAACGAGAGCTTGAAGTAGTTGGTGGCGATGCCGTTCTGCCGGCATGCGCGTTTCATTTCCCTGGTGATGGTCAACGTGCTGCGCGGGCCGGCGCTGCTAAGGCCACCGCGCGGCATCCTCACCAGCATGGCGGGGATACACGAGAAGGTCACGCCGCCCCTGCCGAACACTCTCGCGACAAACTCGAAGTCGCCGGCGATCCTGTAGCTCGTATCGTATTCTCCGAAGTGCTCATAGACCGAGCGACGAACGAAGAGCGTCGGATGGGCCGGCATGAAACCATAAGCAATCAGCGAGCGACGAAACCGGGTGGACGAGTAGCGCCGCACGATCCGCGACGTGTCATGCTGGTCGACGATCGCGACGTTACCGAATACGGCATCCACGTCGGCGGTCTCGAACACTTGCATGATTTTTGCGACGGTCGTCGAATCGATGTAGGTGTCGCCGGCGTTCAGGTACGCAACGACCTCGCCGCGCGCCAATCTCAGCCCCTTGTTGAAGGCGTCGTAGACTCCCGTGTCCGGCTCCGAAAGGATCACCGAGCTGGCAGAGCTACCGGCCTTGATCGCCTCGAGCGTACCGTCCGTGGAGGCACCATCCACAAAGATGTGCTCTAAATTGTGATATGTTTGCTCGGCGACCGAGCGGATCGTGGCGGGAATGGCTTGCGCGCCGTTACGTACCGCCGTGACAATGGAAACCTTCATTCGAAATTACGCGTGCATCGAGCGAACTGGCCTTTCTAACATAGCGCCTGCAGCTCTTACAAGCTCGCGACCTCGTCGCGACCGCCCTGCAACGGTCTCCGTGATCGACCTGTTCGGCCGAAGATACAAGCCATCGCCACACCGACGGCAGCAGCGCCCCTCCCCGCCGGAGCGGAGCACGGATGTTACTCGAATGAGTACATCAGTGCGTAGCCCCAAGCAGCCGATACAGCGAGACGTGCGACTCTATCGAAGCCTTCCATTCAAAATCCCTGGCACGAGCCTGCGCGCGTTTTGCCGCAGCCGCAGCGAATTCCGGACTCGTGACGGCCTGCATCTGCAAGGCTAGCGCAGATGCATCGCCCGGCGGAAATGCTGATACCACGCCCTGAGATATCGAACGCATCGGATCGATATCCGCAACCAGCGGGATGCATCCGAATGTCATGGCTTCGAGAACAGGCAGACCAAATCCTTCATAGATGGAGGGATAAATGAGTGCGAGCGCCTTGCCGTACAGCTTGTAGATGTCCTCAGTCGACAATTGTCCGGTCGAAATGACGCGCTCGCGCAACCCCATTGCGTCCAGTTGCTCGCACTCGGCATCCGAAAACGGCGCCCCCGTGCACACCAGGCGGTAATTCTCTTTCGACAGCCCAGAGAGCGAGAATGCCTCCAGCGCCACGCCAAAAGATTTATATCCCTGCCGCGTTCCCACGAACACGAACACCTTCTCCCGAGCGGTCGAGGTCGACTCGACGGGAGGCATGGAGGCACCCGCAATGAACGAGCTGAGTGGATTGCCATGCTGTGCGACTTGGATTGGCTTGCTGCGCGACTCGTTGGGATAGATTTCCAACAGGTCTCGTTTGGTCTGCTCGGAAACGCATACGAAGCCGTCCGTCAACCGGAACAGCGCCTTTCGATAGGTGACAAACATCCTGCTGGGTAAAGAAGTCAGCAACCCCCTCTCATGGATCAGATCGTGCACGGTAGTTATGGTCCGTGCGCCGCGTCCGATACCGAATCTGTAGTAGCTGCTGTGAAACAAGCTACCCGGAGTGAAGGCCGGCTCGATCCGAATCGCCGGCCGACGAGTCACGAGATCGTACTGAACTCGCAGAGCGGTCAGACCCGCCGTCAGTTCACGCCAGTAGGTAGAGATGCCGCCGAATGGCTGAAGCCGCAATATGACGTCATCGAGCGATAGCCGCAGCCCGGCTTGTTTTTTGGTCAAGACAGATCCACCTAACGTTACTACAGCTCTCAGCACCGCTCGGCGACCGCAGCCGCATTGTCCTCACCGAATCCCTTGCTCGATGCCTGAGGCCCGATCGGCGCGTACTTCGGTCAGGTACGGCGTCAGATACCAATTCATCCCCTTCGCAACGAGGTGGATGATGATCGGCCAGAGCACTCCAACCTGGAGGATGATCTTGACGAGGGTGATCGAGAGCGGATTGCGCCACATGTCCATGCCGAGCACGCCGGCGAATACGGCATACGTAGCGATTCTGTACGTCTGCTGAGCGCTCTGCGAGAACCACTCGATCATCAGGCCGACCACGAACAACGCGATCAGCGTTCCGCACCAGCCGAACGCGCTGATGCTCGACGCAAAGAAGTGCTGGCCTCCCAGCGGGGCAATGAACACCAGATCCTGCACCTGCGCCGCGAAGTACTCGCTCTTGCCGGTCCAGATGGACGAAGGAATCAGGTTGAGCAGGCCGTAGCTGAGCTCGTTGGGCAACTCGAAAGCCGGGATGTCGTTGAAGCCCATCAGGGTCAGAGCGGAAAAGAAGTTCAACAGAGGCTCGAGCAGCGCGGTGATGAACAGCCCCGATCCTTGTGACAGACGCCAGATGCCCACCACAGCCAGAAGAAAGACAACACCGCTGCCGAACAGCAGGAACCGGCTCCGACTGATGCCGCCATGAAGCCCCGACCAGAACACTACGCCAGCGAGCAACAGGGTGACGACGCCCTGGCGCGTGCCCATGGACAGGGAGGCGATCACAACGACGAGCAGGACAGCGCCAGCAAACCACAGCACTCCGTTCCCCACATTGGCGCGCCGTTCCATGCCGTATGCCATCAGATACGCTACCAGGAGCATCGAGAGCTGCAGCGGACCTCTCGCGGTCTCCGAGTATTCGCTGTCGCTGTAACCTGCAAACAGCAGGTCGCGATGTTGAAACGTGTGCGTCAACGCAAGCAGTAGCAGCGCCGACGCCAGCAGTGCCACGGTGGTTGTCAGCACCGCCCTGCTTTCATACAGCTCCCGAACGGGCCCCTTGTTTGATGGCTTGGCGCGGACTCTTCCGCTAAATACTCCAGTTGCAACGCCGACATGAAACGCCGCCCAGCAGCCTAAGGCAAATTTGGCCATCCACTCCAGCTGCGGCCCAGCGATACCAGCGGAGATCATCTGCCACTGCTCCACCATCGGCAGATTGCGCAGGCTCGTCGAGATCGACAGGATCAACGGAACAGAAACGTAAACGGTGAAGCCGAGATTGAACAGGTCGACATGATTGATCGTGAACGCCGACTGAAGTCTGAGAAAGCGGGCGAGCAGCACCGCCGGTGGCAACAGTAGCGCAAGCTCGATCATTGTCGCAGTCTGGCCCGGATGGCGACAGCGCCAAGCAGCAACAGGCCACCCAAAACCATGCAGAGCGCGAACACCTTGATCGAATTGACGTATCGGGGTGAGGGCTCAGGCCGCGGGGCAACCACATATTGGAAGGAATAATGGGTCGAACTCAATGAGCTCACATATCTGGCAAAGTCGCGCTCGATCGCGGAGCTGATCGCCGCCTGCTCATTCGGCCGCTGGGATTTGTTTGCCATGTCCAAAAGCAGTTCGACCCGCTGCCGATAAGTATCCTGCTCGCGGCGGCGTATGGCTTCATCAGACACACGAACCACGCCGTTGAGCAGGCTGAGAGCCGTCTTGGAGTCCCGCGCAGTCACCGTCAGAGTCATATACCCCTCCGGTGTCTTGCGCGTTTTGGCCGACTTGCGCGCAAGCTTCACTGCCCGCTCCATCGACGAGGGTTTGCGGGGATCCCGAGCGGACAGCGCACGCAGGCCATTGAGCACCCCGTAGTACACCCGCTGCAGTGCGCCGGGCTCGTTGAGCGCTGCCATCCACGATTGAATCTCTGGATTGTCCTCGGCAAGCAACTCACGGTAGCTGGCCTCACTCGACAGCAAGAATACGAATTCCTCGAAGATCGGCCGCCGCCCGCCTCCGGCGAGCTCACTCAAGCTGCCCAGCGTGCCTAGCTCGAGCCCCCTCGCCTCCGTGGCTCGCGGAGCGACTACGGCGGTCACCGCATACGGCTCCTCGACTACGGCAACGATAGCGATCGTCATCAGCAGCGCCGCGATAGGCAACATCAACAGGAACCAGCGCATTCTCGCCAGCTCTCGAAATATGTCGCGTTGGATGCGCGGCCGGGCCTCGGATGCTACTTCGATATGGTGTGCTGACTGCATTCGTTACATCTGGGTTTAGGCCTGCGTACCGGATCGCAGCGGCAGGCATGTAAAGCGACTCTTGCTGTCATCCCCAAAGGAGCATTGGCTAATCGCGCGCAAGACTTTGTAGGATACACGGAATGGCAGGGCATGCGAACCGGCGCTCGCGCCCGGAACTTTGAACGATTCACCAGTGCCTGGCGGGTTATCGGGCGGGGTCATACGGCCCGGTCGAAGGCAGCACCGACAACATCGGGGTGATGGACTGTGCGCAAATACTCCGTTGCCCGCCGCACTACCGTTTCAATGTCGCGTGGCTTGGCCAGAATCTCGCTCAATTTGGAGGCATCCGCCCGCAGATCGCCGCTGAGCAAATAGCCACTTTGTCCTTCGCGCAGGAACTCACCGACGGCATTGACGTCGGTGGCAAGCACCAGTTTCCCCATCTTCATCGCATTGAGCACGCTTGCGCTCGCCGGCACTACGGATTTGTATGCCGCGAAGGGCAGCACCGCCACACAAGCCCGGTCGAAACTATCGGCCAGGCGGTCGGCTTCCACGAAACCGAGATAGTCGACGTTCGTCGTGTAACGCCGTTTCAACCCTGACAGATACCTCGCCCCTTCGTCGTTGATCGAGTCGCCAATGACCACGAATCTGGTGTGGGGGAATTTATCCAGGATGGCCTGGTGGAGCGCAAGCGCATAATCGAGCCCCTTGTTTCTGGCGATAAAGCCGAAGTGCAACAGGTTCGCCGGCGCCGGCTGGTATTCCCGAATCTCCTCGGGACGGACGACGTGCGGAATGTGATGAACGTTGCGGAAGTCATACGTGCGCCGCACGCGTTCGCACCCCTTTTGCGTGAGGACGAAGTATCTTCGTACGGCTCGCAACTCGGCCGTGCCGATACCGAAGTTGTTGAAGTACAGCTGCAGGAACTTCGCCGCCGAATTGAGCAATCCGTTGCTGGACTTGAAGTATGGCCAGCGGACGAACGGAGGGTCATGCAGCGTCACATCGATCTGGCGGTGACCGCGCCGGATCAACTCATAAAGCAGACTGATTTCTTGCGCCTGATTGACGCCGATCTCGATATGGACCACATCGTTCCGGTCAATCTCGGCGGCTCGGTGCGCACCCTCCGAGCCAACGTCCAGCCGCTCGTAGCCCCGCTGCGAGAGCACCAGCTCGAAGAAATCCTCGGCATACCTAGAAATCCCGGAGCGTCCCGAGAAGGCGGCAGCATGCAGCCGCCTCATGATGGCACGCGGCGTGCGAGGCGACGCAGATGCTTCCCGGTCCGATCCACGGCGGCATTGGCATAAATGGCCCCGTATCTCGCGACGATCGTCGAGAATACCCCAGCGGCCAGCAGCACTCGCGCGGCAGGGTGCTTGTCATCGTGCGCCCTGCCCTTGCTGATGAGGTCCAGCGAGGCATTGGTGGCAACGGACGTCTTCGGGAAACGCGCTTGAAACCCCGACAGGCCCAGCGATTTTGCGATGGCGCCCGGACTCGACGATGCCCCACCGAGCTCGCGATGGACCGATACGGTTTGCAACGTTTTTGCCTTCCCCATCGAGAGGATATTGGCCATCACGAGCCAGTCGCCCGCCCTCACATTGCGTATCCCGGCCGCACGAAGCTGCGTTGTGCGCATCACGCCGTAAAACATCCCGTTGTCGGTGACGTTCAGATAATAGGAGGCGATCCTGCGCCACCATTGCTCCTGCAGTAAGTTGAGCGTAGCGCCTTGGTTCACGTGCTGGCCGTTCCTGTAGTAATGGGCAGTGCCGGCCGCCAACGACAGGGTTGGATCGTTCATCAGCTCCTGGACACAACAGCGGACGTATCCCTGGTCCATCCAATCGTCATCGCCGAGCCACACGAAGAACTCGCCCGTGGCTCGTTCGAGCACCGCTGAAAAATTGGCAGTCGCTCCAAGGTTGGACGGCAGGCGCAGGTAAGTCACACGAGAGCTCTGGCGGCAGTAGGCCTCACAGATGGACTGCGTTCCATCTGTCGAAGCGTTGTCGGAAATCACCACCTCGATGTTCGCGTAATCCTGGCTCAACGCGGATTCTATGGACCGGCCCAACAGATTCGCTCTGTTGTAGGTGGGAATGCCGATGCTGACTAGTGGGAGTGGATCGTGCATCTTCAGCTCTTCAATGCGCCTCGAAACAGAAGTCCTTCGCGAATCGACGGTGCCGCGAGCGCTGCCACGCCCACGACGGCGGTCGCGACGGCCAGCAACACGACAGTGTCACTGAATCGACCCATTCCGTCAGGCACCGCCGCGCGGCACAACCAGGCTGTCGCGGCCGCGGCCAGCAATGGCAGCGCGGTATCCTGCCCATACCAGCGCCATTTCTCGCTCGGCAGTATGCGACGATGCATCAAGCCGACGGCGATCAACACGTAGCCCGCGTTCAGTACCACCCATACCCAGGCTGCACCCACGGCGTGGTAAATGGGAGTGATCCAAACGAGGGCCGGTATCAGAACCGCGACCGCCGCTGCGTTCACCTTGACGGTCAGCTTCGTCCAGCCGTGTGCGAGTTGGAGCTGATACGGGAGCCACATCAGTCCGTTTAGCAGCGTGCCGAATGCCAGTACCCGCAGTATGGGAGCGGCGTTTGCGACCAGCGCCGGATCCGCCGTCCATAGCAACAGCACTTTGTCGCCGAACACAACCAGGATGATGCCGGCTGACCCCATGAGCACACTGATCAGTTGCGCACCGTGGTGATATTCCGCCCGCAAGGCGTTCTGGTCCGCGCGCGCGACCAGTTGAGTCAGGCGGGGATAACATGCCGTCGTGATCGGCCCCACGAGCGAATAGAGAGCGCCCGCAACCGCACCGGCGAGCGCGTAGTAACCGAAAACCTCGAGCGACAACAGACGCGACAACAGAATCTTGTCCACTTGCGTCAGCAGCAGCCCCAGGAAAGAGATCGCCGTCATTCCCGAGGCGAAGCGCCAGATTCCACGCAATCGCGGAACGGAAAATCTTGGCCGGCGGCAGCCTTTCGGCAATACGCTCCATGCGAGCTTTGCAAACAGCATGGTGCTGACCACGGATACCACCGCCTGCCAGATGAAGAATGCTTGAATGCTGGGCGACACCCAAATCACGACCGCAACCGCGCCAAGCCCTCGGGCAGTGGCTAGCACACTGCTGAAGGCATTCTCCAGAACCTGCCTTTGCAGTCCCACGATGCTGCTGACATACACGTTCTCGACGAGCCGCAGCGCTGCGATCGCCCCCATCAAGGCAATCGCATGACTTGCAGCTTCCGGCGGCAGCGCCTGGCTGTTCAGCCAATGGTTGGCGACCGTGCCGGAGACGGCCACGATGACGAGTCCGACCAGGACGCCCATGGTCAGAGCCACCACTTCGACGCTCCGTAACAGGTCGCGAATCGATTCAGCATCGCCCTTTCCGGCCGTGAAGCGGGCCATCTCGCGCCCCAGGCTCGGCCGCATGCCCAGATCCAGCAGGACCAGCCACGCCTGCAGCGTGGCGAAAATCCCGATCAGGCCGTAAGCCTCGATGCCAAGATACTTTATGTACAGCGGCACGAATGCCAGCTGCATCAAGACCCGCCAACCCTGCCCAAGATAGTTGGCGACAATGTTATGCCGGAATTGCACGCCAACCGCAGTTCGAGCCGCTGCCTCAGGCCACCCGCTTGAGATAACCGCCGGCAGCAACGCCGATCAACAGTTGCGCGTCGATCCGGCGATCGATCTCGAACTCCCGGTGGCTCTTCAGGAATGCATCGACCGCGGTCTTCGGGTTGTCTCCAGGGCCCCACGGGCGATCCGGATAGAATTCCTTTGGTACGTGCTCGACGATGGTATCGAAGACCACGCAGTAGCTGCCCACCGTGGTGAGCCGAGCATATGCATCGAGTTCCGCGAGCACGTGGTCATGCGTGTGGTTGCTATCGAGACAGACGAGCACGCTCTTCTTCCCGAGCGCCTTCGCCTGCACTTTGGCAACGATCTCCGGTGCGATACTCGAACCCTCGATCATCGAAATCCGCTTGAACATCGGATGCGCTTCGATCGCCGCCCGGTTGTGCTTGCGGATGTCGATATCGATGCCCAGCACTTCTGCGTCGCGCGGTCCGCCACAAGCGGCATTCAGCTCCAGCATCGCCGCCGAGAATATGAGCGAGCCGCCGTGCGCGATGCCCGTCTCAATGATCAGATCCGGCTGAACTCGCCAGATGATCTCCTGCATGGCGACGATGTCCTGCGGATACTGGATGATGGGACGACCCAGCCACGAGAAGTTGTACGAGTACTTGGCCGGCGTCGACGTCAGCATGAACTGCCGTGCGGCTTCGGCGAGTTCGGCATTGCTCGCGTTGGCTTCGATACGTTCGGTGGTCTCTTGTTCAAAACTCACTTGATCATCCTCTGTATTCGTAGCAAAAAATTCTGGAACCACCCGCGGGTCTGGATCATGGCTCCAAACCGCCGGCACGCATCCCGCGGAATTTCACGATTGGCCCAGAATTCGCTCCAGGCGCGCTCGGCTTCCCCAAAAAGCGAGCGGCTCGTAGTCTGGATACGGGAAGTGGCCCAGCTCGAGCTCCATGTTCCAGCCGTTCTCATGCAACCATCGCTCGACCAACGCTCGGACGGAAACCGGACGCCCCGAGCAGACGTTCACAATACCGGCAGCCGGCGCGCTCAAAGCGAGCGACACGATGATTTCAGCGACCGCCCCGACAGCCAGGAAATCGCGCAGTTGCTCGCCGCTGGACATCTTGAACGATCTGTCGCCACGCCTTCCTGCGGCCAGCAACTGGGAATATAGAGAAGTGGCCGGCTGATGCTCTCCATACATGTAGAAGAGCCGCGCCCACGTCAGCTTGAAAGCGTGCGTCTCGCTCAGGAACGCCAGCTGACGCCGCAGTGCGTCCTTGGCATATCCGTACGGATTGCGAGGCGCCGGTTCGAGGTCTTCATGCAACTCGCCGGACTGCATTCCGTACTCGAAGCAGGTGCCCGTGCAGAGCATCGAGGGCAGGCCGGCTCGAACCAGGCCGCTCAGAAAGCGATACTGCTCACCCAGCTGGCTCTCGAAATGATGCAGGGCCCGGTAGTTCGGCAAGCCGGACCACGCGAGATGAATCAAGACGTCGGGCCGTCCCAGCCTGTCGAAGTCCTCGGCGCTCGGATCAGCCACGTCCAGCGCTACGTGCCTTACACCGCTCGGCAGACAGGACAAGTCCTTCTGGCCGCGTGAGGCTGCGGTGACGCTGACATCCGCGCGTTTCACGAGCTCCAGAAGCACATGCCGACCGATGAACCCGGTCGCCCCTGTGACCGCAATCTTCATTGGACTTCGAGGTCCGGGATGGCGCAGACAAACTTCCCACCCCAGGAACGAATATAGCTCAGCTGCTCCATGATTTCGGTGCGCAGGTTCCAGGGCAGAATCAAAACGTACTCCGGCCGTGCCCGTAGCAGATGATCTTCGCTGACAATGGGGATCCGGCTCCCGGGCAGGTACTTGTCCTGCTTTGCCGGATTCCGATCGACCACCCAGGGCAATAGACTTGAACGGACTCCGGCGTAGTTCAGCAGCGTATTGCCTTTGGCAGCAGCCCCATAGGCCCCGACACTGCGTCCTTGACGCTGCGCCTCGATCAGGAACAGGAGCAGATTGTCTTTGATGCGGTTCGCACGGGTTTGGAAGCCGGCGTAGTACCGTTCGGACGCTACCCCGACGGTCCGTTCCAGATCCAGCACCCTCTGCACAGCTGCAGTCACTTCATGTCTGCCCTGGTCGGCCCGCTGCGCAAAGACTCGCAGGCTGCCGCCGTGCGTGTCGAGTTCCTGCACATCGAATATCGCCAGGCCGTTTTTGGCAAAGATCGTGCGGACCGCGGTCAATGAGAGATAGGAAAAATGCTCGTGATAGACGGTGTCGAACTGGCACTGATCGACCAGGCGCAGCAGATGCGGAAATTCGAACGTGGCGACGCCCTGCGGCTTGAGCAAACGAGCGAAACCCGCTACGAAATCGTTGATATCGGGGACGTGTGCCAGAACATTGTTCGCCGCAGTCAAATCGGCGGCTTTGCCCTCCGCAACCAACTTCTGTGCGAGCGCCACGCCAAAAAATTCCTCGCGTACTTCAATCCCCAGCTCGCGCGCCGCCTGCGCTGTACTGGCGGTCGGTTCGATACCGAGGCAAGGAATGCCACGGGCCTGCACATATCTCAGCAGATAACCGTCGTTCGAGGCGACTTCAACGACATGCGATGACTTGCCGAGGTCGAATCGCTGGATCATCTCACCGACATACGTTTCGGCATGCCGCAGCCAGCTGCGCGAGAACGAACTGAAGTACGCATACTCGCTGTCGAACAACTCGGCGTGATGCGCATAGTCCTCGGTCTGCACGAGCCAGCACCGCGTGCAGGTAAATACCCGCAGCGGATACCACTTCTCCGGCGAGCGCAACTGCTCCTCGGACAGGTAGGCATTGGAGGGTGGAGCCGTCCCCAGATCGAGAAACAGCAGCGAAACATCCGCATGGCAGTGACGACACTTCATCTTGATGTTCAGATACCTTGAAAGTCCGCGCTCAGAAATCCGTGACTCTGGTCGCGGGCGGAGATTTCCGTGATCGGCAAGGGCCACTGGATTGCCAGGGCTGGGTCGCTGACATGCAGAGCACCTTCCGACTCCGGAGCGTAGGGGCGCGAATGGAGGTAGATGAGCTCGCAGTCGTCCGTCAAGGTCTGAAACCCGTGAGCGAAGCCCTGGGGTATCAGCAGACTCCTGGCATTGTCGGCGGAGAGAATCTCGCCATGCCACTGCAGGAAGGTGGGCGAACCTTTCCGTAGATCCACCGCGACATCGAATATCTCACCTCGCAGGCAGCTGACGAACTTGTCCTCCGCGTGCGGCGGCCGCTGGAAGTGCAGGCCGCGCACCGAACCGCGACGACCGGTTACGGTTTGATTGATCTGCGCAACGGGCAACGTGAAGCCGGCCGGCATCAGCTCAGTTGCACAGAAAAGACGACTGAAGGATCCACGATTGTCCTCCTGCCGCCTGCGCTGCACGACCGTCAGCCCAGCCATTCTCGTAGACCGCGTTGCAAACCAGCTCATACGAACGTTCCGCGCCGGACCGCCTTTGCATACATCGCGATCTGCTCCAAACACAAGGCGCGCATGTCACGTCCGGCCTTCCAGGCGAGATGCCATTCGACTGTATGATCGAGTGCCTCGTTCAAACTCCACCGCGGCGCCCATCCGAGTTGGGCGACAGCCTTGGAACTGTCCAATTTGAGGCTGTGCGCTTCATGAACGTGCACGCCTTCGACGTGCCGCCAGCCAGCCCTCGGCAGCTTTCGACTCAGATAGTCAAGTATCCATCTGACTGATCTCGCGTCCTCGTCGGCGGGACCGAAATTCCAGGCACCGGCGTGCTCGTTACGTCCGGAAATGAGTTGCTCGGCCAGCAGCAGGTAACCAGAAAGAGGCTCGAGAACATGCTGCCACGGACGAGTGGCTCCGGGGTGGCGAACGTCCATCGGCCGATTCTGATCCGCGGCACGAAAGAAATCGGGGACCAGACGGTCGAGCGCCCAATCTCCACCACCTATCACATTTCCTGCACGCGCAGTGGCTACCCGTACGCCTTTTGCCGCCAGGAACGAATCGCGATAAGCGGCGGTGACGAGTTCCGAGCACGCCTTGCTGCTCGAGTAGGGATCGCGACCGCCGAGCGGCTCATTCTCGCGATAACCCCAAACCCATTCTTTGTTGTCATAGCACTTGTCCGTCGTTACGTTCACCACTGCACCGACCGACTCGCAGTCGCGAATCGCTTCGAGAAGATTGACTGTGCCGAGGACATTGACCGCGTACGTTTCAACCGGCTGCGCGTACGAATAGCGCACGAGCGGTTGCGCCGCCAGATGGAAGACCACGTCAGGCGCCGCGGCCCGCAAGGCTTTTTTCAATGCCTCGGAATCTCTGACGTCGGCCATCGTGCTGCTCGCCAGACCGTCGGCCACATTCGCTGCCGTGAATAGGTTTGGCTCGGACGGAGCCGCTAGAGAATACCCGTGAACATTGGCGCCGAGCTGCTGCAGCCATAACGCCAGCCAGCCGCCCTTGAACCCCGTATGCCCGGTCAGGAATACGCTCTTGCCGTTCCAGAGATCCGGATTCATTTCCAATTTTTCCAAGGTGCCGCACCAGATGCCCACAGCTGCTCGAGATGGACCTTGTCCCGCAGCGTGTCCATCGGTTGCCAGAAGCCGGCATGCTCGAACGCCACCAGCTGGCCGGCATCCGCCAGCTTCGCCAGCGGTTCATGCTCCCAACTGGTCTTGTCGCCGTCGATGAAATCGAGACAGGCCGGCGACAGCACGAAGAAACCGCCATTGATCCAGCCCCCATCGCCACGCGGCTTCTCGATGAAGCCGCGCACGTTCGACCCATCGAGCTCGAGCGCTCCGTACCTGCCCGGAGGCTGCACCGCGGTCACCGTAGCCAGTTTTCCGTGGACACCATGGAACCGGATGAGCTGTCCGATATCGACCGATGCGACACCGTCGCCGTAGGTAAAGCAGAACGCGTCGTCGTCCTTCACGTAGTCAGCAACCCTTTTCAAGCGACCGCCGGTCAGCGTTTCCTCTCCCGTATCGACCAGCGTGACCTTCCAAGGCTCGGCCTTTTTATGGTGAACCCGCATCGCGTTGTTCTCCATGTCGAAGGTGACGTCCGACATGTGCAGGAAGTAATTCGCGAAATATTCCTTGATCAGGTAGCCCTTGTAGCCGCAGCAGATCACGAATTCATTCACGCCATGCGCGGAATAGATTTTCATGATGTGCCACAGGATCGGCTTGCCGCCGATCTCGATCATCGGCTTCGGCTTGAGGTGAGTCTCCTCGGAGATCCTCGTGCCTAGTCCGCCGGCGAGAATGACTGCTTTCACTGTTTGGCTCGTATGCAAATGATGATCACGACTGCACATTCACGTCGTCGAGCGGCCGGCCGCATCGAGGCGCCGGCCCGCAATCAGCAGCTCGCCGTCCGCTGAACGGCGGGAGCCCGATCCGCCGTGTTGGCCCAAGCTGTCGATGGCTCGCGCCTGGGCATCTTCCATTCGTCGGCTCTGTCTGGGGGCGTATTCACGGCGGTGCCGTTTCACGTGGCCTGCTTAAAACGAGTTCACTGCCGCCGCCGCGATCGCCAGGTTGTAGATGATCGTGGTAACCGCCGTCCACAGCGGCAGTGGGCGCATCCGCTCGGTATCCAGCGGTGCCACGATAGTGTCTCCGGACTTGATGTCTACCCCATCGCTGAACCATGCGCGGCTGCCGCGCGTGACTACGCTGCCATCCGCGCGCACGACGTAGATGCGTTTCTCATCGGCGCGCGGCGTCAAGCCGCCGCTCATTGCAATGTAGTCGTCCCTGGTCAGCTGGGCGCGGTACAAGTGCGACGTCGTGCTTTGTACTTCTCCCATAACAGTCACTTCCTGCACCACGCGTGGCACTATCAACCGATCGCCATCCTTCAGCACAACGTCCTGCTCGGAGCCTTTTTTGGCGGACGCTGCCCGCTCCAGATCGATGACCAGACGACCAACGGGCTTGGTCTCACGCAGGGTGGCGAGCAGCGATTGCCCGACTGCCAGCGCCTGGCCAGCATCTCGACCGGCCTCCTGCGCCGACATGAGTGAAGCTTGTGCCAGATCCGATTCCATGCGCGTCGCCAGCGTGGCCAGCTGCTTGCGCTCGCGCTCCTTCAACTCCTCACGTGTGAAGACGGCACCTTCGGGGAAGGCCAGGTCGGTCAATCCGCCGGCGCGCTGCATGACGGAGCGTAGCGTTTCGCCTCGGTGAATGGGGTATCGCCCGGGGAAACGCACCTCGCCCACGATCTCGACCTCCTCGTGAGCGGCCCAGAGCGGGACTTCCTTAATCACCAGATAGTCGAACGGCCGCAGGGCCAGATCCGCCGTCGCATCGCCCTCCAGAACCTTGCGCAGGTCGACCGAGATCAACTCGGCTTGCCGCGCACCATTGCTGTTCAGTTCATAGCGCGTCAGCTCGGCCTGCCCGCCGTATGCGGCCTCATCGAGGCTGCCGCCGGCGCGCAGCAGGTCGCTGATACGCATTCCCGGCTCGAGCGGGTACTTGCCGGGAATCTTGATTTTGCCCGCTACGCTGACCTCCTGCGTGGGTTCGTCGATGCGCGACTGCAGACTCAGCTCCCGCATGAGTGGCTCAATGATGCGATCGCGCCCCGACTCACGATCGAACACGAAGATCTGATCCCTGGGCGCCAATTCGAAGTTCGCGGCGCTGTCCGGCCGGCTCAGAGCCGCCTCGAGGTCGGCCGAAAACACGCGCACCCGGCGATCGGTGGGCAGTTCCCGCCGTACGAGGATGTAGCGCTGATCTGCATTGGGTGCGAGCTCGTCGACGCTGCGCAAGACGTCGGTCAAGCGCATCCCAGGAGTGAACTGATACTCACCCGGACGATGTACGTGACCGCTGATCACGACCGAGTCCTCGAGAATCGGGCGAATGGTAGGCACGCGTAAGGTGTCCCCGGTACGCAAAACGACCTCGCGGCCGGCGGCTGCCAGATTCACATCGACGGTCACGCGCTGGCGCTCTTCGTTCACCCGCTCCAACGTAGCCAACGCGGGATCGGCCTCCGGCAACAGGCCTCCGCCGAGTTGCAACAGCTGTGCAGCGGTCGTCTCGTTCTTCAATTCGTAGATCGCCGGCCGTCGCACTTCACCGGCGAGTCCGACGGTCGCGCCAACGGGCGGCACGAAAATCACATCGCCCGGCAGCAATCGCATGTCGCCGCTGGTATCACCCCTGAGCAGCAGGTCGTACAGGTCCAGCGTGGTCACCACCCTGCCGCCGCGCTTGAGCTGGATGTTGCGCAAAGACCCGATCCTCTTGATGCCGCCGCTGACGAACAGGGCGTTCGTGATGGTCGACAGACCGCTGACCGTGTAAGAGCCCGGGGTTTCCGCATCGCCCAGAACGAATACACGGATTGAGCGCAGCTCACCCATGGTCACACTTACCTGCGTGCCGAGCATTTGCTCAGCCACCCGTTGCTGGAGCGTCGCGCGGGCTGCGTCGAAAGTCAGGCCGCTAACGGCGATCGGGCCCAGGTCAGGGAAATTGACCCGCCCGTCGCGATCGACCACGAGGGCATAGCGCCCCCGCGTGCTGCCAATCAGCTGAACCTGCAGCATGTCGCCAGGGCCGATGATGTACTCGGCGGGCACGGGCACATCCGTGGCGGGCGCGAACGTCGAAGGCGATCCGGCAAACAAGTCGTAGCCGAACGGCTGTAACGCATCGGTACCGGTCGGCTTCAAGGGCAGGCGGGTAACGTGGACGATGAAGTCGGCCAGTCGCAGTTCGGCAGCGATGCGCTGGGTGGCCTCTTCCACCGTCAATCCCGCCATGGGTATCGGCCCGAACTCGGGGATGTTCAGGATGCCCCACTTGTCCAGCTTGTAAGGGTTGCGACGCAGGACACGCTCGCGGAAATCTTCGAGTCGCGCGGTCTTTTCCGCCGTGCGATTGAGCCGAACCTCTGCGGGCGAGGTCTGGGTCTGAGCGCCGTTCGGCTCACTGGCCTGCGGCATCTGGTATTGCTGCCGTCCCGGGATGGGCGGCTGCTGCGTTCCCTTCTGCCCGCGGCGCTCGCGTTCCTCGATTTCGGGTGCCGGGCGTTCGAACTGGCGGATCTCCAGCGTCAGCAGTACCGTATCCCCGCCCTTCAGGCGAGGCACCCGTTTCATGGTGCCGTCGGTCGACATCTCCCAGTCGTCCTGATCGTCCTGTCCACTCTTGTGAGAGCGGGGACGAACCGTGTCCGGAAACTGCAGCTGACGATCGGTCCGAACGCCGGTACGTGGCGTCGGCGTCGAACGCCCTCCGCTCATCGACTCCAGAATGGTCTGCTGCTGCTCCGGAGTCATGTTCTGGAACAGCTCGAGTTGCTCGGCACTCGGCGTCTGCGCAAACGATGGCGACAGCAATCCTGCGCTCAACAGCAAGGCCGCAATCCTGACGACCAACCGAAGTGCCCGGCTGGCAAAACGCGTTCTAAACATCAAGGGCCGTTTGCCGAATATTTATTCCTGCGATAAGGGCGGCAAGTTTACACAGGCCGCCTTTTAGAAGCGATTCAAATTGCACCCGCTCAGCGGCGGTAGTCGGCCTGATGCTGAAGAAACCAGCGGTAAGTCGCCGCAATCCCGTCGCGGAGGCTGATCTTCGGCTTCCAGCCCAACGCGTTCAGCCTGGATACATCGAGCAGCTTGCGAGGCGTGCCGTCGGGCTTGCTGGTATCGAAACGTAGCTCCCCGGATTGCCCCACCACATCCCGAACGAGTTCGGCGAGCTCGCGAATCGAAACGTCCTCACCCCAGCCGATGTTCACGGGGAGCTCGCCGTCGTAACGCTCCATTAGAAACACGCAAGCATCGGCCATGTCATCGACGTGCAGGAATTCACGGCGTGGCGAGCCGGTGCCCCACACCGTCACGGTCGGCTCATTGGCCAGTTTGGCCTCATGAAACTTACGGATCAGCGCCGGCAATACGTGCGATTTTTGCAAATCGAAGTTGTCGCCGGGGCCATACAGATTGGTCGGCATCACCGAGATCGCCGCAAATCCATACTGACGCCGGTAGGCCTGACACATCTTCACTCCGGCGATCTTGGCAATGGCATACCACTCGTTGGTCGGCTCGAGCGGTCCCGTCAGCAGGCAGTCCTCGGACATGGGCTGAGGCGCATGTTTGGGATAAATGCAGCTCGAGCCGAGGAACACCAGCTTGCGCACTCCATGGCGGTAGGCGGCATCGATGACGTTGGTCTGAATCTGCAGATTGTCGCGGATGAACTCCGCAGGCAGCGTGTTGTTGGCGTGAATGCCTCCGACCTTGGCGGCTGCCAGAAACACGAACTCCGGGCGTTCCGAGGCGAAGAAGCGCTCTACCGCGGCCTGCTCACGCAAGTCCAGCTCGCCGCTCGAACGCAACAGCAATTGGGAATAACCGTCGGCTTGCAGCCGCCGGACCAGCGCACTGCCCACCAGGCCTCGGTGACCGGCAATGAAAACGCGAGCGCTGTTATTCATGACGCTGATAAGTTCTGAAACCCTCACGCGCCACCAGCGCGTCGCGACGGGCGGACTGCAGGTCCGAATCGATCATTTCCTTGACCAGCGCTGCGAAACCGATTTCCGCCGTCCAGCCCAGCTTTTGCCGCGCCTTGCTCGGGTCGCCGAGCAGCGTATCCACCTCGGTGGGACGAAAGTACCGAGCATCGACCTTGATGATGACGCGGCCGGTCTTGCTGTCGATGCCTTGTTCGTCCACGCCCTTGCCCCGCCATTCGATCTGCATACCGAGTTCGGCTGCGGCCAGCTGCACGAACTCTCGAACCGAATGTTGCTCGCCGGTCGCTATCACGAAATCGTCGGCCTGTGGCTGTTGCAGCATCAGCCACTGCGCACGTACGTAGTCGCGCGCATGCCCCCAGTCGCGCATCGAATCCAGATTGCCGAGATAGATACTGTCCTGCAACTCCTCCTTGATCCGGGCCAGGCCGCGCGTGATCTTGCGCGTGACGAACGTTTCGCCCCGGATCGGAGATTCATGATTGAACAGGATCCCGTTGCATGCGTACAGCCCATAGGCTTCGCGATAATTCACTGTGATCCAGTACGCGTAGACCTTGGCCGCTCCGTACGGCGAGCGCGGATAAAAGGGCGTGGTCTCCCGCTGCGGTATCTCCTGGACCTTGCCGAACATTTCGGACGTCGATGCCTGGTAGAAGCGTGTCTTGGTCTCCAGGCCCAGAATGCGGATGGCCTCGAGAATCCTCAGGGTGCCGAGCGCGTCGGAGTTGGCCGTATATTCCGGTGTTTCGAACGACACCGCCACATGACTCTGCGCCGCCAGATTGTAGATTTCGTCCGGCTGCACCTGCTGGATGATCCGGATCAGGTTGGTGGCGTCCGTCAGGTCCCCATAGTGTAGGAACAGTTTGACACTGCTCTCGTGCGGGTCCTGGTACAGGTGGTCGATGCGGTCCGTGTTGAACGACGAAGCGCGCCGCTTGATCCCGTGAACCTCATAGCCTTTCCCCAGCAGGAACTCAGCTAGATACGCACCATCCTGCCCAGTGATCCCGGTGATCAGAGCCTTCTTGCCCAAGTCAAATTCCTCAACTGAAGTGCGCCCTGCGAAGTTAGGGCACCGGCGAGCGGTTCAGGGCGCGGATTCTAAATGAATTCACGCCGCTCGGGCGAACCGCCGGCCCATCGGCTCTCAGCCCCGCCACTTCGCCACATGTTCCAGCAGATTCTTCAGCGCCGGTTCAGCTCCCGCCGCCCCCTCCGCCGGCTTCTCCAACGCCGGTGCCAGCGAATCCGCCAGCTTCTTGCCCAGCTCGACGCCCCACTGATCGAAGGCGTTGATGCCCCAGATCACGCTCTGCGTGAACACCTTGTGTTCGTACAGAGCGATCAGCCGGCCGAGGGTCTTCGGGCCGAGGCGCGGGAACAGGATGATCGTG
>Ga0164243_10003599_pt1 | contig 24728 bp, 18 predicted proteins | sample OricompcompostOP_FD_108781 | JGI IMG/M metagenome (GOLD analysis project Ga0164243, IMG submission 108781) | Organic Plus compost microbial communities from Emeryville, California, USA - Original compost - Organic plus compost (OP) | ecosystem: Engineered > Solid waste > Mixed feedstock >...
CTTGTAGTAGCGAGCTGACGCCAAGCTGCTAACATGCGCGTCCCGTCGGGGCATGGCGCAGTCTGGTAGCGCATCTGCTTTGGGAGCAGAGGGTCGCAGGTTCGAATCCTGCTGCCCCGACCAAATCCCATAAAATCAATAATTTGCCTGATTTGTACCTGCAGACTTCGCAGTCTCGCCGCCTCGAATCGAGCGTCAGTGCGACCGGAAACCCTCCGGGGAAGCTGTGCGCGACGGCGCCTGCTCGCACTGTCCAGCGCTTTCAAGAGCACTAGCTCGCCGCCGCCACGCACATCACCACAAGCACAAACCCCGCCGCCTGGAGAAAACGGTTGAGCTCCAGAGGCTGCTCTCGTCAGCGACAATGTCACTTGATCTTCATCTCAGGCACGAGCGGCACGGTGTCGATGGAGGCGGGAGTGAGCTCGCCGGTCGGCACAGCAGGGCGATACTCAGGAGACTGAGATGCGATGTGATGTTGTCGCGCGGCGTGCCGACGGCATGGATGGGTTTTCCGACGGCCTCGCCACTCCAGCAATCATCAGCCATCCGTCGAGACGGTAACTGCCTCCCACTCACGGATCTGAGCGTCCAATGACGACAACTTGTCCCGCACAAGCCCGAGTGCATCGCTACCGAGCAGAAGATGTGCGGGCGGGCGGTCCGCAGCGATTGCAGCGAGCATCGCACGTGCGGCTTTCACCGGATCGCCCAGCTGCTTGCCGCTTTTTTCCTCGCGTGCCTGGCGGATCGGGTCGAAGATGGCGTCGTAATCAGATATCGAGCGGGGCGTTCTGGTCATTGAGCGGCCTGCCCATTCGGTGCGAAACGAGCCCGGTGCCACCGCTGTCACAGCAATACCGAAAGGCTCGACCTCTTTGCCCAGTGCCTCGGAGATACCCTCCAGCGCGAACTTGCTCCCGCAGTAATAAGCGATTCCTGGCATGGTGATGTAACCCCCCATCGACGTGATATTCAGTATGTGGCCACGTCGGCGTTGGCGCATGAAGGGCAGAACGGCTTTCATCATCGCGACAGCGCCGAACACGTTCACCTCGAACTGCCGGCGCAGCTCCGACAATGGCGATTCTTCCATGATGCCTTCGTGGCCGTAGCCGGCATTGTTCACTAGAACATCAATGGGTCCCACGGCCGCCTCAACTTCCGCCACGACGCCGTTGATGGCGTCGAAGTCGGTCACATCGAGTACACGTCCAGAAGCAGCATTCGCAGACAGAGACTCGAAATCAAGCTTTGCCTGCGCACTCCTCACCGTGCCGACAACTTGGTGACCCGCCGCCAGCGCCTCTTGAGCGAGCGCGCGGCCAAAGCCGCTGCTGACGCCAGTGATAAATATGATTTTGCTGGATGCCACTGAAGCTTCTCCCGGATATTGACTGGAGAGTGCATACTGGTCTAATGAACTGGGATAATTAAGGTCACTTTCGCTGTTTTTCTTGCCTAAAACTATGAGCACCAAGCGAGTAGCGATCCACAATCCGGCGCTCTCCGCGCGCAGCCAGAAACGCATGGTTGCGTTGCTCAGCGCGTTGGCTCCCGAGGAGGGCTACAACCTCACGGCGCTGCCGAGCGTCCGCATCCTGCGTTCAAACCGGCCGCTGTCACGCACGCCGGTTCTGTACGACCCCGGTATCGTGATCGTTTGTCAGGGCCGCAAGCGGGGTTACTTCGGCGACCAGCTTTATCTATACGACGAGCATCACTACCTGGCGGTGTCCGTGCCCGTGCCGTTCAGCATGGAAACCGACGCAACCCCGCAGCGCCCGCTGCTCGCGCTGTACCTTCACCTCGATTTCGCATTGGCCGCTGAGCTGGCGGTACAGATCGACCGCGAAGGCGGCGCGGAGCAGGTACAAGCGCCTCAGAGCATGATGTCGACCCCGATGGACGACGTGATGCAGGCATCCGTATTGCGCTTCCTCGAGGCGATGCATCGGCCGCTCGAAGCCGCTGTGTTGGGCCCGAGCCTGCTGCGCGAACTGTATTTCCGTGTGCTCACCGGCGCCCAGGGCGGCGCGATGCGAGAGGCTTTGGCGATGCGAGGGCAGTTCGGCAGGATAGGCAGGTCACTGCGCCTGATTCATGCCGGCTACGCGCAACCTCTCGACGTGGCGCAGCTTGCCGAAGAAGCGGGGATGAGCATTCCGACCTTCCACAGCCACTTCAAGGCGATCACCCAGGTATCGCCGATGCAGTACGTGAAGTCCACGCGTCTGCATCAGGCTCGCCTGTTGATGGTCCGCGAGGACCTGACCGCAGACGCGGCGAGCCACGCCGTGGGTTACTCGAGTCCGTCTCAGTTCAGCAGAGAATTCAAGAGGTTCTTCGGCTTCACGCCAGCCGCGGAGACAAAGCGTATGCGTGAAAGCTTTGCCGTCCCTGTAGCGTTCGCTGACGCAAGATACGTCTCGTCCCACTGACTTTGGCGCGCTTCGTTGACGGACATGGCCAGCGGTGGGCTTTTTGAGGTCAACGGCCAATGTTCGAAGCGCAGGGGATCGCGATACACGATAGCCAATCCTGCGCAAGTGGCTGTTGAGTGGCGATGGATCGCGCGGCGGCCGTCTATCGGACATCGTCAGCGCCGCCGCGCACCCTTTCCATTCCCCGCGATTCGCGATCAGTTCTTGCCGGCGAAGTTATAGAGGACCGTGGCTATCGATTTTTCGGCCCCCGCCATGCCGTACACCTTGCCTGCGCCTTCGATCACGTAGAACTCGTTCGCGGCATGCGCGTTGCCGCCGAAACCGGCCGAGCCGCTGATGACGGGCATGTTGAGCTTGTCATTGCGCACCAGATACGCCGGCCAGGCAGGCGCCATCATGTTCATGCCCGCGCCACCGAAGAGCGTGATGCTCGGCTCGTCCGACAGCTTGCCGTGCTTCATGTTGAACGCATCCATCATCCTCACCACGGCGCGCCCGATCTCGGTGTTCGTCTCCACCTTCGACCACGGCATGTCGCCGATGACGTTGATCTCGACATCCTTGTAACCACGCTTGTCCAGGTGCTTGCGCAGCTTGTCGAGCAGCTCCTCGGAGGTGACGTTCGGCACATATCGGAAGCTGTGCTTGGAAACCACTTTGTTGGGCAGGATCGAGCCGGATCCGCCCGCGAACATGTTGCCGCCCCAGATGCCATCCAGGTTGAACGACATGCCGAAGCGCGCCTGCTTGAGATAAGCATACGGATCGTCGGTGAAGAATTTTTCGACGCCCAGGTTCTGGGCTGCCTTCTTCAGATCGAGCTCGGCCGCCTCCTTGCGCATCGCCTCTTCGGCGGCCGCCGGAATCGGCGCGACGTTGTCGTAGAAGCCATCGATGAGCACCTTGTTGGTGTCCTGATCGATGAGGGTCGAGAGCATTTTCATGTGACGCCAGGCGGGCGACGCGACCGTGCGCTTGTTGCCACCGTGAATGTCGCTGTAGTTGGGGCCCTGGCCCCACTTCTCGCCGCTCGTCGTCAGCTCCACATAGAAAAGCCCTTCGGAGCCCGCGCCCAGCCGTCCTCCGCCGCCCGCACTCTGGCCGCCAAATAGAAACATCGCATCCGCATTCGCGAACTTCTCCGGATGCTCGGTCATGAACTTGCGATAACCCATGGACATGCGCTCCTCGTCGCCGTCCGCGACGAAGATGATGTTCACGGGCAACGTGCCGGTGACAGCCTTGATTGCCGTGAGCGCGTTGAGCTCCACCATCTGCGGCCCTTTGGAGTTGACGGCGCCACGGCCGATCAGCACTTTCTTGAAAGGCGCCTGCTCGACCAGCTGACCTTCGAATGGCGGCGCCTTCCACAGGTCGGGTTGCGTCACCGGCATCGTGTCGTACATCCAGTAGATGACGAGCGTCTTCTCGGCGCCCTCATCGCAGTGCGCATAGACGACGGGATTGCCTTGCTGACCCCAGTCGGTCATGCCGGGTTCGTAGATCTCCGTCTGCTGGCAGCCGAGCTGATCGAAGAAGCCCTTCACCATCTCGGCGGATTCCTGGATGCCTTCGCCAGTGTTGGACACGGAGGGCTGCTGGATCCACTTCTGCAGATTGACGACGTGCTGATCGATGTTTGCATCGATGTAATCGAAGACTTTTTTCAGCTCTTCGGACTTGATCTGACTCGTGTCGATCCTGATTTCTTCGTCGCCCAAGGGACGAATGCCGAGCTTCGGACTGGTTTGCGCAACAGGTGCCGCGGAGGCGCTCGGCGCCGTGCCCGATTGCTTGCTACACCCCGCCAGCGCTGCCGCGCCAGCCAACACCGCAGCGACGTACATCGAAGTCTTCATTCGTTGTTGTTCCATTTTTGTTTGGAGGATTCATCGCAGCGCCTGCTGCCATGGCCGTCGACGGCCAGGCAGCAGGCTGCACCGTCGACTCAGTTCAATCCCGCATAGTTGTACAGCACGGTGGCCACGGACTTCTCCGCGCCCGCCAGTCCGTACACCTTGCCGGCGCCCTCGATCACGAAATACTCGTTCGCCGCATGCGAGTTGCCACCCTGGCCGGCATTGCCGCCGATCGTGGGCAGGTTGATCTTCTCGTTGATGCCTTCCTTCGTGACGAACAGGTACGCAGGCCAGGCGGGCGAGTTCATGTCGTCCAGCATGGCGCCGTCGCCGTCGATGGCGGGGACCGATGACAGCTCGCCGTGCTCGATGCCGAAGGCGTCGAACATCTTTACCACCGCGCGACCGATCTCAGTGTCCGTCGCAGCCTTCGCCCACGGCTGGTCGCCGATGATGTTGATCTCTACGTCGGTGTAACCGCGCTTGTCGAGGTGCTTGCGCAGCTTGGTCACGATCTCCTCCGACGTCATGTTCGGCACATAGCGAAAGCTATGCTTCGAGGTGACCTTGTTCGGGAGGATCGAGCCGGAGCCACCCGCGAACATGTTGCCGCCCCAGATGCCATCCAGGTTCATCGACGTGCCGTAGCGCGAGCGCTTGACGAACTCGTATGGATCGTCGGTGATGAACTTCTCGACACCGAGGTTCTTCGCCCGCTCCTCCAGCTTCACCTTCGCGGCCACTTCGCGCAGCTTTGCTTCGACCTCTTTCGAAAGCGGCGCGACGTTCTCGTAGAAGCCGTCGATCAACACCTTGTTGGTGTCCTCGTCGATCAGCGTCGAGAGCATCTTCATGTGGCGCCATGCCGGGGATGCGACCGTGCGCTTGTTGCCGCCGTGGATGTCGCTGTAGTTCGGCCCTTGTCCCCACTTCGAGCCGCTGGTCGTGAGCTCGATGTAGAACAGGCCTTCGGAACCGCCGGAGAGTCCGCCCTGGCGGCCGAAGCGGTACACCGCGTCCGCCTTCGCGAACTTTTCCGGATGCTCCAGCATGAACTTGCGGAAGCCCATCGACATGCGCTCCTCGTCGCCCTCGGCGACGAAGATCACGTTCACGGGCAGCTTGCCGACAGCGGCCTTGATCGAGGTGAGCGCATTGAGCTGCACGACCTGCGGTCCCTTCGAATTGTTCGCGCCGCGGCCGATCAGCACTTTCTTGAAAGGCGCCTGCTCAACGAGCTGACCTTCGAATGGCGGCGCCTTCCACAGATCCGGCTGTGTCACCGGCATCGTGTCGTACATCCAGTACAGCACCACGGTCTTCTCGGCGCCCTCGTCGCAGTTCGCGTATACGACGGGATTGCCCTGCTGGCCCCACTGCGTCAGCCCGGGCTCGTAGATCTCCGTTTCCTGGCAGCCGAGCTGATCGAAGTAGCCCTTCACCATCTCGGCCGATTCCTGGATGCCCTCGCCGGTGTTCGATACCGACGGCTGCTGGATCCACTTCTGGAAGGTGACTACATGCTCATCGATGTGCTCGTCGATGTAGTTGAAGATCTTTTTGAGCTCCTCCGATTTGATCTGGCTCATGTCGATCTTCACTTCTTCATCGCCATACGGACGGATTCCGAGCTTCGGCCCCGTCAGATTGGACGCCGCCGCCGTACCGCCATCCGTTGCTGCCGGCTGCTTGCCACATCCCGTGAGCAGCGATGCACCGAGCACCGCAACCGATGCCGCCGCAACTGTCGCGAGCGCTTCTCTTCGGCTCCTGTTGGACATCAGTTCAACCCCGCATAGTTGTACAACACTGTCGCAACCGACTTTTCCGCGCCCGCCATGCCATAGGTTTTGCCGGCGCCCTCGATCACGTAGTACTCGTTCGCTGCATGCGCATTGCCGCCCTCGCCGGCCGCCCCGCCGATGGTCGGAATATTGAGCTTGTCGTTGACGAACACATACGCCGGCCAGGCGGGCGAGAGCATGGCGCTGCCGCCAAAGATCGTCGGGGTATCGGACAGCTCGCCATGCTCGATCTGGAACGCATCGAACATGCGCGCGGTCGCCCTGCCGATATCGGTGTCGGTCGGCACCTTGGCCCACGGCTGATCGCCGATGACGTTGATCTCCACATCCGGGTAGCCATGCTTGTCCAGGTGCTTGCGCAGCTTCGCCAGGATGTCGGCCGACGTCATGTTCGGCACGTAACGGAAGCTATGCTTCGATGTGACTTTATTGGGCAGGATCGACCCCGAGCCGCCGGCGAACATGTTGCCGCCCCAGATACCGTCCAGGTTCAGCGACTGGCCGTAGCGCGAGCGCTTGATGAAGTCGAACTTGTCGCTGGTGATGAACTTCTCGACGCCGAGGTTCTTCGCGCGCTTTTCCAGATCGAGCTTCTCGGCCGCCTTGCGCAGCTTGGCCTCGGCATCCTTCGACAGCGGCTCGATGTTGTCGTAGAAGCCGTCGATCAGCACCTTGTTGGTGTCTTCATCGATCAGCGTCGAGAGCATCTTGATGTGACGCCAGGCCGGCGATGCCACCGTGCGCTTGTTGCCGCCGTGGATATCGCTGTAGTTCGGCCCCTGTCCCCATTTCGCGCCACTGGTCGTAAGCTCGACATAGAACAAGCCTTCCGAGCCTCCGCCCAGGCCACCCTGCCCGCCGAAACGATAGACCGCATCGGCTTTGGCGAACAGATCGCTATGCTGCTGCATGAATGTTCGCAGCCCCATCGACATGCGCTCCTCGTCGCCTTCAGCGACGAAGATGATGTTCACCGGCAGCTTGCCGGTCACCGCCTTGATGGCCAGCAGCGCGTTGAACTGCACCATTTGCGGACCCTTCGAGTTGGTGGCACCGCGACCGATCAGCACTTTCTTGTAAGGAGCCTGCTCGACCAGACGGCCCTCGAATGCAGGGGCTTTCCACAGATCCGGCTGCGTCACCGGCATCGTGTCGTACATCCAGTAAAGGACCACCGTCTTCTCGGCGCCTTCATCGCAGTTCGCGAACACCACAGGATTGCCCTGCTGTCCCCACTCGCTGATGCCGACATCGTAGATCTTTGATTCCTGGCAGCCGAGCTGGTCGAAGAATCCCTTGACCATTTCAGCACTCTCGGCGATGCCCTCGCCGGTGTTCGACACACTGGGCTGCTGAATCCATTTCTGCAGTCTGATCACGTCCTGATCGATGTTTGCATCGATGTACTCGAAGATCTTCTTGAGCTCCTCCGACTTGATCTGGCTCATGTCGATCTTCACTTCTTCATCGCCGTGCGGGCGGATGCCCAGCGCCGGCGTCTTCGCGTTCTCGGCGCTGGGAGCCGCCGCGCCCGTGGTCGCCAGTCTTTCGCCACAGCCGGACATCATGCAGGCGCCGGCACCCAGCAGCGCAACCGCTACCGCTCTGGAAATAGTCGTCTTCACGCTTTGTTCCTTTTTGTCAGTGAATGCATGTGCACCCGGATCGGCGACCCGGGTGCGCGCATGCTTCAGAACATCTTGCGAACGTTCAGGCCGATCTCTCGCGGGGTCTGCGTGACCACACGATTGTCGGTGTAGGTTGCCGTGGCAGTCCGGTTCGTCGCTGCGTCGATCACGCCAACGGAGTCGAGCAGGTTGTTGACGAACAGATAGGCCGTCCAGCCGCTGCGCTCGACGCCGAGGCGCAGATTCACCTGGCTGAAGCCGCCGATCTCGTTGGTCTGCAGATCCGACGGGAACGGCCGCAACTGCGTCATCGAAGTGCCGGTATAGGAGTAGTTGATGCGCGCGAGCCCCGTCATCTCGCCGCTCAGTGCGCGTTGATAGTCGATGCTGAACGAAGCGTTCAATTTGGGAACGTAGGGCAAGCGATCTCCAGCGAGACCCTGCGTCGTCGTCGAGGGCACGTCCGGAATCCTCTGGTCTTCGGTGAGCTCGGATTTCCAGTTATAGGAGATGCCGGTGATGAGCGTGAGACCGGGGAACGCGCGCTGCGTGATCTCGATCTCGGTGCCCTGCACCTCTGCCTTGCCCGCGTTGCCGATATAAGCGCAGCAGTTGTTAGGCGTGCGCAGCGTGGTCTGCGTGTTCTCCCAGCTGACCTGATAGACGCTGGCATCGACGGTGAGACCGCCCCCGAACCAGGATCCCTTGCCGCCCACTTCATAGTTCCAGACCCAGTCCGGTTGATAGGTCGTGAACTGCAGCGCGAGGTTCGGGATGACGTTCACGCCGCCCGCCCGATAGCCCTTGCTGACGGTGGCGTAAGTCATGAAGGGACCATTCGCGAAGTCGTAGCTGACGTTGTACTTGTACAGCCAGCCCTTGGAATTCACTTCCGCGCTGGATACGACAGGATCCTGCACGAAGTTGCCGTCGCCCCAGCCGTTCATCAGTACACCGCCGGCCGTCGACTTGGTGAAATCGAAACGACGCAGTCCGTAGTTGAGCGACAGGCCGTCCAGGGCCGGCAGCAGGCTGCCCACCCTCCAGGTGATGTCGCCGAAGAACGCGGTCTGCTCGGTCTCGCCGTCGATGAAGCGATACCAGTACACCGGGAAGGTCGAGAGATCGTCGATCAATCCGTCGTCGTAGATCGCCTGGCCGATGGTGCTGTCGACGTGATCCTTGCGCTCCTCACGATAGGCGCCGACCAGCCAATCCACCGGGCCATCGCCGTTCGAGGTGATGCGCAGCTCGTTGACGAATGTCGTGACCCAGTTTGGCTTCACGAGAGCCGCGGGCTGCAGCATTGTCCGCGAATAATTCGTGTACTCATCGAGCTGCGCCGGCGTACACGCGGGAACACTGGCGGCCGGCGGCGGCGGCGTGTCGACGAGCGCACCTCGTCCCGTAGCGAGCCATTGCCGGCACAAGCTCGCGCTGCGCTCACTGCGCTGGTAGGTGTAGGTGAAGTCGCTGGCGGTGGTTCGTTCCCACCGGTAGTACGACGACGCCCAATTCACATTGACGAAGCCCGCTTTGACCTCCAGGTCGCTGGAGAACAGCTCGAGGTCGTCCTCCGACTGCGCGATCACCGGCGCGTAGATCCTGTAGTCGCCCGGAGTCGGCTGGCCGGCAAGCGGCTCGCCACTCGGATACTTCGTATCCCAGTTGCCGTTCACCCGCTCCGATTCCTGATACATCGCCATGCCGTGCCATGACACGAAATCCGCCGGGTTCCACGTCACCATCACGCGCCCGCCCAAGATGCTGCCCGTGTTGATGTTCTCTTTGTTCTTCACCACCCTGGACACCGCCTGCGGTGTACCGGACGTGCGACCGGACCAGGCATCGTCCACGTAGCCGCCGCGATCTTCTTTCCACGCGGCGACACGAACACCGAGCACGTCGTCGATGAGCGGAAGGTTGTACGCAGCCTTGATCCAGGTGCTGAGATCGCCGTCGCGGATGGTCGAGATGGAGGTGTCCACCACACCTTCGGTTTTCCTGGTATCGGCTTCGTTGAAGAGCACGCGCACCGCGCCGCCCATCGAGCTCGACCCATACAGGGTGCCTTGCGGACCGCGCAGCGCCTCGATTCGCTGCACGTCGAACAGATTCGCCTCCTGGGTGAAACTTCCTGAGGTCTGGGAGGTATCGGAAGGCCCGAACATCGGCACTTCGCCGTAGTACAAACCGACGGTGGCCTCTCCGCCCGGCGCGCGAATGCCCCGCATCGTCATGCGACCGCCACCGTCACGACCGCCTTCGATGCGCATCGTCGGCACGAGCACCGAAATGTCCTGCATGTTCGTTACGCCGGAGTTGACCAGCGACTCCGAGGTCACCGCGGAAATCGCCATTGGTGTCTCGAGCAGCGTGGTGTCGCGTCGAGTGGCAGAGACCGTGACCACTTCCAGTTGAGGCGAATCGGCGGTTGCCGCGTCTTGCGCAAACACCGGAGCAAAGCCGGTGCCGAGCGCCAGCAGGCCGACGTAACCGGCGCGTCCGCTCACGACATTCAGAGCAGCAGCGATCGAACGGCGTATGAGTCGACGGCCCCGTGGGCGCGACGCGACACGGCTTTGTTTATTTTCCCAATGCATATAGACCCTTCGCTTGGTTGAGTTGGGACGCTTCCAATCTTCCGGATCCATCCGCCGCTGAACCGACTCGCCGATCCGCCGCTGAACCGACTCGTCGCACGTTCACGGACCAATCCCTTCGTGGAGACCACGCCGTGGGTCTCTCACTACTCGCTCACGGACGCAGGCGGCGCTTTCTCACGAAGCACACTCGTCTGCGGCCCAGCCACGACCCGCCGAAGTACGACCCAGGGAGCTTCGCCAGCGCGAGCTGCCGACTCGACGTGATTGCGCACGGCATTGCGTGCGACGGTGTAGCCAGTGGAGTACGCACCCAGGTCGTCAACAAACTTGAGGAGCGCTGCGGGGCTTGCGATGAAGGCCTCGCGCTCCAGGCGGAACGTTGCGGTGTTGAAGGAGATCACGCCGTCCCGATACTCACGCAGCAGTGGCATCACCGAGAGCGCGAGGTCCGAGACGAGGCGATGCACCTTCTCGAAACGCTCGACATCGGCAGTGGGAAAGCCGGCCATGGGAAAGAGCACGTCGCGCTCGAACGCGAGCCGCTCCTCGGCAGGAAAGGCCAGATCCACTCCATAGTTCGCCGCCCCTTCGCGCAGCACGTTGGCGGGCGAACGCATCAATGCCACTGTCAGCTCGACCGGCAGCCCGGACGGCCCGGCATCCGACTCCATCACCAGATATTGCGCATGGTGGCCGGGGTAACCCTCGTGACATGCGACATCGATCATCTGGCCCAGGTAGGCAATCGCGACCGGATTCACCTTGAGCGTGGAGCGATGTCCGCCTTCGTATCTGTGCCAGGCCGCGCCCACCTCACGCGTGAACTGCACATCCAGACGTTCGTCCTCGGGAAGCTTCCAGTGCGCGAGCGTTCGCTTGCGACATTCCTCCATGGCACGTGCGAAGATCTTTTCGCGCTTGTCAGCGGGCACAACGAACTGATTTCGGTACTTGGCGACGCGGAAGGGCACGGGCCCCGTTCCCGGCAGCAGCTCATCGAGCTGCTTGACCCGCTCGGCGGTGAGACCGGAATCGTCATGGATGCCGGCGTCGATTCCATAGACACGCTGCGCTTCTTCATCGAAGGGCATGCGCGACTTCTCGGTGAGCATCTGGAGCAATGCGTCGAAATGTTCGATCTGCTCCTCGAGAGCGCGGGCGCGATCGGACTGCGCTTCCGGCATTGGATTTTTCTCGGCATCTATCCGGAGCTTTGACGCGGAGGCGCGCAACTCTTCCATCGAAGGCGGTGCGCTGCCCTTGCGCGCATCGATCTCAGCGGGCCCGAAGTACGCATCCACTTCCTTGCGGTCGTGCATGCCAAGTTGCAGGACCAGCGTCACGAATTGCTGGGCGCGCGCTTCCAGTGGATCCTTCGGCAACTCGGTGCGAGAGCATCCAGCAAGCAGCATCAGGGCGATGCTGCTCATTGCGCAGCATACGGTACGGCGCATGGGTGGCTACTCGGTACGGAGGGCGTCGATAGGATCGAGAAGCGAGGCGCGACGCGCGGGATAGCTTCCGAAGATGAGCCCCACTGCTGCAGCGATACCGATTGCGACAACCATCGCACTCGCCGGCACGTGCGTGGGCCAACCCAATGACCAACCGACCAGCCGCGCCGACAATAGGCCCAGCACCAGACCCATGATCCCGCCGATGACACTGAGGGTCACCGCTTCGACGAGGAACTGGAGCGCAACATCCGCCGAGCGTGCACCGGTCGCCATACGCAGCCCGATCTCTCGTGTGCGCTCGGTGATCGAAACGAGCATGATGTTCATGATGCCGATGCCGCCGACGATGAGGGACACACCTGCGATGCTCGCCAGCAGCGCCGTCATCGTGTCGCTGGCACGGTCGAGCGTGTCGGCCATCTCCTCGAGCGTGACTCCGTCCAGCTTCGGCAGATTCGCCAGTGCGAATGCCGCGGCCGGCGTGTACAGCCCCTTCGTAAGCGCCTGAGCTGCTTGTGTCTCGACCGTGAAGTCGTCGGGAATGCCGCCAACACCGCCCTGCTGCGCCAGATAATTTCCTGCCGCGGGCCCCACCCCACCCAGCCCATGGCGTTTGCGCAGCAGGATCCTGATCTCGTCGGCGATGCGTGAAGTTTCGCCGGCCTTCTCCGCGGCAATCGTGATGGTCTGCAGATGCTTGAAGCCCATGCTCGCCTGCAACTTGCGCCAGGGCACGAACAGCACATCTTTGTGGTCTTCGGCGTCGCCATCCGTTACGCCGGCAATCGTGAAGGTCATGTTTCGCAGCGTGACCTGCCGGCCGACGGCACCGGCCGCGCTGCCAAAGATCTGTTTGGCGAGTTCGCCACCGATCACCGCCTGATCTGCGTTCTCGTCGAACATCTTCCCCGGCTCGAAGTTCCACGAGTACATCCGCGCGAAGCCCGGGGCGATGCCTAGCACACGCGCGAACGCTCGAGCCTCGCCACTCGTCAGAAACGTTCGCACCGAGAGACCGGGACTGAGCTCCGCGATCCCCGCGATGCTCGTGCGGATCGCCTCACTGTCCGCCGCCGTGAGAGTGATTGCCGCGCCTGCGCCCGCCACGATGCCAACGCTTTCACCGCCACGCGTGTAGTTGCCGGCCTTCACATAGATGAGATTCGTGCCCGCGGACGCGACCTCACTTTGCACCGACGCGCGAGCACCGGTCCCGAGCGCAACCATCGTCAGCACCGCGCCCACGCCGATGATGATGCCGAGCATGGTGAGCAGAGTTCGCAAGCGATTTCGATTTAGCGACCGGATCGCGAGGCGCACATTCACGGGCAGCAGAGCGAACATTCAGCGGACTCCAACAGCGTCTGGACGGTTCATTCGGACTTGAGGGCGACTACCGGATCGAGCACCGCCGCGCGACGAGCGGGCCCGTAGCCAAAGATCAATCCAGTGAGAGCAGCCACCGCGATCGCGAGGATCAGCATCGAGGGAGAGATGGCCGTCGCCCAGTGCAGGCTGTGTCGGGCGAACATCAACCCAACGGCACCGAGCGCCAGACCGATCAGACCGCCAAGTGCGGCCAGCGTGATGGACTCGACCATGAACTGCGTCATCACGTCGCTCATGCGTGCGCCGACTGCCATGCGCAGTCCGATCTCACGCGTGCGCGCCGCTACCGACACGAGCATGATGTTCATGACGCCGATGCCGCCCACGAGCAGCGACACCGCCGCGGCAGCCGCGAGCAGCAGCGTGAAGGTGCGACCGGCCTGTCTCAGGCTTCGTGCCATTTCTTCCCAGTTCGCCTGCTCGAGCTCTGTCACATTCGAGTGCACCGCGCGCGCCAGACGCGGATCCATGCCCATGCTGGGCATAGCGGCGACACCCTGCGTCTCGACGCGGAAGTCATCCAGTGTGTCTTGCGGAAGCGAATGCAGAGCTCGCAACTTTTCCTTGATGTCTGCGGCTACGCGCGAGGTAACACCCACGGACCTGGTGCGGACCGCGATGACATCGAAGGTCGGACGATTCAGCAGTCTCTGCGCCAGTGCGAGGGGTACGTGCACCGAAGGCACGACGTTGCCTGCGTCGTCCGGGTCATCGACGATGGTGCCGACGACTTTCACCGCCTGGCCCCCCATGTTGATGACTTTGTCCAGCGGTGAAACATTGGGCCACAGCCGAGAAGCGACACTCTGACTGACGAGCATCACCGGCCCGGACTGCTTGTGTTCGGCGGCGCTCACTGGACGACCCGCCGCAATCTTCCAGGACCGGATTTCTGGCCAATCCGCGTCGAAGCCGTGCACCCGAGCGATGCGTGCTGTGAGGCCAGGTGTCGGCTCCAAAGTGACGTTGCCCGCCACGGAGGCAGACACTGCGCGCACGTTCTCCAGCGCGCGCACCATCCGTAGCTCCGGCTCGCCAAGCGGCGTGGCAGGAGTTTTGTAGTTCGTCTGGCGAGGGGGCCTGTTCCGCACACGCTCTACGGCGGCGTTGGCGATCGAGTTGCCGGAGAGATCCTCCAACTGTTCCTCTGAAACGGTACCTTCCGCCTGTTCGCCGCCGCTCGTGTCCTGGTCGCCGGCCGCCGTGATTCCCGCCGGGCGATAGTTGCCGGAGCGGATGGTGATCTGCGTGGGACCTGCGCTCTCGATCTGTCGCTCGATCGTCAGTTGCGCGCCGCGCCCGAGCCCCGAGACGATGACGACCATTGCGACGCCTACGCTCATGCCACTGAGTGTCAGCAGCGCCTGGAGGCGATTCTGTGTCAGCGCTTTGAGCGCCATGCGGAGAGTGACGATGGCGGTGTCCTCTTTACTCGTGACGCAGCGCTTGTATGGGATCGAGACCGGCGGCCCGATTTGCCGGATACGCGCCGGATACGGCACCAAGCACACCTGCGACTGCGACCGCCAGCACGACCAGTGACGGCGAAACCGTCGCGGACCACTGGAATATCTTTTCCAGACCGGAGGAAGCGAGCAGCCCGAGCAATCCGCCGAGCACTCCGCCAATCGTGCTGAGTAGCACTGCCTCCAGGATGAATTGAGTCGCGACGTCACTGCGACGCGCACCCAGCGCGATGCGCAGGCCGACTTCACCGGTGCGCTGAGTCACCGACAGCAGCAGCACGTTCATCACACCGATGCCGCCGACCAGGAGCGAAACGGTTGCGACACCCGCGAGCAACGCCAGCATCGTCCAGTTCGCACGGCTGAGGGACTGCGACAGTTGCTCGATGGTGAGCGTGTCGACGCTTTGCATATTGCCGGCCACGACGCGCGCCAGGTCGGGAGGCAATCCCTTGCCAAGCAGTTGCTGTGCCTGCGTCTTCACCGTGAAGTCGTCCGGCATCTGATCGGTGATGCCGTGACGTTCGCGCAGCAGCTTCACGAGTTCGCCCGCGATGCGCGTCGTCTCACCCGCGGATTCGGTGGTGACCGTAATGGAGTTCAGCTTGCTGAGGTTCAGCAGTTCGTGGACGGTCGACACCGGCACGTAAACGGCATCGAACTGATCGTCGCCGGCCGCAGGCTGCACCGCCCAGATGCGGCTGCTCACCACGCCGATCACCTCGAACGGTTGATTCCAAAGCACCACCTGCTTGCCGGTGGGATCGACGTTCTCGCCGAACAGACGATCCGCAACCCACTTGCCCAGAACCATGACGCGCGCCGCTTGCTCGACGTGCCTTTTGGAAAGGAACTTGCCGTGCGTCAGGGTCCAGCCGCGCCGGATCTGCGGCAGCTCGGACTCCGTGCCGTGCAACCGCGTAAACCACTGCTTGGGTTTCTCCGACCCCGAGGACGTGGCGGGTAACAAGATACGAGCGTTCTCGTGAACACCAGAGGTCGCGAACTGGATTCCGGGAACCTGCGTTCGAATTGCTTCGGCGTCTTCGCGTGTCAGCGTCGCCGCCGCGCCGAGTCCTGCCATGGAGTCGCCGAGCCGCTCCTTCGCGGTGGGATGGTCGTGCACGGCATTGGGATCGTCTTCGTAGTGCGCCTTCCACATCCCCGCCGCCGCGGGTGGGAAGAGATCACCCGAATCACTCCATACGGCAGGCGTGGCATCGCGATACCAAACGGCAGGGCGAAGTGCCGGCCGCTCATTCAGGCGATAACTTGCCGGCATTACGTTCGGATCGGCGCGACGTAGAGTCGCTTCGTGGCCGGGCGGACCTAGCGTCCCTTCTGGCCGCTGCACCTGATAATTGCCAGCGGTGATCATGATCACGTTCGCGCCGGCCGCACGCAGCTGATCGTTGATCGCATCCTGCGCGCCGCGACCGAGCGCAATGCTCGTCACCAGCGCGCCGACGCCGACCGTCACGCCGAGCATCGCCAGGAACGTTTGCAAGCGATTCCGGCGCAGCGCCTTGAAGGAAAGTTCGATTGCATGACGTACGGGCAGCATCGCGTGGCGCTCAGGCAGTGGCGATAGCGGCGGCCCGCGGACTTGCGCCGACTGCATTCCCACCGGCATTTCTCACATCGCTCACGATCAGCCCATCGCGAATCGCGACCGTGCGCGTACCGTAGGATGCGACCTCCGCGTCATGTGTGATGAGCACGATGGTGATGCCACGACGCTCGCGCAGATCCTGCAATGTACGCATGACTTCCGCGCTCGTCTTGGAGTCCAGGTTGCCTGTCGGCTCGTCCGCCAGGATGAGCGTCGGCTCGTTGACGAGCGCGCGGGCAATGGCGACACGCTGTTGCTGACCGCCCGACAACTGGTTGGGCAGATGATCGGTGCGCTCACCGAGGCCCAGCATCTCGAGCGCGGCGATCGAGGCCGCACGACGCTGCGCCGTTGGCTTGACGGGCCGACAGTAGAGCAACGGCACTTCCACATTCTCGGCGGCCGTCGTTCTCGGCAGGAGATTGAAGCCCTGGAACACGAACCCGATCTGCTTGTTGCGCACTTCGGCAAGCTCGTCACGCGACAGATCGGAGACATCGTTTCCGTTGAGCAGGTACCGTCCTTCGGTCGGGCGATCGAGGCAGCCGAGAATATGCATCATCGTCGACTTGCCCGAGCCCGAAGGGCCGATGATCGTCACGAATTCTCCCGCCTCGATATCCAGAGAAACGCCTCGCAGGGCATGCACGGTGTTCTCGCCCAGTGCATATGATTTCTTCAGGTTCTGGAACGAAATGACTGGCATGCGCTGTCCTTCAGGCTTACAGGTCGTTACATCGCTGCAGACGTGTCGCCACAGATCTGGCGACACGCAATGTTTCTTATCGGCACACGAACCGGCATCATGGCTTGCTGCCGGTGCCGGGCGTTGCCATCGAGTGCCCTTCGTGGCCCTCGTGGCCGTTCGGCATCGAGTGGCCTTCGTGCCCCTTTGGCCCAGCCGACGTCGTGGGCGTATGCGCGGTGTCCTTCACCAGCTTCGCTCTGCCCTCGCCTATCAGCGACGTTGCGGGGAAAGAGAGCGTTGCAGGCTCGCCGCGATAAACGAATCCGAGATGAAGCGTGGTGCCTTCGGCCTGCACCGGGTTGGTTTTGCCGACCCAGGCATCGCCACTATCGCTGATGACCATGTCGATGTTCTGGCGGGTGCCGCCGCGCTCGATCTCTGCGGCGACATCCGACACGACGGATGCGGGAAAATCCTCCCGAACAGCATTGGACAGCCAAAGCTCAACGTTGCCCGCGGGTGTCAGCACCACCTCATAATGAAGATCGAGGCCGTACATCAGAACAACTCCGCCGTGATGCGGGTTGTGATCGCCGTGAGGCGCATTCTGTGCGGGAAGGGATTTAGCAAAGAGACCCAATGCAACCGACGCACCCAGTACCAGACGCGACAACGGACCAATCATGCAAGATCACCCTGAAACTGCGATGCCAGCGCAGCGCGCGTGACGAGCCTCGCCTTCAGCTCAACGAAGTAAATATCGAGCGCAACGTGCCTGGCTGCCGCGACCAGGCGCGGTCTTGAATGTTTCATATGGGTATCCTTCGTCAGTGCCGAGCTCAAGAAAACAAGTGCGTGTGGATCACTCGCGTGATCACTGCGCCTCTCGGGACATCTGAAGGTTTATCCGCGTGCAGTTGGCGCGTTGGTCCGAGGGTGGGCGGGCATGGCGCGCTCACGACAGACGGCAATTCGGATGTGCTGCACAGGAGCCTGAGTGTTCGAGATGCGCATCGGTGAAGCCGCATCCCTGCTGCCGCCTGAGCTCCTGCAAATCCACCGATCAACTCAAATGTTTTTTTGTTTGTTACCTCAACGGATCGACTGTCGCGATCCCTTGGGTGCAATCCGTGTGCCACCAGTACCGCAAGCCCGTCTCGGCGCGAAGCAGAGGCAGCCGGATCTCTAGAGAAACACCGAGGAATATTCCTTGCTAAAAAATATTTTTATACACATCTGGGCGACCGCCGGGCCTGTCGGGAGAAGGTCTTTTCGCACTCGCACGGCGCATCGCAGCAAACAATCGAACTATGGGAGTGCAACGCAGCTATGCGCGCCCGATGCTCGTGCATCGGGATGCCAGCGCTCGGACGCGATCGCGTCGATGATGGCCGCGCAAATTTATTGTTTTGAAAGCGGGGGCCGCGAATGAAATTCGCTCGACAAGCAGCCGCGTGCACGCAATTGATACAAACCTGGGCACAGGTGCTCGCGATCGAGAGCGCCGCCCGTTAGGCAGATCAGCTCACGCCAATGAGGGCATGAAAGCGGTCATGATTGTAGCGCCACGGACGCCAAATGCTCCGCGAACGCATGTCCAACAGGCACAGGGAAGACTGAACACGGTCCGCAGTTAGCATGACCATCGAGCGCGACGCCTCGGCGAATGACATTGTGGGCACCCATCCGGGAAGACCACTGGCTTCATTCGGTCGAACCACTCCAGCGTACGCAATGCAGTACCCCAGGCGGGCAAGATCGCTGAGCAATCACTCGTAGAGCTACTCCCGGTTCTCGAGAAAGTAGCGTTCACCCACGGCTGACCGTCCCCTCTTCGAGAGGGACCGCCAACGCGGGCTTTGTGAGCGCACGTCAGCCACTCTGGTGGGGCGTGACGATCGACACCGGCGGGATACGGAATCCAGAAGGCCCGACTCACAAGCCCAGCAGCCATGGTTATCTTCGCGCAGCGCGGACGCCGCGAAAGGATCTATTGTAGTCAATGCGTGGTGAGCAGCCAAAAAAGGCTTTGTAGGCGCGACTGAACGCGGCTTCCGACTCGTAACCGATCGCGATGCCGACCTCACCGACCCGAGCGCTGCGTTTTGCCAGCATGTCTCTGGCCAAATTCAGACGCCACTCTTTCTGATATCGCAACGGCGAACGCCCCACGAGGGCAGTAAATCGCTCGCTGAAACTCGATCGCGACATTCCGGCGACCGCGGCAAGCGCATCGATGCTCAGGCGCTGCAACGGTTGCTCATGAATCTTTTTTAAGGCGCGCGCTACGCGAGCGTCGGAAAGCCCACCAAGCCACCCTGCCGCGCGGCCCTGATGAACCCACGTGCGCAACGTTCGAATGACGATGAGATCGATCAGGCGCGAAATCATCAACGCTCCTCCCGGCTGCCCATCGTCGGCCTCGATCAGCACGTAATGCACCAGGCCCTCGAGCCAAGCCGCGGCTTCCGCCTTCCGTATATGAATCAGCCACGGCAAGCCGAGCAACATCGCTCGCAGACTACTGGGATCGAACCAGAAGCGGCAAACGACCAGCGAAGCCGGCGCGTTCACTGAGGTGATGCGCAGCTCTTCCGCATCGCGCGGTAGCAAAAAGAGATCGCCAGAATCGATCGTCGCCGGAGGCTCGCTGCCCCTCGACACTTTCAATCGCCCTTCCTGGAGCACGCAAACGTGGGCAGCCCGCCCCTCCAGCTGCATGCGCCCCCTGGCCTGCAGTCGGCACGAATAAACACGGTCGCCCGTCAGGCGAATCCGCGACAGCACCTGCGACAACAGATCTCCCGTCGCGATGCCTTGCAGCTGCAGCTCCGGACGAATGATCAAGTCTTCCAGCGATTTCATCATGTCAATGTCGTCGGCCCGCCGCTAACTTTTCGCTTGCAGTATAGCGATTGCTGCGCTGTCAGACGCTTCTCGTGGCATGCGCTCGCGGCGAGCAGTGTGCTGATCATCCGATGCACATAGGACCACAACGATGTTTGGAATCTCCCCTCTAGGCTGGGTGCATACGCTCGGCAGTTTGCCGGCCATCCCTTTGGCCATCTATATGTTCGTTCGCCACGGGCGCATCGTTCCTCGATCGCGACCGGGCAACATCTATTTCGTTTCGATGTTGATAGGCGCTGGCACGGTTTTCCTGGTAGCACATCAGCCGGTAAGCAACGCGATCGGTGCAGCCACGCTAATTCTGCTGCTCGCAGGTTACGGCGTCGGCCTCACCCGGCGACTCGGGCGCGCAGGCGTCTATATAGAAACCATCTGCCTGACCGTCACGACGTTTCTGTTGATGGTTCCAACTGTCAGCGAGACTCTACGTCGTGTGCCGGATGGTCATCCTCTTGTTACAGATTTGAATTCGCCGCTGCTCATAGGAGCGCAAGCGAGCTTGCTCGTCGCGCTCATCGTCGGGATCACCGCCCAGGTGATCTTCTTGCGGAGAAAAAATGGCACCCCCCATCTTTAGAGCTACTTGAGAGCTACTTGCATCGATTGAAGGCCACCGAACCGTTCGGAACCGGACTCTGGCCATGAACGCGAGGCCCAGGCCATGCCGACAACGCAATATCAGCTAGTTGCTTCAGCGTTGCCCTGGATGCTCCGTCACAGGCTTGCGCGGACATGCCTTGCATGACCGCCCCATAAAAACGTGCGAGAGCTTCGGTGTCGATCTCAGGGGTGAGCTCACCCTCGGCAACGGCACGGTCGAAGCGAGCCTTGATGGCCTGTATTGCACGCGCCCGCCGCGCAGCGACGTCCTGCGCGACAGATTCGCTCCTTTCGGCATGTTGAAGAACAGCATTCGAAACGATGCAGCCGCGCGGCCTTCCGGGGTCGGTAAAGCGAGCCGCAGCGTCGTGCAGGTAGAACGCTATCGCATCGTAGGCCGGCATCTTTCCATGCAGCGCTTCCAGCCACTGCTTGCTCTCACGCTCGCTGATGTGGTCGAGCGCCTGTCTGTAAAGGTCCTCCTTGGAGCCGAACATTGCGTAGAGGGACGGCGGCGGGATACCCATGGCCTGGGTCAGGTCGGCGATCGAGGTTCCCTCGTATCCGCGCTCCCAGAACATCCGCGCGGCGATATCGAGCCCCACATCGCGCTCCAGCAACCTCGGTCTGCCACGTTTTCGGGCGGGCTTGCTCATTTTTATAGCGAATCCTATAAAAAATCATTGACACGAAACTACCAGCATCATCATTATTATAGCGACCACTAATTAATTTCGTCGAAAGGAGTCATCGGTGTCTGGAAAACTTTCAAGCAAAGCGGCCCTTATAACGGGAAGCTCGCGCGGTATCGGTCGTGCTGCAGCCCTGGCCTTTGCGAAAGAGGGGGCTGCGCTGATCGGCGTGCACTACGCCAACAACGCCGATGCTGCTCACGCCACCCTCCGCGAAATCGAGGCCCTCGGATCAAAAGCCATCGCCATCAAAGCGGACCTGAGTCGCGGCAAAGAGGCAACGGACAGCATCTGGGAGCAGTTCAGGACAGCCGCGGTCGCAATCACGGGTGAGCCTCGGCTCGACATTCTCGTCAACAACGCCGGTATAGCCCCTGCGATCTCCCTGGCTCAGACGAGTGAGTCCGCCTTCAACGAGGTCCTGGCGGTAAACTTCAAGGCACCGTTCTTCCTGATCCAGGCTGTTGCAGAACACATCCGCGACAATGGACGAATCATCAACGTTTCGACGGGTTTTACGCGTGTTGCGGCTCCCACGCATCCGGCCTACGCCGCGTCGAAAGGCGCCATAGAAACATTGACGCTGGCGCTTGCCCCGGAGTTCGGTCCTCGCGGCATCACGGTGAATACGGTCATGCCGGGCGTGACGGAGACTGACATGAATGCGGCGTGGATAAAGCTACCGGAGGCACGTGCCGGCGCGGAGGCCATGTCGGTGTTCTCGCGAGTGGGTCAACCTGCCGATGTGGCTGATGTCATCGCCTTCCTCGCTTCGAATGAGGCACGCTGGATTACGGGACAGGTCATCGACGCGACGGGCGGTACCCGGCTCTAACCATTGCGTCCGCTACCGGCTCCGCGTTGATCGAACAGGCCCAAACCACTGAGCCGTTCGTTGTTCGAGCCCGCGTCAAGAATGTACTCATATATGGATTTGAAACTCGACGGGAAACTTGCGCTGATCACGGGCAGCAGCAAAGGCATCGGCGAGCCGTGGCCAGACCAAGTAGCTCGCTCGCTTTGCGGATCGAACCGGACCGGAGAATGCTCCAGCGCTCGCAGCTCGCCCAGCGCCGGAAGCACCATTGCATTGCATGGATCTTCATGGCATCGCTCCGTGACTCGACGATATCTTCCCGACGAGTCATGCAACGCGGCGCGCAGGAGACATCGCGATGAGCGATTCGATATTGAGTTCCGCCGAGGCCATGGGCGAGCGTATTCCTGGAACCTTGCTGGCAGCCGGCCTTGGTAAACCGTGGAAAGATCTGCTGGCTCAGATTTTCACTCGCCGACAGACACAAGATGTCCTGCTGATCCCGGCGGTGCCGGAACCTTTGATTGTCTGGGTGCTGTCGGGCTCGGCGGTGGTGGAAGAGCGCGAGATCGACGGTGAGTGGCAGGCCAATCACGTCACCGCTGGTGACTTCTTCCTGACGAATACACGGACGCCATATGAGCTTCGCTGGACGGCGGCCAAGACCGCACCCTTCGAGGTCATGCATCTGTACCTGGGTCTGCCGCTGCTCGATCGCGCCGCCACCGAGCTCTATGGAAAGGATTTCAATATCGCGCTACGTGACGTGTCGGGTCAGCGAGACCGCGTGCTGTCGGCGCTGCTGGAACCGCTGCGGACGGAGTTGCAAGCAGCTCGACGGCCCAGCTCACTGTTCGTCCAGGGCATCGCGCAAAGCCTTGCTGTGCACGTTCTGCGCCAGTACCCGGATCCGTCGGGCAACCTGGCGCGACGGCAACGCAGTGGGCTACCCGCATTCAAGCTGCGGCGTGTTCTTACACTGATGGAAGCGCGCTTGGATCAGGAGTTTCATCTGCAGAGGCTGGCGCGCGAAGCTGGCCTGAGCGAATTCCATTTCAGCCGCGCCTTCAAACGCAGCACGGGGTTTTCCCCGTCGCACTTCCTGATCCGCATGCGAATGGATCAGGCTCGGCGATTGCTTCGCGAGACGGACAAATCCATCGTCGAGGTGGGCCTGGAGGTCGGCTACTCGAGCCCAAGTCATTTCGCACAGCTGTTTCGCCGCGAAGTCGGTGTCACGCCCCGCGAATACCGCGACCAGGGCTGAGCCGGCGAATGGCCGGTCGCCAGCGCAAAATCGCGACAGAGCAGGCAGCATCGCGGGAGAAACCTGGGTGCCCACAGCGCACCTTGAGCGCCGTGCTCGATCCGCAGCACGTCGTTCCCAAGATCACAGGTGATCCCATGAACCTCAACGGAAAAGTCGCGTTGATTACCGGCGCATCCAGCGGCATAGGCGCCGCCACGGCACGCAAGCTCGCTGCTCAGGGCGTCAAAGTCGGGTTGGCCGCGCGCCGCACCGATCGTCTTCGGCAACTGGAGGCAGACATCCGCGCCGCCGGCGGGGATGCCATTGCCATCGCGATGGATGTCGCGGATCAGGCGTCCGTAGCCGCGGGTGTAAAAAAGCTGATCGATGCGTATGGCCGAATCGATATTCTGCACAATAACGCAGGGCTGATGCCCATCTCCGACGTCGACGCACTCAAGACCGACGAATGGCATCGCATGATCGATGTGAATATCAAAGGTGTCCTCAACACTACGGCCGCTACATTGCCGTACCTGCAGCGGCAGAAGTCCGGCCACATCTTCAACACCTCCTCCATCGCCGGGCGCAAGGTGTTCCCTGGCTTGTCGGTGTATTGCGCAACAAAGTTCGCCGTGGCCGCCTTCTCAGATGGCCTTCGTATGGAAGTCGGCAAGAAGTACAACATCCGCGTCACCTGCATCCAGCCGGGTGCGGTGGAATCCGAGCTGTTCGAGCACATTTCCGACGCTGCCTATCGCGAGCAGATGGAAGCTCTGAGGGGACAGATGTCCTTCCTCAAAGCCTCCGATATCGCCGACACCGTGCTGTTCGCCCTCCAGGCTCCGGACCACGTCAACGTCGCCGAGCTGTTCGTGCTGCCGACCGATCAGCCTTGGTAAGTCGGCAGGCTGTTGCATTGAGCCGTTCCGCCGGCGATTGGACCGACAATCAGTCTGATCGCTGGCGGAAGTTTCACTTCATCGCTCTCGCCGCTGATCGGTCCTCACTCAAAGCGGAGGTCAAGACGAGAAGACGGTCGGGTTATGCAAGTGCGCCTTGCTGAGGCTGTCGCAACCATCGCTGGTCGCGACAATTCGCAAAGCCCCGGAACTGCAGGCGGCGAATGGTTTGCTCCTGCTGAACGAAGTATCGAGTGAGTCGTGACAGGTCGTCGAGGAGCAGCACGTCGAACTCGCGCCTCAGTGCCGCCGCGATCATTGCTTGGTATTGCGGGCGAGTTGAATCGCTGCCGCTCATTGCGGCGTCGGCGAACTCGCGGATGACGCCCCAACCCTCCACCTCCGCACGGCGGCGGCAATTACGCCCGCTGATTCTCGGAGCTGTAGCGGGCGTAGATCGCGGCTTTCATGTCTTCGACTCCTTGCGCAGCCCCTTCGCGCCGGCAGCGGTCCTCGATGGCTGCGCGGATGTAGCTCGCTTGCGGAACGCCAGTATCAGGCTGATCAGGCCTCAAGCGACTCGGTCGCCGTCTCACTCATC
>Ga0164243_10003600_pt1 | contig 24725 bp, 22 predicted proteins | sample OricompcompostOP_FD_108781 | JGI IMG/M metagenome (GOLD analysis project Ga0164243, IMG submission 108781) | Organic Plus compost microbial communities from Emeryville, California, USA - Original compost - Organic plus compost (OP) | ecosystem: Engineered > Solid waste > Mixed feedstock >...
GAGACGTTCGGTCCGGTTGCCTCGCTGTACCGGTTCACGTCCATCGACGAGGCCGTGGAGCTGGCGAACCAGGGCCAGTACGGGCTCAACGCCAGCATCTTCACGTCACACCCGAGCCGGGCCCGGGCGATCGCCGCCCGCCTCAAGGCGGGCACCGTCAACATCAACGAGGGTTTCGCGGCCACCTTCGGCAGCATCGACGCTCCGATGGGCGGCATGCGCTCGTCGGGCATCGGCCGGCGTCAGGGCGCCGAGGGCATCCTGCGCTACACCGAGCCGCAGTCGGTCGCGGTGCAGCGCATGCTCCCGGTGTCGGGCCCCGACTTCCTGTCGCCGGAACGGTACGCCAGCCTGATGACGACGGCCATGAAGGTGCTGCGAAGGACGCCGCGGGCATGAGTCACGACTACGACGTGATAGTCATCGGGTCGGGCTTCGGTGGCAGCGTCTCGGCCCTGCGGCTCGTCGAGAAGGGCTACTCGGTCGCCGTGCTCGAGGCCGGTCGGCGCTTCGGCGACGAGGAGTTCGCGACGACCTCGTGGCACCTGCGCCAATTCCTGTGGGCGCCGGCGCTCGGGTGCTACGGCATCCAGCGCATCAACAGGCTCAAGGACGCGCTCATCCTCTCGGGGGCAGGCGTCGGAGGCGGCTCGCTCGTGTACGCGAACACGCTCTACGAGCCGCCCGATGCCTTCTACCGCGACCCCTCGTGGGGTCACATCGCGGACTGGAAGGTCGAGCTCGCGCCCTACTACGACCAGGCCAGGCGGATGCTGGGTGTCTCGGTCTACCCCCACGAGACCGAGGCCGATGCGGTGATGCGAAAGGTCGCGGCCGACATGGGAGTGGGCGGCACCTTCCACCACGCTCCCGTCGGGGTGCTGTTCGGCGCTCCTGGCGAGAAGGTCGCCGATCCGTACTTCGGGGGCGTCGGCCCTGACCGCCGCGGCTGCCTGCACTGCGGCGAGTGCATGACCGGTTGTCGGCACGGCGCCAAGAACACCCTGGTCAAGAACTACCTGTACCTCGCCGAGCGCGCCGGTGTCGAGGTGAGTCCGTTGACGACGGTCACAGCCGTCCGGCCCATGCCAGGCGGCGGATACGAGGTCGAGACGCGTGCGACGGACAAGCGACTGCGTCGTCACCGGCAACTCACGGCCGGACAGGTCGTGTTCTCGGCGAGCGCGCTCGGAACCCAGAGGCTGTTGCACCGGATGCGCGACGCCCAGGTGCTGCCCCGCGTCTCGCCGCGACTCGGGATGCTGACCCGCACCAACTCCGAGGCATTGCTGGGCTCGCTCGCCGACGACCGGACGGTCGACTACAGCGGTGGTGTGGCCATCACCTCCTCGTTCCACCCGGACGAGCACACCCACGTCGAGCCCGTGCGCTACGGCCACGGGTCGAACGCGATGGCACTCCTGCAGACGGTGCTCACCGACGGCGGCACCGGACGGCCGCGCTGGCGGGTGTGGCTGCGTGAGCTGTGGCGGCAGAGGGCCAAGGTGCTCACGTTCTACGACCTGCGGCACTGGTCGGAGCGCACGGTCATCGCCCTGGTCATGCAGACCCACGACAACTCGATCACGACCTACACGAAGCGTGGGCTCCTCGGACGTCGACGGCTGACGTCCAAGCAGGGCCACGGCGCCCCGAACCCGTCGTTCATCCCGTCGGCCCACGAGGCCGTGCAGCGGATGGCCGGTCACATGGGTGGCACTCCCGGTGGCACGATCGGTGAGCCGTTCAACATCCCGATGACGGCCCACTTCATGGGCGGCTGCGCCATCGGCGACTCGCCCGAGACCGGCGTCATCGACCCGTACCAGCGCCTGTGGGGTCATGAGGGTCTCCACGTCGTCGACGGGTCGGCCGTCAGCGCCAACCTCGGCGTCAATCCCTCGTTGACGATCACCGCCCAGGCGGAGCGTGCGATGTCGCTCTGGCCGAACAAGGGCGAGCGCGACACCCGCCCGGCGATGGGCGAGCCCTATCGGGTCGTCCAGCCCGTCAGGCCCCATCATCCCGTTGTGCCAGACGACGCTCCGGCCGCGCTGCGGCTGCCCATCGTCGACGTCAGCTGAGCCCTGTTCCGGTTGCGAGCGGTGGTCCCGTCCTCAACGATGGTATGAACGAGGGGGAGGACCACGATGGTCGGGGCGATCGTGTGGCTCGTCTTCCTGGGTGTCCTGCTTCTGGTGCTCCCGTGGGGCACGTCGCGCAACATCAGCCGGCTCGACACCCTCGAGTCGTTTCAGCTGGTGAACCTGCGAAAGGGAGTGACGTCGACATGGGTCGACGTGACGCCGGGCATGTGGGCGTTCCTTTCGCTCGTCGGGGCCGGGGTGGCGTTCTTCCAGGGGCGCTGGGTGGGTCTGATCTGGATCGCGGTGGCCGCTGAGCTCGGTTTGCTGATCCTGGTCCGCCGGCGCCAGGGGGCTCGCCTACTCGCTGCTCTCGGCGACCGCGGCCGTGTGGAGCCGAGCGAGAACGACCTCATCCGAGGTCGGTACATGCGGATCTTTGGTTACTCCGCCGCCGGCTTGTTCCTCACCGCTGAGATCATCGGCTCCGTCTTCGGCAGTCGCCTGCCCGAGTGGGCCGCGGCTGTCTACGTGGTGTCCATCGCGCTGATCTTCCCACTCATGTTCGCCCTTCTCTGGGCGACAGCGTGGGTCTTCAAGTCGCGCAACGGCGACGGCCGGGCCAAGACCAGCCCGTAGCGCCTACTCCTCGGCCTGCATGCGGGTGAGCGCTTCCTGCCACTCCTGTGGGCTCAGGTGGACAGGCGTCTGGAGAAGCCACTGCACGCCGTACGGGTCGAGGACCCGGCCTCCTCGGGCGCCATAGGGCTGATCGGCGACGGGGAACAAGACCTCGGCGCCACCGGCGACCATGGCCGCCGCCATAGCGTCGGGATCGTCGGTCACGACGTCGAGGATCACTCCGCGTGCCCCGGGTGTCGGCGCTGGGTCGGTGTCGTCGGCGTCCTTGAGGGTCACGCTGCAGCCGAGGATCTCGAGCTCGGCGAAGACGATGGTGTCGTCGATCGGAAAGCTGCTGACCAGCTCTGCGCCCAGCGTGCGGCGGTAGAACTCGATCGCTTCGGCGGCGTCCGCCACCACCAGCTTGGGTCGGATCGTGTTGGTGCTCATGCTCCCGAGTCTGGCACTCCCTCCTCTGCCGGCACGACGGTGGAGGAGGGGAAAATGCACAGGGTCCGACCGGGAGGGAGATCACGGGTCGGACCCTGTAGGTGCCACGAGGACACACGATCTAACGGGAGGGAGTTTAGTTAGATCCACTCACTTCAACGAGGGCCGTCACAGGGGGTTACGAGGAAGTTCGAGAAATTTGCGCACCGATACACTCATGCCGTGAATCCCGACCATGACCTCGTCCTCGTCGTCGACTTCGGCGCCCAGTACGCCCAGCTGATAGCCCGTCGGGTCCGTGAGGCGAAGGTCTACTCCGAGATCGTCCCGCACACGATGTCGGCGGCAGAGATGCGGGCGAAGAACCCGACCGCGATCATCCTCTCCGGCGGCCCCTCCTCGGTGTACGAGCCCGGCGCCCCGCAGCTCGACCCCTCTGTGGTCGACGGCTCGGTGCCCGTCTTCGGCATCTGCTACGGCTTCCAGGCGATGGCCGCCGCGCTCGGCGGCACGGTCGCCCGCACCGGCCTGTCGGAGTTCGGCCGCACCGATGTCGAGGTCGACGACGACGGCGGCACGCTGCTCGCCGGCATCACCGACATCCACCGGGTCTGGATGAGCCACGGCGACGCCGTCACGGTAGCGCCCGAGGGCTTCACGACCCTTGCGCACACCGTGGGCGCGCCCGTCGCGGCCTTCGAGCACACGGCCCGCGGCTTCGCCGGCGTCCAGTGGCACCCCGAGGTGCTGCACTCCGAGCACGGCCAGGCCGTGCTCGAGCACTTCCTGGTCGACATCGCCGGCTGCCGTCAGACGTGGACGAGCGCCAACATCGTCGAGGAGCAGGTCGAGCGCATCCGCGCGGAGGTCGGCGACAGCCGGGTCATCTGCGCGCTGTCGGGCGGTGTCGACTCCGCCGTTGCGGCGGCCCTCGTCCAGCGGGCCATCGGCGACCAGCTGACCTGTGTCTTCGTCGACCACGGCCTCCTGCGCAAAGGCGAGGCCGAGCAGGTCGAGAACGACTACGTCGCGGCGACGGGTGTCGACCTGAAGGTCGTCGAGGCCAGCGAGCAGTTCCTGGGGTTCCTCGCCGGCGTCAGCGACCCCGAGCAGAAGCGCAAGATCATCGGCCGCGAGTTCATCCGCGTCTTCGAGGCCGCCGAGCGCGAGGTCATCGCCGCCTCCGAGGGAACCCCGGTCAAGTTCCTGGTGCAGGGCACGCTCTACCCCGACGTCGTCGAGTCAGGTGGTGGCGAGGGCGCGGCCAACATCAAGAGCCACCACAACGTGGGTGGCCTGCCCGACGACCTGCAGTTCAGCCTCATCGAGCCGTTGCGCACCCTGTTCAAAGACGAGGTGCGCCAGGTCGGGGAGCAGCTCGGCCTCCCGCCGGCCATGGTCTGGCGCCACCCCTTCCCTGGCCCCGGGCTTGCGATCCGCATCGTGGGTGCGGTCGACGCCGAACGCCTGCGCATCCTGCGCGAGGCCGACGCCATCGTGCGCGAGGAGACGACCCGGGCCGGCCTCGACCGCGACATCTGGCAGTTCCCCGTCGTGCTGCTGGCAGACGTGCGCTCGGTCGGTGTGCAGGGCGACGGTCGCACCTACGGTCACCCGATCGTGCTGCGTCCCGTCAGCAGCGAGGACGCCATGACCGCCGACTGGAGCCGGCTGCCCTACGACGTGCTCGAGCGGATGTCGACCCGCATCACCAACGAGGTGCGCGAGGTCAACCGCGTCACCCTCGACATCACGAGCAAGCCGCCAGGAACCATCGAGTGGGAGTGAGTCCGGCTCACTGGAAGACGTCGGGGATGCCGTCCTGGTCGTCGTCGCGACTCTCCCGCTCCTCGACCAGGCGGTAGTGCCGGTCGCGCAGGCGCAGCACGACACCCGCGATGGCAGCCGCGACCAGCGATCCGACCAGCACGCCGATCTTGACGTGCTCGTCAGTCTGGTTGCCGACGCCGTAGGCGAGCTCGCCGATCAGCAGCGACACCGTGAACCCGATGCCGGCGAGGATGGACAGCCCCAGGACGTCGATCCAGGCGAGGTCATCGTCGAGCTCGGCCCGGGTGAAGGTGGCCATCAGCCACGTCGCACCGAACACCCCGACGGTCTTGCCGACGAGCAGGCCGAAGACGATGCCGAGGGTGATCGGGTCCTTCAGCGCCGACGTGAAGCCGCTCCAGCCGTCGACAGCCACGCCGGCGGAGAAGAAGGCGAACACCGGGACGGCCACGGCCGCCGACACGGGGCGCACCAGCTTCTCGAACCGTTCGGCGAGACCCGGGCCCTTCTCGCCCTCGCGCAGGAGGACGGGCACGGTGAAGCCCAGCAGGACGCCGGCGACCGTGGCGTGCACACCGGACGCATGGACGAACCCCCAGGTGAGGGCCGCCAGCGGCGCGAGCAGCCACCACGACCGGATACGTCGTTGGACGAGGAGCGCGAAGGCTCCGAGCGGGACGAGCGCCGCCAGCAGCCAGACGATCTCGAGGTGGTCGGTGTAGAACACGGCGATGACGGCGATGGCCAACAGGTCGTCGACCACCGCGAGCGTCAGCAAGAAGGTGCGTAGGCCTGCCGGCAGGTGGGTGCTGATGACGGCCAGCACCGCGAGCGCGAAGGCGATGTCGGTGGCTGTGGGGATGGCCCAGCCCTCGAGGGATCCACCGAGGTTGAACAGGACGAAGACGAGCGCGGGGACGACCATGCCGCCGACGGCCGCCAGCACGGGCATCGCCGCCCGGCGCGGGTCACGCAGGTCGCCGGCGACGAACTCGCGCTTGAGCTCGAGCCCTGCCACGAAGAAGAAGATCGCGAGCAGGCCGTCGGCGGCCCATGAGCCGACGGACAGGTCGAGGTGCAGCGACGACGGGCCGATGACGGTGTCGCGCAGGTCCGCGTACCAGTCGCCCAGATTCGCCGCCACGATGGCGGCCACCGCCGCGATGATCAGCAGGACGCCGCCGACGGTCTCCTGTCGCAGGATCGCGGTCACGCGCGACAGCTCTGGCCATGAGCCACGTCCCAGCGTTTTACGTTCGGTCACGGCTGCACTCTATTTGGTCCGTCGTCCCTGCCCTGCACGGCGTGACACGGCGAGCGTGCTAGATTAGATGAAGGTTAAACTAAGTTCTTCGGAGAAACCAGATGCCTGTCACTCGCCTCAACCACGCTGTCCTCTACGTCCGGGACGTCTCGGTCAGCGCTGCTTTCTACGCGCAGACGCTCGGCTTCCGGCCGGTCATGGAGATGCCCGGCGCGGCCTTCCTGCAGGCTGGTGGCAGCACGAACGATCACGATCTCGGGCTCTTCCAGCTCGGCCCCGAGGCCGGCGCCTCGACCGCGGGCGCCACGACGGTGGGTCTCTACCACCTGGCCTGGGAGGTCGACACGCTCGACGAGCTTCAGTCCGTCCGCGAGCGCCTCGACGCCACGGGCGCGCTGGTCGGCGCCACCGACCACGGCACGACGAAGGCCCTCTACGCGCAGGATCCCGACGGCATCGAGTTCGAGGTCAGCTGGCTCGTGCCTGCCGACCTGCTGACCGAGGAGATCCTGGGCCACCGTGCGGCCCTGCGTCCGCTCGACCTGTCGGCCGAGATCGCCCGCTTCGGCGGTCAGACCCGCGGCGGCATCGGGGTCTCCGTACCCGTCGGCTGACGCGCCCGGACGGCACGCCCTGGTGGCGCGTGATGGTTTGATGGACGGGTGAGCGTCCCCCTGGTCATCGCGCACCGTGGAGTTCCCGGACTGCGCCTCGAGCACACCCGACCGTCCTACGAGCTCGCGATCGAGCTCGGAGCCGACTTCATCGAGCCGGACGTCGTGGCCAGCGCCGACGGAGTCCTGGTGGTGAGGCACGAGAACGAGATCGGTGGCACGACCGACGTCGCCGACCACCCGGAGTTCTCCTCACGTCGCACCACGAAGACCGTCGACGGCGCCGAGAAGACCGGCTGGTTCACCGAGGACTTCACGGTCGCCGAGCTCAAGACGCTCCGTGCGAAGGAACGCATCCCCGACCTGCGACCCCAGAACGTCGCCCTGCAGGGCCAGCAGCAGATCCTGACCTTCGACGAGGTGATGGTGCTGTCGGCCGAGCATGGCCTTGACGGCCCTGCTGGCGTCTACGTCGAGACCAAGCACCCGACCTACTTCGAGGGCCTGGGCATCAGCCTGAACGACCTCCTGATCGACGCACTCGAGCGCCATGGCCGCAACCGGGCCGACGCCGGCATCATCATCCAGTCGTTCGAGCCCACGAACCTGCAGCAGCTTCGTTCTCGCACACCGGTGTTCATGATGCAGCTGCTGAAGACGAGGGGAGTGCCTCCCGATCTCGAGGCGGCGGGCAGCACCCGCACCTACGAGGACCTGCGCACCGACGAGGGACTGGCCTTCGTGGCCGGCTACGCCGACGCGATCGGCCCGGAGAAGAGCCTCGTGATCAGTCGCGACGCCGAGGGGCGCCTCGGCGCGCCGACCGGGCTGGTCGAGCGCTCGCATGCCGCCGGCCTCGACGTCCACGTCTGGTCGATGCGCAACGAGAACACCTTCCTGCCGCTTGACCTGCGGGTCGGTGACGAGCCGAGCGCCCACGGCGACGCCGAGGGCGAGTACCTCGCCTACTTCGACGCCGGCGTGGACGCCGTGTTCTCCGACGACACCGGCTGCGCGGTCAGGGCTCGTGGGGTGTGGACGGCGCGTCGCTGACGTTCGTCCACGGATCTGTCTGGCGAGGAATGATCACCCAGGCCACGATGTAGGCCAGCACGAGGGTGCCGAACCCGAGCACGGCCGCGATGGCCACCGCGAGGCGGATGAGGTTGGCGTCGATGCCGGTGTACCGGGCGAGTCCGCCGCACACACCGCCGATCCACTTGTCGTCAGAGCTTCGGGTCAGCTTCTTCGTCGATGTCGACATGGGAGCTTCCTTTCCGGGGGAGGACGGTCGCGACGATGCCGATGGCACCGATCACGATGAGGGCTACGGGGGCGGCGACGCTCATCTGCTCGAGCGAGAGGGCGTCCTGCTTCCAGGCGATCCAGTTGCCGGTGATGGCCAGGAAGAACGCGCCGAAGGCGAGTGCGTCCCAGCGGAAGGGATGGCGGGTCATCGTCGTACCACCTCGATCTGGCCGAATGTCTGCTTGATGTCGAGCGTGAGGGCGGGGGTCTCGAGCGACTCGTCGTGCAGACGGGCCGCAGTGCCGTCGGACTGCCGTTCGAACACCCTGATGTCACCGGCGCGGACGTAGGCGTCCACCGTGACGTCGAGGCCTTCGGGGACGATCACCTCGGTGTGCCCGATGCCGGTCTCGACCTTCACGGTGCGACCCTCGAGCGCCGAGGGGTCGGCGACGTCGGTCAGGTCGAGCACGGTCTCGCCGACGCCCAGCTGATAGCGGCTCTCGACGGCGGATGCGGTGGTCGGGGCGAAGACGTCCTGGCCGATCCGGGCGTTGGGCAGCAGGCTGGCCGCGGCGAGCACGATCGCCAGGACGACGCCTAAGCCGATGAGCACACCTCCATCACCCAGGAACGTGCCGACCAACAGGCCCACGCCGATGACGCCGAGCACGATGACGCCGTAGGTGGTCCAGGGCAGGTCGTCCTTGCTGATGGCGACGATGCCGCAGGTGATGAGGGCGACGCAGAGCGTCAGCAGGGTGAGCGCCGGCGACTTGCGGCGTCGTGGGGGCTTCGGGACGAGGGGTGCCGCAGGAGGCGCGGCGGGTCCGTCGGCGTCGACCGTGGTCGTGACGTCCGCGAACGGTGCCGCGGCGGCAGCTGTCGTGGCCTCCTGCTGCGCATCGCGGCGGCGACCCTGGACTGGCCGGATGATCAGGAGGTACACCGCGCCGAGCACGATCAGGCCGATCCACGGGAACGGGCCGGCCCAGTCGCCGCCCCAGATGCCGGTGCCCAGGCCGATGGCCGCCAGACCGGCGACGATGAGCCCGACGATGCGCACCTGCTCCTCGTTCTCGTCGAGCTTGAACCACTGTGCGGCGTAGCTCGGCGTGCCGTCGTCCTCGGGCAGCAGGAGCCAGGCCGCGAGGTAGAGGATGAGGCCGGCCAGGCCGACGAACGTCAGGGCGGCCAGGATGACGCGCAGGACGACCGGGTCGATGCCCAGGTAGCGGCCGGCACCGGTGCAGACGCCGGCGACCATCCGGTCGTCCGTCGAGCGGCGGACGTCGGTGATGCTGCGCAGCCGTCGCGCGTCGAACCGGTCTTCCGGTCCGGCGTCGTGGGACTGCTCATGGGTGTCGTTCATGTGTTCCATCCTCGCCGGGGGAGGGTCTCCGCACCATGGGGTACGACCCTGAACGTCCCCCGGCACGGGTCAGGGGTGGCGCAGGGTCGACCCTGTGGCGCGGGCAGGCACGCGCGTGTGACGATCAAGGCGTGACCACTCCCTACCGCCGCGCCGTCCGCCCCGCGGACCGTCGACTGGTCGGCGGCGTGGCGACCGGTCTGGCCGAGCACCTCGGGGTCCGGGTCCTCTGGATCCGGATCGCCTTCGTGGCGGCGACCTGGCTGCACGGCGCGGGGGTCATCGCCTATCTGCTGCTGTGGCGCTTCCTGCCGCTGCAGGAACCCGAGCTGTCGCCCGGCCTGGAGTCGGCCTCGCGTCGAGGGCTCCGTTCCGCCAGTCGCCGACCCGGCATCCTCGAGGTCGTCCAGACGGTCGCGGTCGTGGCGATCGGGGTCGGTGTCCTGCTGCTCATCCAGGTGGGTGGGCGCGGAGTGCGTCCGTCGTTGCTCGTGCCCGTCGTGCTCGCTCTCCTGGGTGTCGCCGTCATCTGGCGCCAGCTCGACGACGCCAGCTGGGGCCGCTGGATGCGCGGCAACGCCGGCTGGCAGGGGGCCTCGCGCATCGCCGTCGGCGGTGTCCTGGTGGTGATCGCCGGTGTCTACATCCTCAGCACCGAGCGGGGCTGGGGGGCGCTGGCTGACCTCGCGGCGGCGACGGCGATCGCGCTCGTCGGGCTCGCGCTCATCCTGGGCCCCTGGATCTGGAAGCTCTGGACCGATCTCTCGGCCGAGCGCCGCGAGCGGGTTCGCTCGCAGGAGCGGGCCGATGTCGCGGCGCACCTGCACGACTCGGTGCTGCAGACCCTGGCACTGCTGCAGAAGAACGCTGCGGACCCAGCCGCGGTCGCGACCCTCGCCCGACGCCAGGAGCGTGAGCTGCGCGACTGGCTGTACGGCGACGAGGGCGTGGTCGGGGAGTCGCTCCTCGCCGACCTGCGCGCCGCGGCCTCCGAGGTCGAGACGGCGCACCACGTCCGCGTCGACGTCGTCGGGGTGGGCGACGCATCGATCGACCCGGACACGTCCGCCCTGGTCAAGGCCGCTCGCGAGGCGATGGTCAACGCCGCCAAGCACGCCGGTGTCGACCGGGTCGACGTCTACGCCGAGGTCGGCGAGCGCGAGGCCGAGGTGTTTGTCCGCGACCGCGGCGCCGGCTTCGATCCGGCGGCCGTCGCCGACGACCGCATGGGCGTGCGGGGCTCGATCGTCGGACGCGTCGAGCGCCACGGCGGTAGCGTCGACATCAAGAGCAGTTCCGACGACGGCACCGAGGTGCGCATGACGATGCCGTTGCGCATCCCGGGATCCGTCCCCACCACCCAGGAGTCATCGTGAGCCAGCTGCGTGTCGCGATCGTCGACGACCACGCGATGTTCCGCACCGGGGTCAGGGCAGAGATCGCCGACGCCGTCGAGGTGGTCGCCGAGGCCGAGGACGTCGACACGGCGGTCGCTGCGATCGAGCGCACCGAGCCCGACGTCGTGCTGCTGGACGTCCACATGCCTGGCGGGGGAGGGCTCGAGGTCATCCGCCGTGCGCACGTGAGGCACCCGGGCACGACGTTCCTGGCGCTCTCGGTGAGCGACGCCGCCGAGGACGTCATCGGCATCATCCGTGCCGGTGCTCGTGGCTACGTCACGAAGAACATCTCCGGACCCGAGCTCATCGACGCGTTGCAGCGCGTCGCGGCCGGCGACGCGGTGTTCTCGCCGCGGCTCGCCGGGTTCGTGCTCGACGCCTTCGCGGGCACGATCGAGGTGGCCAAGGTCGATGAGGACCTCGACCGGCTGACCGAGCGCGAGCGCGAGGTGATGAGGCTCATCGCCCGTGGCTATGCGTACAAGGAGGTCGCCAAGGAGCTCTTCATCTCGATCAAGACCGTCGAGACCCACGTCTCCAGCGTCCTGCGCAAGCTCCAGCTCTCGAGCCGACACGAGCTCACTCGCTGGGCCAACGACCGCCGACTCATCTGAGCATCGAGCTCGGAGGCGACCGGCAAGTCCGTGGGCCACGTCGTCGGGCTGGGGCACAATGAGGGACGTGCAGGTGGACGTCCTCGGGCCGTTGCGGGTGCGCGTCGACGATCGTGAGCTCGATCTCGGCGGGCCGCGCAGCCGCGCCCTGGTGGCACGGCTCGCCCTCGACGCGGGACACCCCGTCTCGTCCGCGGCGCTCATCGACGACCTCTGGGGCGTTGACGTCCCCGCCGATGCGACCAACGCCCTGCAGTCGATCGTGTCGCGCACGCGCCGGCGCCTTCCTGCCGGGACCCTCGAGTCGACCACCGCCGGCTACGTCCTGAGATGTGCCGCCGTCGACGCCGCGGAGTTCGAGAGGCTCGTGGCCGACGGTGCGGTCGACGAAGCGCTCGCATTGTGGCGTGGCGAGGCCCTCGTCGACGTCGCGGAGTTCCCCTTCGCCGCGGTGTCGGCGTCCCGCCTGGCCGAGCTCCGGCTCGCCGCCGTCGAGTCGAGCCTCGAGGCGAGGGTGCGCGCCGGTGACGACCGTGGCCTCGTCGCCGAGCTTGCCGACCTCACCGCCGCGCATCCCTACCGCGACGGCTTCTGGCGGCTGCGCCTCATGGCCCTCACCGCCCAGGGTCGAGCCAACGAGGCATTGACGGTGTACGAGGGCCTGCGGACGATGCTCGCCGACGAGCTGGGCGCCGATCCATCGTCGGCGCTGCAGGAGCTGCACCTGGCGATCCTGCGCGGTGAGCACGGCGCCCGCCGCCAGCACCCGTCGCTCCCCTCGGCGCTGACGAGCTTCGTCGGTCGCGAGGGCGCCATCGACGACCTCTGCGAGGCGCTCGTCGACCATCGCCTGGTCACCATCCTGGGCCCGGGAGGGGCGGGCAAGACCCGTCTGGCTGTAGAGACCGCCCGAGCTGCCCTCGACCGCTTCGACGACGTGTGGCTGACCGAGCTCGCCCCGGTCACGGGTGGCGAGGACATCTTCCGGGCGATCCTCTCTGCGATGGGTCTGCTCGAGGTCGCCGTGCTCGACCGGGCGAACTCCAGCCCTCGCCCGGACGACCGCACTCGGCTGCTCGAGGCGGTGCGCGACGTCGAGGGCCTCCTCCTGCTCGACAACTGCGAGCACCTCGTCGACGAGGTCGCCGGGGTCGCTGAGGACGTCCTGGCGCACGCTCCCCGGCTGCGCATCCTGGCGACGAGCCGCGAGCCGTTGCGTCTCATCGGCGAGTTCGGCTACCAGCTGACCCCGCTCACGATGCCAGACGACCAGGGCTCGGTCGCAGAGGCACTGAAGCACAGTGCCGTCCAGCTGTTCGTCATGCGTGCGCAAGCCGTCGACCAGACCTTCGAGCTGAGCGACGAGACGCTCCCGGCGGTGTGCGAGATCTGCAGCAGGCTGGACGGGCAGCCGCTGGCCATCGAGCTCGCCGCAGCCCGGCTGCGCATGCTGACCGCCGGGCAGGTCGCCGCGCGGCTCTCAGACCGGTTCCGTCTCCTGACGGGTGGCAGCCGCACCGCACTGCCGCGCCATCGCACGCTGCGCGCGGTCGTCGAGTGGAGCTGGGACCTCCTCGACGACGCCGAGCGCGACCTCGCCGAACGGCTCGCGGTCTTTCCGGGAGGGGTCACCGCCGAGAGCGCCACGGCCATCGTCGGGGGCGTCGAGGCCGACGAGCTGCTGGAGTCGCTGGCCGACAAGTCGCTGCTCGTGCCCATCAGGGGCACCATCACACGCTTCCGGATGCTGGAGACGCTGCGCGAGTACGGCGTCGAGCGGCTGATCGAGCGCGGTGAGGCCCAGGCGGTGCGCGAGGCGCACCTCGCGTACTTCCGGTCGTACGTCGAGCGGCACGCCCCACGGCTCCGCGACGCCCGCCAGCTCGTGGCGGTGGCCGCGCTCGACGACGAGCGCGGCAACCTCACAGCGGCGCTGCGCTTCGCCGTCGACGTCCAGGACCGCGCGAGCGCGGGCAGGATGGTCGCCCTGCTCGCGTGGTACTGGTCGATTCGCAACCAGCACGTCGAGGCCAGCACCTGGGCCGAGGCGGTGCTGCAGCTTCCCGGCGAGGGCGACCCGGCGAGCGAGATCTGCCTGCAGGCCCTCTCGCTCATGAGCCTGCTCATGCTCGAGGGCGATGCCTTGGTGGCTGGTGGCCCGCTTCCGTGGCAGGGAAACGTCGACCGGATGCTGGAGCTGTGGGACGCGCACCATCCGAGCGACCCGCTGGTCGACGTGGTGTTCGCCACGATGCGGTTCTTCGACGTCGTGGGCGATCGCGAGCAGCCCGAGGTCACCGACCGCTGGGCCCTGTCGATGATCGACCTGGCGACCATCGTGCTGCTCGAGAACGACGGACGCGTCGACGAGATCGTGCCGCTGATCGCCGGCACGATCGAGGGGTTCACCGCGATCGGCGACCGCTGGGGGCTCGCGACGTCGCTCGCGCAGCGGGGGCTCATCGAGGCGTACGACGGCGACTTCGCGGGCGCGATGTCCAGCTGGCAGGAGGCCATCCCGCTCCTCGAGGAGCTGGGGGCCTTTGAGGATGCCGAGTTCTCCCGGATGAAGGTCATGGGAATGCGGTTGGCCACGGTCGAGCCGGCGCACCTCGACGACCTTCGCCGCGACGTCCAGGCCGACATCGACCAGGCGCGCGAGCAGGGCAACCGCCGCAACGAGCTGATGAGCCTCGTGACCCTCGGGCTCCTCGAGCACCGGGCCGGCAACGACGCCGTCGGGGTGGGTCACCTCGAGCGCGTCCTGGCCCATCGCGAGGGCGAGCAGATCTTCGGCGGTGGCCAGATGGAGGCGTCGGTCCGTGGTGCGCTGGCCGTCCTCCTGGCGAGCGGCGGCGACGTGACGGCCGCGCGGGCCGAGCTCGCCACTGCGGCAGGCATCGGCCTGGCGACCCGCGACATGCCCATCGTCTCGCAGCTCGCCGCGTCCTCGGCGATCATCGAGGGCATCGAGGGTGACGGCGAGCTGGCGGCGCGGATCCTCGGGGCCGCCGACTCCATCCGCGGTCGGGTCGACCTGATGAACTGGAACACCCAGGAGCTCGCGGCGTCATTGCGCGAGAGCCTGGGTGACGCCGTGTACGACGGTCTGTACGCCGAGGGGTTCGCCCTCGACCGTGACGCCGCCATCGCCTTGGCCCTCCCACCCCCTTGAGCGGTGGCTCAGCGACCTATCGAGTCTCTTGACAGGTCGCTGACGCACCGCTCGGGGCGGGTCAGGCCTTGCGGCGGTAGGACCGCACGGCCAACGGAGCGAAGACCGCCAGGATCAGGGCGCTGGTGCCGAGGGCGATGAGGGCGTCCTGCGCCACGGGGCCGCCGGTGAGCAGGCCACGCACCGCATCGGTCAAGTGGGTGACCGGATTGACGTTGACCCACGCTCGCAGCCAGCCGGGCATCGTGTCGGCCGAGGCGAACATGCTCGAGCCGAAGGTCAGCGGGAACAGGGCCAGGAAGCCGATGCCCTGGACCGAGCCGGCCTCGCGCATCACCATGCCGAGCCAGATCGCGATCCAGCACATGCACCAGGCGAACAGCAGCACGAGGGCGCAGGCCGCCAGGACCGACAGCGGCGAGGTGTCAGTGCGGAACCCCATGACGACGCCGGCGACGAGGCTCACGGCGATCGTGATGCTGTAGCGCAGGCATTCGGCGACAGTCGCCCCCACCAGCGGCGCCGACCGCGAGATCGGCAGCGACCGGAACCGGTCGAAGACGCCTTCCTTGATGTCGGTGTTGAGGTTCACCCCGATCGAGACGGTGCTGAAGAGCACGGTCTGGATCATGATGCCCGGCAGGACGAACTGCAGGTAGTCATGTGTCGAGCCCGAGATCGCTCCACCCAGGACGTACACGAAGATGACGAGGAACAGCACCGGCTGGAGCGTCACGTCGAAGAACTGCTCGGGGTGACGCATCATCTTCTTGATCGACCGGCCGGCGAGCGCCAGCGAGTGGCGGATCCAGGGCAGCGAGGAGGCGGTACCAATCGTCGGGGCAGGCATGGTGGCGGTGCTCATGAGACGGGCTCCTTGTCGAGGTCGGTGGCATCGTCGGGGACGGCGCCCTTGCCGGTGAGGGTGAAGAACACCTCGTCGAGGCTCGGCAGCCGGAGCGCGATCTCGGTGACCGGGATGCCTCGCGCCGCGAGGTCGACGACCACCTCGGTGAACTGCTGCTCGTTGTCGATCGGCGTCGTGAGCAGGCCGCGGGTCGGCTCCTCGACCGTGCGGCCGGTGATGCGGCTGAGGACGGCGCCGACGTCGGCCGAGTCGCGGGTGTTGGCCGGACGCACCTGGAGGGAGCGCCCGCCGACGATCTGCTTGAGCTCGGCGGAGGTCCCGTGGGCGATGACGAGGCCCTGGTCGATCACGGTGATCGCATCGGCGAGGGCGTCCGCCTCGTCGAGGTACTGGGTCGTGAGCAGCACGGTGGTGCCCTGCTCGGTGAGCAGGCGGACCATGCCCCAGACGTCGTCGCGCTTGCCCGGGTCGAGGCCGGTGGTCGGCTCGTCGAGGAAGATCACCGAGGGCCGCCCGATCAGGCTCGCGGCCAGGTCGAGGCGCCGACGCATGCCGCCGGAGTACGTCGCGATGCGCCGGTCGGCGGCCTCGTCGAGGCCGAACTGCGTGAGCAGCTCGGTGGCTCGCGCACGCGCGTCCGGCCGGGTGAAGTCGAGGAGCCTCGCGAACAGCTCGAGGTTCTCGCGGCCGGTCAGCTGCTCGTCGACCGAGGCGTACTGGCCGGTGAGGCCGATCGATCGGCGCACGGTGGTGGGATCGCGGACGACGTCGTGGCCGGCGACGACCGCGTGGCCGGCATCGGGACGCAGCAGGGTCGCGAGGATGCGCACGGCCGTGGTCTTGCCGGCGCCGTTGGGCCCGAGGACCCCCAGGACAGTTCCCTCGGGCACCGCGAGATCGACGCCGTCGAGGGCTTTGGTCTTGCCGTAGTGCTTCGTGAGCCCTTCGGCGTGGATGGCGTAGTTCATGGGTTCCATCGTGGTCAGCGGCGCTGGCAGGTGGCTGTCATCACCCTGACGACCGCTGTCAGTCGCTGACAGCTCCCGCAGTTCATCTCCGCGCAATACCAGAGGTCTAGCCTGTTGCCGTGAACCAGCCGCACCTCATCGTGCTCTTCGGGGCGACCGGAGACCTCGCCCGCCGCAAGCTCCTGCCCGGGCTGCTGCACCTGTTCGCGGCCGGACTCGTCGCCGAGCCCCGGATCATCGGCGTCTCCCTGGACGAGCTCGACGACGAGGGCTTCCGGGCCTTCGCCGAGAAGGCCTGCCGTGAGTTCAGCAGCCGGCCAGTGAAGGCCGACCTGTGGGAGTCGTTCGCCAAGAAGCTGCACTACGTCAACGCCGCGTCCGGACCGGAGGCGCTGGCAGCCACCGCCGGAGACCTGGAGGCCGCGCTCGGCGGCGAGCCCCGACGTCTTCACTACCTGAGCGTGCCGCCCAAGGCCGCCCTGGACGTCGTGCACACCCTGGGCGCCGCAGGGCTGGTCGAGCGCTCGCGCATCATCATGGAGAAGCCCTTCGGCACCGACCTCGAGAGCGCGAAGGACCTCAACGCCAGCCTCCACGAGGTCTTCGACGAGCAGCAGATCTTCCGCATCGACCACTTCCTGGGCAAGGAGGCGGCGCTCAACATCCTCGCCTTCCGGTTCGCGAACGGCCTCTTCGAGCCGATCTGGAACCGCAACTTCATCGACCATGTGCAGATCGACGTGCCCGAGACGCTCTCGCTCGAGGGACGTGCGGGGTTCTACGAGGGCACGGGGGCCTTCAAGGACATGGTCGTCACCCACCTGTTCCAGGTCCTCGCCTTCATGGCGATGGAGCCGCCGACGGCGCTCGACTCCGACTCCATCAGCGAGGAGAAGAACAAGGTCTTCCGCTCGATGCTGCCGCTCGAGCCGCAGCACGTCGTCCGTGGCCAGTACCAGGGCTACCGCAGCGAGCCCGGTGTCGCTGCGGACTCCCAGACCGAGACGTTCATCGCGCTGAAGGCCGAGATCGACAACTGGCGCTGGGCCGGCGTCCCGTTCTTCCTGCGCACGGGCAAGCGGATGGCCGAGGGCGCGCGCATCATCTCGATCGCCTTCCGCGAGCCGCCCAAGAGCATGTTCCCGGCCGGCTCCGGTGTCGGGCTCGAGGGCCCCGACCACCTCACCTTCGACCTGGCCGACTCCTCGAAGCTCTCGCTGTCGTTCTACGGCAAGCGCCCAGGGCCTGGGATGAAGCTCGACAAGCTCAGCATGCAGTTCGCGATGCAGGAGACCGAGCGCGCCGGCGAGGTGCTTGAGGCCTACGAGCGGCTGATCTACGACGCCATGCGCGGCGAGCGCACGCTGTTCACGACCGCCGAGGGCATCGAGCGGCTCTGGGAGATCTCCGAGCCGCTGCTGGCCGAGCCGATGCCGGTGCGCTCGTACGCGCCCGGCTCGTGGGGTCCGAACTCGATCCACCAGCTGGTGGCGCCTCACGCCTGGCGACTGCCCTTCGAGCGCACCTGGCGCGACAAGCGGGCGGCCGCCGAGTAGGGCTCATTCAGCCCCAGTGCCTCTCGACGAGGCGGATCGCCTCGTCTCGCGAGAGCCCTTGGCGTCGTGCCGCGGCGACGAAGGCCGTGGCCGTCGCGTCGGTGCTGGCATCGGCCTCCTGGGAGGCGGCCACGAGGGTTCCGTGCCGTCCGTGGGTCTCGACGACGCCGTCGGCCTCGAGCTCACGGTAGGCGCGGGCGACGGTGTTGGCCGCGAGCCCGAGGTCGGCCGCGAGCTGGCGCACGGTCGGCAGCCTGTGGCCGGGAGGCAGGGTGCCGACCGCGGCCTGGGCCGCGATCTGGCGGCGCACCTGCTCGTAGGGCGACTCGGGGCTGGCGGCGTCGACCGTGATCGTCTCCATGGGGCTCCTTCGTCGTCGCAGGGGATGGGTGACCCCCTCGTCCCGACCTGAACGTACCAACACCATGACCGACGGAACGGCCGAACGCGGAGCGGGTCGGGCGCTCCGTGTCGGCAGCGGAAAGTAGGCTGGTGCTCACGATGACCCTGCCGTTCCCCGTGCCCCAGCAGACGCCCGAGCGTTCCCGCCAGCCCCGTTCCGAGACGCTCCTCGACGGCCTGAACGACGCTCAGCGCACGGCCGTCAGCCATCCCGGCGGACCCCTGCTGGTGGTGGCCGGCGCCGGCTCGGGCAAGACGCGGGTGCTCACCCGGCGCATCGCCTGGCTCATCGCCGCCCAGGGGGCCCACCCGGGCTCCATCCTGGCCATCACCTTCACCAACAAGGCCGCGGCCGAGATGCGTGAGCGGGTCGCCGACCTCGTCGGCGGCCGCGCCCGGATGATGTGGGTCTCGACGTTCCACTCGGCGTGTGTGCGCATCCTGCGGCGTGAGGCCTCGAAGTTCGGCTACACGTCCTCGTTCACGATCTACGACGCCGCGGACGCCCGTCGGCTGATGACGCTCGTGTGCCGCGACCTCCAGCTCGACCCTAAGCGCATCAACCCCCGGGCGGTGCTCAACTGGGTCTCCAACAAGAAGAACGACCTCATCGACCACGAGAGCGTGGCCAAGGACGTCGCCAACGCCACCGACGAGATCTACGCCGAGGCCTACGGCATCTACCAGCAGCGGCTGCGCGCGGCCAACGCGATGGACTTCGACGACCTCATCATGAACACAGTCCACCTCTTCCAGGCCTGGCCCGAGGTGCGCGAGACCTACCGGCGCCGGTTCCGCCACGTGCTCGTCGATGAGTACCAAGACACGAACCACGCCCAGTACGCGCTCATCCGCGAGCTCTGCGACGACGAGTCCGACCTGCTGGTGGTGGGCGACTCCGACCAGTCGATCTACGCCTTCCGCGGGGCCAACATCCGCAACATCCTCGAGTTCGAGCAAGACTTCGCCCACGCCACGACGGTCATGCTCGAGCAGAACTACCGCTCGACCCAGACGATCCTGTCGGCCGCGAACGCCATCATCAGCCGCAACGAGGGGCGACGCGACAAGAAGCTCTGGTCGGCCGAGGGCGACGGCGAGCAGATCGTCGGCTACGTCGCCGACGACGAGCGTGACGAGGCGCAGTTCATCGCCGACGAGATCGACCGCCTCACCGACGCCGGATCGGCCACCGCCAAGGACGTCGCGATCTTCTACCGCACCAACGCCCAGAGCCGCATCTTCGAGGAAGTGTTCATCCGCGTCGGCCTGCCCTACCGCGTCGTCGGCGGGGTGCGCTTCTACGAGCGCAAAGAGATCAAGGACGCCCTCGCCTACGTGCGTGTCCTGGTCAACCCGCTCGACGCGGTCTCGCTGCGCCGGGTGCTCAACGAGCCCAAGCGGGGCATCGGCGATCGTGCCGAGGCCGCGATCGAGCGGTTCGCGGCACGCGAAGGCATCAGCTTCTGGGAGGGCCTGCAGCGAGCCGGCGAGGCCACCGACCTGGCCACACGCTCCCTGAACGCCATCGGCGGGTTCGTCGACGTGATGTCCGAGCTCATGGCATTGGCCATGTCGGGCGCTCCGGCCGACGCCGTCCTCGAGGCGGCACTCACCCGCAGCGGCTACCTCTCCACGATCGAGCAGAGCACCGACCCGCAGGACGAGACACGTGTCGAGAACCTCTCCGAGCTCGTCGCGGTCGCCCGTGAGTTCGTGGTCGCCGCCAGCACCATCGACGACGATGCCGAGGTGGTCGACGAGGACGCCGAGGTCGACCTCACCCCCGGCTCCCTCGCGGCGTTCCTCGAGCAGGTCGCGCTGGTGGCCGACGCCGACTCGATCCCCGACGAGGGCGACGGCGTCGTCACGCTGATGACGCTGCACACCGCCAAGGGCCTCGAGTTCCCGGTGGTCTTCCTCACCGGCCTCGAGGACGGTGTCTTCCCGCACATGCGCTCGCTCGCCGACAGCAAGGAGCTCGAGGAGGAGCGACGGCTCGCGTACGTGGGCATCACCCGTGCCCGCTCGCGGCTCTATCTCACCCGGGCCACGATGCGCTCGGCCTGGGGCGCCCCGGCCTACAACCCGGCGTCGCGTTTCCTCGACGAACTCCCCGAGCAGCTGCTCGACTGGCGGCGCACCGGCACCACCCTGCCGTCGTCCTACGTCTCCAGCTCGGGCTCGCGAGGCGGCTCGTTCAGATCGCCTGCGGTGGCGGCCCGCTCGACCAAGCGCAGCGGTCCGGTGGTCGTCCTGGCCCCCGGCGACCGGGTCAGCCACGACAGCTTCGGGCTGGGCACTGTCGTCTCGGTCGAGGGCGAGGGCGACCGCTCGGTGGCCTCGGTCGACTTCGGCTCCAGCGGCACCAAGCGGCTGCTGCTGCGCTACGCCCCCGTCGAAAAGCTCTAGTCCCCCTCCTCCCCGAGATTTGCTGGGCGAACCACCACCGGATGCCCCCGAGGTGGTGGTTTGGAGCGCAAATCTCGGGGCTAGTTGCGGGCGGCCACGATCGGCACCATGAGTGCCACAAAGCGGGCCGAGCGGCCGAACAGGCAGCACAGGATGAAGTCGACACGACGCATCCGCACGGCGCCGGCCGCCACAGCGGTCGCGAGCAGGGGCGGCAGGCCCACGACGGCCGACAACAGCACGATGCCCACGCAGCGCCATCGTCCGTCGAGCGACGCCAGCAGCCGTGTGCCGGCACGGGCCATGCGTCCGGGCGGCTGGTCGGGGTCGGCCACCCGCCCCGCGAGACGTCGCCGGCCCGCGCGCGCCGCCTCGTAGATGACGATCTTGCCCACGGTCTGCCCCGCGCCGAGCGCGATGCCGCATACGATCGCGAGCGGCATCGACGACACCGCGGCGATCACGGCTGCGACGGCCTCGGCGTTGACGAGCGGGAGGACGGCTGATGCTGCGCCCAGCCCCAAGGCGCTCGCTATCCGGATCAGGTCGTCGAGCACGCGTCGTCCCGTGCGGCGATCCGCAGCATGCGGTGGGACGACCACAGCTTGACGGCGAGCTGGACGATGGCGAGGGCCGTGGCGACGGCTACTGGTGCGATGAGCAGCACCACGACGAGCAGGGTCGTGTTGGCCGTCTTGGCCGGCACCGACCAGTTGAGCTGCCAGATGCGTCGATCGACCTTGTAGAAGTAGTTCGGGCTGACGATCGGCCAGTGCAGGAAGGCGAGTGTCAGCATGCAGTCGACGACCATGAACTGCAGGAAGTAGACACCGAGCGCGGGGGACCACTCGGGCCGCACCACGAACAGGCCGCCGATCAGCACGGCGCTGCAGGCCCGGTCGGAGAGGATGTCGAACACGGCGCCCAGGCGTGTCTCGCGGTCCAGCCAGCGGGCGACGTTGCCGTCCAGGGAGTCGCCGACCCAGTACACGGCGTACGCGATGACCAGGAGCGTCATCGACCTCTCGTGCACGCCGACGATGCCGATGACCACGGAGGCGATGGTGCGCACCGCGGTGACGACGTTCGCCCAGGTGGCAACGGGTGCGCCATCCCACGTCAGGGGGACGTGCGAGGAGTCGCTGGAGCGGAGGGATTGCATGGTCTCACCGTAGGCTCACGCCGCGGCGGTCGCCATCAGGGGCGGACCGGAGCCGACCCTGAGCCAGCTCGGGTCACGGGTTGACGCCGTGCGAGACGAGCACAGGCTCCGGGTTGACGGGGCTTCCGCCACCCGGGTGGACCTCGAGGTGCAGATGCGGGCCGGTGACGTTGCCCGTGGAGCCGGTGTAGCCGATGACCTCGCCGGGCGCGACCTTCTGGCCAGCACTGACGGCGAAGCGGCTCTGGTGGCAGTACCAGATGTCGGTGCCGTCGTTGAGCGTGATGATGGTGCGGTTGCCGTAGGCGCCCTCGTAGCCGACCGACTTCACGGTGCCGGCGGCCACCGAGACGATCGTGGTGCCGGAGGGGCCGGCGAAGTCGAGGCCCGTGTGGACCGAGGCCCAGAGGCCGCTTCGCTGGCCGAAGCGCGCCGTGAGGTGGTAGCCGGCCACGGGAAGGACCCACTGGTTGGCCAGCAGCTCCTCGGCGCGCTCCTTGGTCAGGGCGGTGCGCTCTTTCAGGGCCTTCTCGCGCTGCGCGACCTGCGTCTCGGCCTGCTTCTCGAGGACATCGCGGTCGAAGTCGCGGCTGACGTCGACGTCAGCGCTCGCATCGTCCGGCTCAGCGCCGGTGTAGCTGGCCGAGAGGGTCTGGTAGTCGTTGGAGAACGTCGTGCCATCGGTGCTCGTCGAGACGACGGCTGAGCCGATGCCGGCGATCACGAGGGCCAGAGCGCCAACCATGGCGGGGGTGGGACGCAGGGTCCGGCGTCGGCGTCGAGGACGCATCGATGCCCGCTTGCCGGCGGCCGGCTGAGGGGTCTGCTGCCGTACGTCCAGTCGACGTTTTGGCGCAGACGAGCTCACGCAGGAAACCTCCGGATCGTGGTCAGAACCCCTCGACCTTAACCGAAGGCACGCTCGGTGTGAAACGAAATCGCCAGATTCGCTCCGATTCGTCGTCCTCTCCCGTGGCGTCCACCGCGCCTTTGTGAGCAGCTTCACGCGCGGCAGCGGGATCGTTCGTCCCCTATTCGCGGGATTCCACGGAGTGGACGAAGGCAGTCACCTGGGCGGTGACGGCGGCCGGATCGGTGCGCACGACCCAGTGGCCGGCATCCAGGTCGACACGGGTGAGGTCGGTGGCGAACCGGCCGATGTGCTGGTGCATCGCAGGGATGACGTAGGCGTCGCGCAGGGGCACGAGCAGCTGCACCGGGACGTCCGTGGGCGCGACGTCGCGCCGTGCGCGGCTGACGCGGTAGAGGTTGAGGCCCTGCACGGCATCGGTGACGAAGGTCGGCGCGATCGCGTCGTGCCCCTCACGTCGTGCCAGCCGCTCGCGGAGACGGCCGCCGAGGCGGCGCAGCACCAGCTCCGGAACCAGCGGCACCTGGAAGGCGAGCACGTACCAGGAGCGCGACGCCTGGCGCAGCACCGTGCGGAAGGCCCGGCGGCGGATGCCCTCGACGAAGAAGTGCCGGTACTGCTCGAGCGAGGGGCCGCTGATCGAGGTGAAGCTCGCCAGCCGGCCGGTCAGCCGCGGATCGGTCGCCTCGCGCAGCGCGGCTGCCCACAGGTTGATCGATCCCCAGTCGTGACCGACGAGATGGACAGCGGTGCCGTCGGCCACGACCTCGTCGAGGATCGCGACCAGGTCGTCCACGAAGCGGGACGTCCGATAGCCCGCCCGGCTCGACGGCGCCGTCGAGCCGCCCATGCCCCGCAGGTCGAAGGTCACGACCCTGAAGTCCGCTGCCAGCGCAGGGGCGACGAGGCTCCAGACATCCTGGGTGTCGGGCCAGCCATGCACCAGGACGAGCGTCGGGCGATCGTCCTGACCGAGCAGGCGCACCTGCAGGGAGACCTCGCCTGACGTGACGACGTGCTGGCTCATGGCGCCCTCCTGCGAGTGTGACGTACCCAACGCACCTATCCTGCCGGTGAACGGTTACAGTCCGTACGGCTCTTTTTTCGGGCTTCCCGGCCCACCGGAGCGCATCGGACGTCAACAAAGGACGGACATCACCGTGGATTTGATGGAGTACCAGGCGAAGGAGCTCTTCGCCAAGCACGAGGTCCCGGTCACCCTGGGCATCGTGGCAAGCACACCCGAAGAGGCGAAGGCGGCGGCCGAGCAGCTCGGCGTCGTGGTCGTCAAGGCTCAGGTCAAGGCTGGAGGCCGAGGCAAGGCGGGTGGCGTCAAGCTCGCCAAGACGCCGGACGAGGCTTTCGAGCACGCGACCGCGATCCTCGGCATGCAGATCAAGGGCCTCACGGTCAACCGTGTGCTCATCGCGCCGGCCGCCAGCATCGAGGAGGAGTACTACTTCTCCTTCCTGCTCGACCGCGCCAACCGTCGCTACCTGTGCATCGCGAGTGTCGAGGGTGGTGTCGAGATCGAGGAGGTCGCGAAGACCAACCCCGACGCCGTCAAGCAGATCGCGATCGACCCGGGCACTGGCGTCGACGAGGCCAAGGCACGCGAGATCGTGGCCGAGGCCGGATTCCCGGCACCCCTCACCGAGCAGGCTGTCCAGACCGTCCTGACGCTCTGGAAGGTCTTCGTCGAGGAGGACGCCACGCTGGTCGAGGTCAACCCCCTCGCCCGTCTGTCCGGCGACAAGCTCGAGGCACTCGACGGCAAGGTCTCGCTCGATGAGAACGCCGAGTTCCGTCACGAGGACCACGCCGCGTTCGAGGACAAGGCCGCGGCCGACCCC
>Ga0164243_10003601_pt1 | contig 24725 bp, 25 predicted proteins | sample OricompcompostOP_FD_108781 | JGI IMG/M metagenome (GOLD analysis project Ga0164243, IMG submission 108781) | Organic Plus compost microbial communities from Emeryville, California, USA - Original compost - Organic plus compost (OP) | ecosystem: Engineered > Solid waste > Mixed feedstock >...
ATTGGTTAATACCCAAGCCGATTTCTCAGCGTCGATGTTCATCATCGGTAAATCGGGATCACAATCCACTACCAGATCAATGCCCCGTTGCACTGCCTGGGTTCTGGTGGCGCCCACCGTATACGTGATGATGGCCTTCGGATCGCTCGGCTGCATATTAAGCTGGATATGCCCGCTCTCCAGGCGCGACATATCCAGTAGCTCGCCTGTGATCCGTAAAAGTCGCTCGCTGTCCTCCCGTATGCTATCCACCAGTACGTGCTGCTCCCCATTGAGGGTGCCGGTAGCCGGGTGTTCCAGCAGATCGAGGCTCATCTTAATGGACGAAATCGGCGTTTTCAGTTCGTGTGAAACCGTGGCGATGAAATTGGTTTTGGCCGAATCCAGTTCCTTGAACGGCGTGATATTCCGCAGCAGGATAACCGAACCGATACGCCGGGATTGCCGTTCGCCGGTGGGCGTGATGTCAATATCGATGGTCTCCCGTTCGAAATAACTCTCTTTCCCATGAGCAAAGACCTTAATCGGATCCCTGTCTTCCCGGTTATCCCGCCCGGTCGGCTCTTTGACCAACGTGCGTATCAGATCGTTTTCAACAGCGAGCTCAGCAACCGGACTTCCAACCAGTTCCGATTTATCCAATCCCGTCACGTTCACTGCCTCATGGTTGGCAAACAGCACCGTTCCGTGCTCATCTGTCCCGATCACGGGGTCGTGCATGTTATCAATCAGGGTTTCGATACGCCTTTTCTCCATCAGCAATTTCTCCAGCTTGCTGTTGGCGTATTCTTCCAGCTTCTGGGCCATCGTGTTAAACGACCGGGCCAGCTCCCCGAATTCGCTATGGCCTTCGAAGTGTACCCGTTCGTCGTAATGCTGGTCAGCGATCTGCTTAATGCTTTCGGTAAGCTCCTTGATCGGATTGGCGATGTTTCCCGGCAGGTTCACCAGCAGGATGAATGCGATGAGGAAACAACCAGCGCCGGTGACCGATATCCAGATGGTGGCCGACTCGGCCGTTTCTTTGGCTATTTCACTCTTGCGCACAATCGCGTCCATGTTCAGCCGCGTCAGTTCAGCGATATCCCTCCGTATTTCAGCATGGATGGCACTATCTACGGGATCGCTTTTCAACACGTTGAAATCAGCGACGATCTTTCGCGTCACTTCCCCCTCGCCGACCTCCGTCTGATTGCTTATCTGCCGCCTGAGGTTGGACTCGAAACGGGAAAGCGCACTGGTGTCCTGGCCGACATCATCTAAGGCCATCAGCATATTTCGGGAATATTCCAGGGTATTATAGTTAGCGGTGAGGATATTATCCGTATCGCTTTTCAGGTTGTTTATATAAAAGGTACTCACTGCGGCCAGCAGGACGATAAGGACAAACAGTGCCCCGACACCGAATGTCAGTTTCGTTTTTGTCTTCATGACAGCATAATTAAATCAATATCCGTTTCTGCCAGTTTATTCAGCAGTCGGTTGAACACGCCGGTCGAAAGGATCACCCGTAGCAACGTCACCCGTGGCTTACCGATACAAACCGTGGTGATGTTCATCTTGATCGCTTGTTCAATGATAGCGGCAGGAATACTATTGCGCTGGACCTGGATCACCTCGCCGCCCCATTGAGTGGCCATTTTAAAGTTATTGATCAGCATACGTTGTTTATCGAGTGCAATCCTATCCAACCGCTCCCGGGGCGTCTGTACATACAACACATACCAATCCCCGCTGTAATAACTTGCGATACGGGCTGTTTTACGGATAATGTGCTTGGCTTTCTCCGCATCACTCCCAATACACGCCAGGAAACGCTCGTGCCGGAAAGCCTCGTTCCGATGCACTTCGTGATCCACTTTTCTTACCACGTGGCCGGCCACTTCCTTCAGCGCCAGTTCGCGGAGTTGCAGAATGTGTTCGCTCTTGAAGAAATTGTCCAGCGCGGTCTGTATCTTATACTGCTGGTAAATCTTTCCTTCCTTCAACCGCGTAATCAAATCTTCGGCCGTGAGATCAATATTGACGATCTCGTCGGCCATGGCAATCACTTTGTCGGGTATGCGCTCCCTGACATCGACGCCCGTAATGGCCTTTACCTCTTCATTCAGGCTCTCAATGTGCTGAATGTTGACCGCGCTGATCACGGTAATGCCGGCCTCCAGGATTTCGATTACATCCTGCCAGCGTTTTTCGTTTTTGCTGCCCTCCATATTCGTGTGCGCCAATTCGTCCACAACAACCACCTCCGGATGCAGGTTGATCACGGCCTGCACATCCAGTTCGGTCAGTTGTCTTCCCTTATAGAATATGTTCCTTCGCGGGACGACCGGTAGCCCCTCGACGAGCGCGGACGTCTCGGCCCGGCCGTGGGTCTCGATATAGCCAATCTTCACGTCAATCCCATTGCGCAGCAACGTATGGGCCTCCTGGAGCATGCGGTACGTCTTTCCGACGCCGGCGCTCATGCCGATGTAGATCTTGAATTTACCCAATCTCGATTTCTTGATGAGATCGAGGAAATGATCCGCCGATTTTCGGTCTTCTTCCATTGTCAGGTAGCTTGTATACGTTATCCCAAAGGTAGCATTTTGCACCTTTGGGATACCAAAAATTAGTTAACCGTTAAATCAAAAAGAAACGGCAAGTGCGGTGATGGCAACGGTACTGTTGCCGGTTACCGGGCCATCGCGCTCAGTGAAGATAGCCTCCTTGCTGCTCAGGTTGCGTACCTCTGTCCGCCAAACCAGGTTGGGTAGAATATGGTAATCCACATTCAGGGAATACCCCCAGGTCTGGAACCCCACAGGCGTCCCCATAGCGATCAAAACGCCATCTTTGTCCTGATAGTATTCTCCACGCGCCGTCAGACTGAATTTATCGGTGGGCGCGTATTTTGCCAGCAGCACCGGTGTATACCACGTATGATATTCGTCGCTGCCTTTTTCCTTTTGCTCCATGCCCATGTCGAAACCAGCGGTGATACCAAACTGATCGCTCACTTGGAATAGCGCATAGAAATTATGGAAATACCGCGTCCGGCGGGTGCTATCAGGCTTGTCGTTACCGATGAATGAGCCGCTGTTCAAGGTAATGCGATCCGTGGGCTTAAACGTCACCTGATGGCCGAAAGTCGGGGTTGTATTGCCGTCTACTCGCTGGATCCGCTGCCACCCGTTCAGGTACAGCGCGGCGAGGTACCATTTCCCGTTGGGACTGTTATAGCCCAGCCGCGCCCCCGTTTCGAAATAGGGTGAATTTTCGGCAGATAAGCTGCGGGTCACCGTCCAGTTATCTTTACCTACAGCGCTTTCGAAACCGAGGTGTGACGGGAGCACGCCCGCATCTAACCAGAGGTCGTGCGTGCGGGAAAGCTTCACACCCACGTTGGCCTCGTAAAGGTTCTTCAACACGCCCGGCTCAGCGGAATAGTTGGCATTCATGTAAGTTCCCGCAGCGACGGCCAGGTTTGCGCGAACGCGGTCCTGGTTGAGGCTTGCTTTGATAAAAACCAGGTTGAGCGCTACCTCGCCTGTCCGGTTGTGACTGTATACAAACCCCGGTCGGGTGTTGTTCAGCGGGCGGTTGAAATCCTGCTGATAATAGGCCTCCGCATACCCGCTGATGGTCAGTGTATTCTCTGCGCGGTCCTGCGCAAAGGCACAGGTGGTGGCAAGCAATGCAACAGCACTGCAATAAGCAATCTTAATCATATGTAAGGGAAGTTATCTACGTATTTGAAAATTAATCCAATGCATCAAGCGCTAAATTCAATTTTAGCACATTGATTTTCTCGGGGCCCATCACGCCCAAAAAGGGCTGTTCGATCTGTTCCGAAATGAGTGCTTCCAGTTGATCGGCTGGCAGGTTGCGCGCGGCTGCAATGCGTTTCACCTGCACGCGCGCCGCCTTCGGCGAGATGTGCGGATCCAGGCCACTGGCACTGGCGGTCACGAGTTCCACGGGGATTTCCGATTTGCTCACCTCCGGATTGTGCACCAAAAAGGTGTCGATCCGCGCCTGCACAACAGCGAGGTATTCTTCGTTGGAGGGCCCTTTATTGCTGGCGCCCGAACCAGCTGCATTGTAGTCAACCATAGAAGGCCGCGAATTGAAATAACGATCGGCTGTAAAAGCTTGCCCGATATTGGCATAATATTTCTTTCCATTCGCGCTGATAACCTGTCCCTTGCCATTATTCGGCGCCAGTTGCGCAATACCAAGTAAGACCAGCGGATAACACACGGCAAAAGCCACCAAGGTCACGAGGGTAAGTTTGATGGCCGGTAAAAGATGTGTTTTCATTCGAAAATAATTTATTTTTTTAAGCTTTCGGAACCTGCCTTACACCGCCTTTCACGTAAGACGCTGACAGGGAAGGTTTCCCGATCAAATTAAATGAATAGTGACACCACGATATCGATGGCCTTAATACCAATAAACGGCACAATAACACCGCCAAGGCCATAAATAAACAAGTTCCTGCGTAGCAATGCCGAAGCGCCGATGGGCTTATAAGCCACACCTTTCAGCGCCAGCGGAATCAGCAACGGGATGATGATTGCATTGAAGATTACCGCCGATAAGATTGCACTTTCGGGGCTAGTCAGGTTCATCACATTCAGCTTCTGCAAAGCCGGAATCGCGGTAATGAATAACGCCGGGATAATGGCAAAGTACTTGGCCACGTCATTGGCGATGGAGAAAGTAGTGAGCGTTCCGCGCGTCATCAGCAGCTGCTTACCGATCTCCACCACCTCAATCAACTTGGTGGGATCGTTATCCAGGTCTACCATGTTGCCGGCTTCCTTGGCGGCCTGTGTACCGCTGTTCATGGCTACGCCCACATCCGCTTGGGCCAATGCAGGTGCATCATTCGTACCGTCGCCCATCATCGCCACCAACCGGCCGCCAGCCTGTTCCTTCTTAATGTAATTCATCTTGTCTTCCGGCTTAGCCTCTGCGATGAAATCATCCACACCCGCTTTCTCGGCAATGTATCTCGCTGTCAACGGATTGTCGCCCGTTACCATGACGGTCTTGATGCCCATTTTGCGGAGCCGTTCAAACCGCTCCCGGATGCCGGGCTTAATGACGTCCTGCAATTCGACGACGCCAATGGCCTGCTCATTTTCGGAGACGACCAACGGGGTGCCGCCGTCGCTGGATATCGCTTTTACCCGTTCCTCGATTTCGCCGGGGAAATTGTTGCCCGCCTGCTGCACCATACGGCGGATGGCGTCGGTAGCACCTTTACGGATACGTGTACCTTCAAAATCAATCCCTGAACTGCGGGTCTCTGCTGAAAATTGGATGAAACGGGGTGATTGCACGCCGTATGTTGCGGGATTTACACCAGCCAGTTCAACGATGGATTTGCCTTCCGGAGTATCATCCGCCATGGAACTCAGGGCGGCGGCACGGATAAAACGTTGGTTATCCACCCCATTCACGGGATGGAAATTCGTTGCCTTCCGGTTACCGATGGTAATGGTACCGGTCTTGTCGAGCAGGAGCACGTCGATGTCACCGGCGGTTTCAACCGCTTTACCCGATTTGGTAATGACATTTGCCCGCAATGCACGGTCCATCCCCGCAATTCCGATTGCCGAAAGCAACCCCCCGATGGTAGTTGGTATCAGGCAGACAAAGAGCGAAATGAACGCCGCGATGGTAATTGGCGTATCGGCGTAATCAGCGAATGGTTTCAGCGTGACCGTTACAATAATGAACGCCAGGGTAAAGCCTGCCAGCAGGATGGTCAATGCGATCTCATTTGGTGTTTTTTGGCGACTGGCACCTTCAACCAGTGCAATCATCTTGTCCAGAAAGCTTTCACCCGGCTGGGTGGTTACCCGCACATGGATTTTGTCGGATAGCACTTTGGTGCCGCCCGTAACGCTGCTCTTGTCGCCGCCAGCCTCCCGGATAACCGGTGCAGACTCCCCGGTAATGGCGCTTTCATCGATGGCGGCCATCCCCTCAATGATCTCGCCATCCGAGGGGATGATATCACCTGCTTCGCAGCATACAATGTCGCCTTTTTTGAGTTTAGGGGAAAATACCTTTTGGTGTTTTCCTTTCTCTATAAATAACTTGGCAGGTGTCTCCTCTCTTGTTTTCCGCAGGCTATCGGCCTGCGCCTTTCCCCGTGCCTCGGCGATGGCTTCGGCAAAATTGGCAAAAAGCAACGTGATGAACAGGATCAAAAAGATGGCGAGGTTATAGCCGAAGCTCCCCTGCGTTGCCCCGCCCGTCAAGGTCCACAAGGTCACGGCGAGCATCACTGCCGTTCCGATTTCGACGGTGAACATAACCGGGTTACGGAACATGATCCTGGGATTGAGTTTAACGAACGACTGCCTGAGCGCCTCCCGTACCAAATCCCCCTGAAACAGTGATTGATTATGTGTGGTTTTCATGTTATTAGCTAAGTATTAGTACAACGAAAAGTGTTCGGCTATGGGTCCGAGCGCCAGAGCCGGGAAAAAGGTCAATGCAGCAATGATGACAATGACCGAAAAGACCATTAGGCCAAAGGTTGACGTATCCGCCTTCAGCGTACCCGCGCTCTCCGGGACAAATTTCTTGCTCGCCATTAAGCCGGCAATCGCCACCGGGCCGATAATGGGTATAAACCGATTGATGATCAAATTAAAGCCTGTGGTTATGTTCCACCAGGGCGTATTGTCACCCAACCCTTCAAAGCCGCTCCCGTTATTCGCCGATGCCGATGTATACTCGTACAGCATCTCGCTGAAACCGTGGAATCCGGGGTTGTTGAGCGTCGGGAGCGTCAATCCCGGCACTGCAGCGGCCAATGCCGTACCGACAAGAATCATAAAAGGATGGATCAAGGCAATGATGATGGCAATTTTCACTTCCCGTGCTTCGATTTTCTTGCCAAGGAACTCCGGTGTACGGCCGACCATCAGCCCGCTGATAAAGACCGCGATAATGATGAAGACGAAAAAGTTAAGTATACCGACACCGACACCACCATAAAAGCAGTTTATAATCATTGCCAGCAATTCATTCATACCGGATAAAGGCATGGTACTATCATGCATGGAGTTGACCGAACCCGTCGAGATAACCGTGGTAGCGATGCTCCAAAAGCCGGACGCGGCTGCACCGATCCGCGTCTCCTTGCCTTCCATGGCCCCGCTGCTCATGTCGATGCCCATCCGTTCGATCGCAGGGTTACCCCGCATTTCGAGTGCGACATTCGGAATCGCCAATGCCAGGAAGCCCACTGTCATCACCCCGAAAATCATCCACGATAATTTTCGGCGATTCAGGTAATAACCCAGGGCAAGGACCATCGCCAGCGGGATGATCAACTGCGCAAACAGTTCAACCACGTTCGTCAGGTAGTCCGGATTTTCCAGCGGGTGCGCAGAGTTGGTCCCAAAGAAACCGCCGCCATTCGTACCCACGTGCTTGATGGCCACGAATCCAGCGGCCGGCCCGGTAGACACGCCTACCGTGTCGCCCTGCAAGGTGATCATGCGGTCTTTTCCATCGAAGGTCATCGGCGTTCCACGGAAGATAAGGATTATGGCTACCACCAACGCAACCGGCAGCAGGATGCGGGTGCAGGATTTCACGAAATAATCGTAAAAGTTACCCAGTCTTTTCGTAGTCGTCCCCTTCAGGGCGTTGAATAGCACCGCGGCGGCGGCCATACCGGTAGCCGCACTGACAAATTGCAGGAACATCAGGTACATTTGCCCGAGGTAGCTGATCCCCGTTTCGCCCGAATAGTGCTGCAGGTTGCAGTTCACAACGAACGAAATCGCGGTATTGAAGGCCAGGTCAGCCGTCATGCCCGGGTTGCCGTCCGGATTCAGCGGCAGCCAGCCCATGTTCATCAGGATGAACATGCCGACGAGAAACCATAGCAGATTGATGGTCAGCAAGGCCTTTAGGTGTACCTTCCAATGCATTTCAATCGTCGGATCGATACCGCTGATCCGGTAAAGCAGCTGCTCCAGCGGTGTAAAGACCGGGTCCAGCCACGTCCGCTGTCCGCCGTAGACCCGCGCGATGTATCGGCCGAACGGGATGGCCAACGCCACCGTACCGGCAAACACGATGATAACTCCAAATAGTTCCGTATTCATGTAGATTAAAATTTTTCAGGTTTCAGCATTACATAGACGATGTAAACGAAAACCAGGATAGCCAGAATAAATAATGCGATCATCTTTGATGGATATAATGTTAAACTAGATGCGTTCGAAAACGTCTACTGCCTTGAAGAAAAGCGCAAAGCATGCTAGCCCCGCGATGATTAAAATTGTTGTGACCATACGTGTGAATTCCTTTCATTTGATGTGTTATTGTTTTTTTGATTCCGGTGGATACCAACGGCATTCCAAATTTGACAATAAAACAACAACTAACTGAAACACAGCATACTACAAGCGAAAACACAGATATAAGCACAAAAAAAGCCTATCAAAATGATAGGCTCCGTTATCAATATGGAAAGAATCTCAAAGGTTGTACGCCTCGATCTTCCGATAAAGCGTAGCGATACCGATTTCGAGTAACCGGGCAGCCTCGGCTTTGTTACCACCCGTGTAGTTCAGCACGTTCTGGATATGTGCCTTCTCGGCATTTGCCATGGAAAACGCCGCAATTGGTTGGCCTTGGTGTGGCTGTACAGGATGGTTGAACTCATAAGGCAAGCTGTCCGTATCGAGTACGTCCCCTTCGGCTAGGATCACGCTTCGTTCGATGACATTTTTCAGTTCCCGGATATTGCCCTTCCATCGATGCCGTTTCAGCGCTTCGATGTACTGCCAGGTAAGTGCCGGACACGGTTTATTCATCCGTTCGGCCGACAGCTCCGCAAAAAATTCGGCCAGCGGGCCGATGTCCTCAATCCGTTCACGTAATGCAGGCAAGGATATGATAAACACGGAAAGCCGATAGTATAGGTCGTTCCGGAAATTCCCCGATTCCGTTTCTTTCTCCAGATCGCGATTGGTAGCCGCGATGATGCGGACATCCGACCGTACCGGCTTCGTCTCGCCCACCCGGAGAAACTCGCCCGTTTCCAGTACGCGCAGCAGCTTGGCCTGCAACTCGATGGGAAGCTCTCCAACCTCATCCAGAAATAGCGTACCGGTGTTCGCCTCCTCAAAAAGTCCCTTCTTATCTTTGGTTGCCCCGGTAAACGCGCCCTCCCGGTGGCCGAACAGCTCGCTCTCCAGCAAATCCTTGCTAAACGTAGCGCAATTCAACGCAACGAACGGCTTGGCTTTCCGGTTGCTCGCCTGATGGATGGCCTGGGCGAATACTTCCTTGCCGGTGCCTGTTTCGCCGAGCAGCAACACGGTGGTATCCGTCTGTGCCACTTTCTTCCCGAGGTCAATCGCTGCTTGAAGCACCTTCGATTTTCCGATCATGCTATCAAATGAATATTTCCTTCCCACCTGTTGTTCCAGCTGATATACCCGCTTCGACAGCTGTACCTTCTCGAAAGCCCGATGAATCAGGGGAAGGATCCGGTTATGGTCATCCCCTTTGGTAATGTAATCAAACGCACCGTTTTTGATGGCCTGTACACCGTCGGGGATGTTTCCATAGGCCGTCAGGAGAATGGTTTCAGCCAGCGGCTGTTTCTCCCGGATTTCCCGGATGAAATCAACCCCGTTTCCGTCGGGTAGCTTCACGTCGCAGACCACCACGTCAAAATCCGCACGCGAAAGCTTAAGCCGCGCCGATTTCAGGCTATCGGCCTGTTCGACCGCAAACCCTTCCCCATTGACCCCGATGATCCGGGCCATCAGGCCCCGTAGTTTTTCCTCGTCGTCGATTAAAAGAATACGCTTTGACATCTCAATGCAGGGTTGGTACCTTCGGTCGCACGGTATCGCATGTACGCAGCCGGCAACCGTTATGCAAAAGTGGAGAATTTTAGAAGATTATGGTAACAACGCGCCTATTCATTTGTTGTCAATCACCGGCATTTGTCCTTGCCACCTATGCCGGTCGGGTGAACACCAGCAGCCTTCCGGTCGCTCGCTTGCGCCCACGATCAACGATGTCATTGCCGGCAGCAACCGCTAATTAATCCCCCGATGGCGCACGATGCCAATAAAATACGGGGTATTTTCGCCGCCATCGCCCGTTAGGAATACCGTCAGATAATCACCAGGATCCAATGCTACGCCCGTGCGCCTGGCCAGCTGTTCACCCTGCTCATTCCGAATGGTTAACACGTGCGTTCCCGTATTCGTGGTCGGTACAAATTCCTCGCCCGCTTTGCCGGTTTCCGGTGTTTCGGTCGGCCGATCACGGAAAGCCTCAATCGGTTCGGCCTCCGCGATGTGCAGGGTCACGCGGTGACTGGTCTCGGCCAGGTTAAAAAAGCGTACGCCAGCGATCGCTGCCGGGTCATCCGTATCTTCCGGTACGTGATCCTCCGTAAGAAAATGCTGCGGCGCGGTTTCAGTACCAAACAAGAAGGACGTATAGTAGGTATTTTCCCGCAGGGCAAATGCCGTATCCACCACCCGGGCCAACTCATTGGATGAAATGATCTCCAGTTTGCAATTATCGCAGCTGGGCACCGTATAATAATCCACACCCCGGTAGGCCTGCCCTTGGTTCATTTGCTGAAATCCACGTCCTACATCCAATCGATGCAATACCGCCTGTGCTTCCAAAAACGAATTCACAATCGTAAATCCGGAGAGAACTTCCGGTTGAGGCTCTTCGTCCTTTATACAGCCCGCTAGTAAGGCTACCCCTAAAAAAAGGGCAAAAGGCACATTTCTTTTTCTTTTCATAACCGATTTATAAAAGGTTAATTGACCCATTGCCGCACCACCCCGACATAGAAGGTAGTCGGATCCCGTTCATCACCCGTAAGGAAAACGCTTGTGTAGCTGCCTGCAGGCAGGTCAACCGTACCCTGTCGCGTAGCCACCGTCTCCCCGTCTTCATCCACTACGCTTATGGCATAGGTACCGATGGCCACCTGCGTAAATGCCTCCCCGGCTTTGCCGGTCTGAGCCGTTTCCAAGGGCCGGTTGCGAAAGGCAGCCACGGGCTCGATATCACCGATGCGGAGGGTTACCCGATGGTCCGTATTCGCCAGGTTAAAAAATCGAACCGCCGCGATAGCCCGGGGGTCGTCCACGTCTTCCGGTATCCGATCTTCGGTAATAAAATGCCGCGGAGCATCGTGCGTACCGTATACAATGGAAGAATAATACACGCTATCCCGTACAGTGAAGGTCGTGTCCACAAGCTGGTTATCCTGATACGTCGAATAGATTTCCAACCGGCGACTCTCCCCGGGATAGTATACAGGCCATTGCGGTCCATAGCTCCGGTATGGAAGTGGATCCAGCCCCTGTATCGCATTTCGGTTAACGTAGTAATAGGCTGCCTCGGCCTCGATAAACGTGTTGACAAACGTCAGACCACCCACTTGCTCGGGCTGCGGATCAGTTCCCCGTAAACAACTGCCAAGCAGCGCGACACTGGCCACAAAGGCAACAATCAAGCTCAATTTTTTCATATAGATACTAACGTGTGGCGGCGGACAAATGCTACACCTCCTTTTCGGTTGGTGTTCCCTGTATCTTCTGCTAGCCTATTGTTTAAAAATGGTGGTTTCTATTCTGTGATAGTTAATTTACAAAAAGCACGCACAAAAGTTTGCAATACACGTCAGATTCTTACCCATTAAAAAAATTTGCGCGCGTGGCCAAATAATCGTAATATTGCGATCGAAATGGGTGCATCAAAAACAAGTTTGTTTACGGCCGAGCAGAATGACCTTGCCAATATGGCCAAGGCGCTGGCGCATCCCGCGCGCATTGCCATCCTGCAATACCTCGTCAGGAAAAATGCCTGCGTGTGCGGGGATTTGGTAGAAGAGTTGGGACTGGCCCAGGCTACCACTTCGCAGCACCTGAAAGAATTAAAGAACGCGGGCCTCATTCAGGGGACGATTGAGGGCGTGAGCGTATGCTACTGCATCGATCCGCATACGTGGAACAAGTACCGTGAAATATTCGGCACATTCTTTACGGAAGCTACCCTTGACGGCAGCCGTTGCTGCTGATTTTTTTGAATTAATTAATCGTAATATTACAATAAATAAAAGACAATGAAACTATCCGAAGTAAAAGCTATACTGCCACACTTGGATCATGTAACGTTCCAATTGGAAAGCGGTGCGTATGTACCCGAGCATTTCCACGTAACGGAGGTAGGGGTGGTAACCAGGCATTTCATCGATTGCGGCGGGACAATCCGCAACGAAAAGGCGGTGAATTTCCAGCTTTGGGACGCAAGTGACTATGCACACCGCTTAAAGCCGGGCAAGCTGCTTAACATTATCAACCTATCGGAAGAAAAATTGGGCCTCGGCGATTTCGAAGTGGAAGTGGAATACCAGGCAGAAACGATCGGCCGGTACCGATTGGCATTAAACGGCCATAACTTTGTACTCCAAAATATGGCTACCGCTTGTCTTGCACAGGATGCCTGTGGCGTACCCGCACAAAAGACAGCCTGTTGTACTCCCGGTTCCGGAACCTGTAACTAAACACCAGATGGAGCAAAAGAAAATACTCGTGCTTTGCACCGGAAACAGCTGCCGAAGCCAGATTGCCGAAGGATATCTGCGTCACTTTGCCGCGGGCGACGCAGAGGTATACAGCGCGGGTGTGGAAACCCATGGGGTCAATCCGCGGGCCGTGGCTATCATGGCAGAAGACGGAATCGACCTTTCCCGGCACACATCCAACCATGTCGACGAATACCGGGATATTGCCTTTGACTATGTCATTACCGTATGCGATCATGCCAACGAGCGCTGCCCCTTTTTTCCGACAAGGGCGCAACGGTTCCATCAGAATTTTCCCGATCCGGCGAAAGCATCGGGTACGGAAGCCGAGGTCATGGCACAGTTCCGGGCGGTCCGCGAACAGATCAAGACCTATGCGGCGAATTTTATCCGGCAACACATTTCCATGTGACACACGCCCTCGGCTTCCTAAACCAACTTTTACCCGCGCCTGTTAAAACCCGAACGAAACATGCGCCAGCCATCGGCTACCCGCTCTCGCCCGACCCTCGGCGAGGTCTTGAGCGAGAGGCGCCTGATAGTTGCCACCCAGGGAGATTTTCCCAACGTTGACCTCCACCCCTACTACTCCGGTCAGCGAGTTTCCGCCGGATTGGGCGACGTCATATTTACCATAGACCACATCGTTGGTCTGGCTTTCATACATCGCCCCTGCATTGGGCGCAATACGAACCCGGTTTTTAATGTTAAACTTGTAATAAACAAGTGTATTGGCCGTCAGCTTGTTTCCATAGCGGTATTCGTGCCGGTTTTCGGTATTCACCTTATAACCGACATTGGCATTCAGCCCCAGGTCCATCAGCCTGATGTCGTATGCGAGGTTGACCATGAAGTCTGTACTCGCCGTGCCCAGCTGAAAATTGTTGGGCGCATCCTGCGGTACCGAAGCCCGTTCGCCGTTGTCGTACACACCCGTGGGAACTTTAACACCCACACCTGCCCAAAGCGAATGCACCAGCAATTTACTGGCTTTCGTTGTAGCTGCCTGTTCAAACACCTTATAAAAACCCATCACTGCGATGTCGCCCACACCGTTTTTTTGGCCTGTTTGCCCGCTGCCGCGCACATGGCGCGTATTGAGGTTATACGGGAGAATGGCCATGGCGCGCCAGCGTTTGCCGAAGTTCCATGCACCCCAAAGTTCCAGACTCTCGTAGGTCTCGTCGGCTGTAATCGGCGTCCGGTTGCCCGTCGGCCCCAAGTGCGTAGTAAGCGACTTGTGCTGGTAGCGCATGCCGATAAAGCGCTTATTGAAATCCGGGAGTATTCCCAGGTAATAGCTGCCCACGCCGCATCCGCAGATGTCGCAGGCCTTTGATACATGCATCGAGCCAACCAGCAAGGCGGCCATCATTATAATTTTTCTGAAATCCATGTTCTATACGATACGTTCATTATATTTAGTTTACAATCAAGCCACCCATTTCCGGTTCCGCGAATAACGGGTTGGTGACAAACTCACGGTCATTCAATGTTTGCAGGAATGCCATCAGGTTCTCCTTCTCCTCGTCGGTCATCAAAATGCCAATACGTCCATCGGGCTGCCGGAATATCGGGTCAAGCGTTTCGGAATCGACCATCCCGCTGCGGTAATGCTCCAGCACCCTGTTCAGCGTCAGGAAACGCCCATCGTGCATGTATGGCGCCGTGTACTGCCAGTTGCGCAAGCTGGGAACCTTGAACGCATAGCGGTCCCTTGGATTGAGCGTAACCGAGTCACGGCCAATGTCGTTTACCCGGTTGGGTTGCAATCCATTGTTTCGGTAGCTCCGGTCGGTGAACAGCGGTTCGCTGTGGCACGTTGCACAGCGCTGCTTAAAAAACACATATCCCTTTTTTTCCGCTTCGGTAAAAGCCGCGCCCTCCTCGTTCCGCATCACTTTATCATACTTCGTATCGGCGCTCACCGCCATCAGCATGAATTGCGAAAGCGCTTTAAACAACCGCGCGTCCGTAATTTCCTCCGTACCGAATGCCTTTTTAAAAAGGGCCGTATAATCGGGATGTTGACGCAGCTTGCGGATCACGTTGGGCACCGTTTCATCCATCTCCACCGGGCTGGTAATCGCATTCACCGGTGAGAGGTCGAGGTCGAACACGCCGCCGTCCCAGAAAAACTCCCGCTGCCACGCCAGGTTCACAATCGGCATGGGATTGCGTGTGCCCAGCCGGTCGTCGATGCCATGGCTCACGTCATGCCCGTGGTGTGTGAAGGATGCCGACTGGATGTGGCAGCTTCCGCAGGCAATGGTATTATTGCGCGAAAGCCGGGGTTCGTAGAAAAGGCGCTTGCCCAATTCAAATCCCGCTTCCGTTATCGGATTACGTGAAAAATCGTATTCCGGTTCGGGAAAGTTTGCCGGTTTCGTAAAACCGGCAAACACATCGGGCAGCACATCGCTTCCCTTCTTACACGCAAACACCAGCCCCACCAATATTCCCAATACGCACAGCTTCTTCATATTAAAGTTCATCCTCGCTCCTGACGAAGTTTTCCGTATGGTCATGACTAAACATTGAAGGGAAATTGTTGGCGATGTGGACGCTGTATTCGCTGAACATCACGTTGGGATGTTCCGGGATACTGAACGTATGGGGCCCGTTGAACACCTGCATGACGTCTACGAGCAGGTGCACGTTGCTACGCAATCCCGCACGTACCTTGGCCATACCACCCGGAGCTAGATCCACCGTGATTACCTTGATGTTGTTAATGGTGGGCGCGCTGTAGCCGCCAAAACCGCCGATGTGGTACTTAAACTGCTTGTTGCCTGTCGGGTCGCCCTGCTGGTCGTCCGAAACCAGGTTGCAATGCCCCTCAAACTTAAAAAAGATGTAGCCGCTGTTCCATCCCCAGTACATGCCACCCCCTTCGTGACCCTGATCCGGATTAAAGGAAAGCACACCCTTTCGCGCTTCAACCGGCATTTTACTGCGCTCGGCATCTACGCCAAGGATAAAGGACACCTTCGTGTAATCGCCCTCCGGGGCTTCTACCTGGGTAAACCGCGTAGCGCGGTCTCCGCCATTAACGAGAAAATAACTATCCTCCTGAGGTACCGCATATTCGCTGCCATCTGCCTTGTAAAGCTTGATGTTGCTGACGAAATATTGCAGCAGCTTGATGCTGAACTTTTCGCCTTTCGCATTGGTATATTCCCGAGGGTGGAAACTCAGGGTTTCCTCGCCTACGATGTTATCAAATTCAATGGAGAAAGCCCCCTTCTTTCCCGCATCCGGCAGGGGGGAATCTTTGCCGCAAGCTGCAGCTATCAACGCAGCAATGATAAGCATTGCTGATTTTCTGATCATACGTCCTTTTCTGTTCGTTTTCATTTTTCGAATTGTTTGGGTTCAAAAACTACGCATACGGGTTGAGCACCTCCTTGGGTGATCCGCGCTTGCGGCACCGTCCAGAGGCCAACCAATTTCCTCCCTGCTCCTTGGCAACAGGGCTATTTCGTGATGTGAGTAAGGACGGTTAGGTTTGGGGGACGGAAATTATCCGTTGCGTAGAGGTAGTGGTAACATACCTCCGGAGAAATCGGGGCTGCGGCATCGCACGCAGCCGGCATGCGGATAACGAAGGGTTCAGGCAGCAGAAAAACCACCGTCTCCGTGTTAGGATTCGCATGGTCATCGCCTGTACCGTTTGTTTCGTCGTCTTCCAGCACCTTCAGCTTTTTCATCAGCACGCATTGCCCATTGCAATGCAATTCCGGCCGATTACGGTTCTCGCACAGCTCGTTCACGATGCGCTGTTTGTTCGCGCCGTACCACGCGAACACGCCCAGGCAGCCCAAGCATTGGAACACCAATGAAAACAGAAGTAAAATAGAAAGCGTTTTCTTCAAGCTTCTAAGCCGCTATCAAGTAATTTTGGATACCACAAACCCGGCAACCGAGTCGCCCGAAAGTCTACTGCAAAGCTACTGCTGTGTCGCCGGCCGGTCGGCCAGCGTTTGCTGTCAGGAAATGGGCGGATGAAAAATGGCGTGATCCATCTGGAACAGGTAGTGAGGATCACCGTGTGGGCCGTACTGAACAATCGACTCAACACCAGGCAATGCCTCCGAACTTGCATGTTCCGTTGCCTGAGAAAACAACACGACTTCCTTTAGTTTAATATCCGGCTGCTGCTGTTCCTTTTCCTGCTGTTCTTTCAGTTTTTTCATCAGCACACACTGGCCTTGGCACGGACTGTTCGGAATAAAGCGGTTTTCACATTGATTCTTGGCGATGAAATCCCGGTTCACGTAGAAACCCACTGTCACCCACAGGGCCGAAAGGCTCTGCAAAAGCATGGCAAGGGCTAATAGCAATGCAAACGGTTTACTCATCGCAAGCAAATGTAATGATTTTTTGTATTCGCGCAACCCTACCGGCGTCACCTATACGGTTCTGGCAACACCTTGCCGAAACTCTTTGCCTTTTCCATATACAACCGGGTATTGACCTCATCATGCAGCCCGGCATAAGACATGGCAAGCATAAAATTCAACTCCCCTAAGCTGGCCGGAGTAAGCTTTCCGTAAATACGCTGTCTTTCGCCCTTCATTCCTGCCTCAATGGACGTCGCCTCGTCCTTCAGGGTCTGCTCAAACAACGCTTTGCTTTTCTCAAATTCGGAATTTGCCATCAAAAACCTGGCATAAGCCAACCGGGTCATAAATAGATCATTGATATTGAACATACGATGGCTTTCCCTCCGTAATGATTTTTCTCCCTCGGTCGTAAAGACGGTTATTGCCCGATTGAAATTTACGTCTGCCGCATCGCGCTCTCCTTTCTGCGCGTAGACGAGCGCCAATTCGATAAAGCTTCTGAAATGCAGGGAATCTTTTTCCCAGACTATCCTTTCAAAGGTTGTTGCAGCGCTGTCCAATTCGTTATACCGCTTCTGCAACAGACCTTTTAAAAACCAGGTTTCGATGTTTTTTGGATCTTTCTCAAGTAACCTATTCCAGATCTTCCACGAGTCATCCCGGTTGTCCTCGTCCAAGGATATCAGTAACAAATGCCGATACGCAATCGCATTGTTTGTGTCAATCGTCAAGGCTTCCATCAATTTTTCCTTTGCTTGATTGACATCCTTTGCCCGTGCCAGGCGCAAGCCTTCCATTGCCAATGAATTTGCCTGTCCCTTCAGTTTCCGCTGCTCATATTGGTCATTTTCTCTTTTCACCTGTTCCGGATCGTTCAGAAAGGAGAACTTACCCAGGTACAAATCGGGCTCTTCCCGGCGCGGGGTCCAGTTCTCGTGATTCGGGTGCGTAAATTCCCGATCGGGTTTGAAGCGGACAATGCCCCAGGTATTACTGATTTCGGAAAGCGCCGCTTCCCGCTTATCCAATGGATAATAATACCGGAGACTTACATACCCAAGATCAAACTTAACCAGGTGCACAACCAGACAACCGTAGTTATCAACCGTATCCTTAAACTTGTATTTCCATTTCGTATCGTAAATGAAAACCGTATCAGCGTTGATGACCGTTTTGAACGGGTTCCCCACATTCTCCAGGAGTTCAAAATCCGGGCTGTAGTCAATCAGATTCTTGCCGAGTATGTTTTGATTCACCCGCGTCCGATATTCCTCAACCGAACTGTTATCCTGATTATGTTGGTAATAGGCACTTAACCGGATCCATGACGATGAATACCCTACAAAAATATCCCCTTTCCTCAGCTCAACGGGGCCGCCAAAGATCAAATACGGATTAAAATGGACACGCTTTTTGTGCATTTCCGCGCGTTCCTCACGCGAAAGCATGCCAAAGTTGCTCAATGAGTCAGGCAACCTCGGGTTTTCTACCGTGTTGTATCCAGCCGGCTCGAACACCCAGGCATTAACCTCGTCCAGATTTTTGATGGGCGTCCCGTCAAACGTTCCAATCTTTCCTGATCGGATAATATCCTGCGCATGTATCTCAAAAAAAAATAGTGCAGCCGCAACGATACATAAAGTGCTTTTACGGTTCATAATTCAGATGTTTACTCCACGGATGCACCTGCCCGGGATATTCCATACCACAAATGAAAATAATTTTCAACCAGCTCTTTACCCTTGGGAATCATCTGCACGGAACATAAGCTGCACGTCCTGTTGACGCCTTACATCGAATGCTATTGGCGGCACATGCCAATCTGCCGCCGTTCCGTGAGTGGAGTCGCTCATTTCTGCCGAAACGACCGTCATGCATGTGAGTCGTCTCGGCGGGTTCGGCTGTCGATCAACAATTTTCCCAGAAAAAACTTGCGCAAGCAAATACTTGCATGTATATTTGCAAGCAAATACTTGCGAATCATGGAGGCTCGAAGAGATGTTTTCCAAGCCATAGCGGATCCGACGCGGAGGGCCATCCTGGGGATGATCGCCAAGCAGCCGACCAATGTCAATACCATCGCTGACCGATTCGATGTCAGCCGCCAAGCCATTTCTTTGCATCTGAAGATACTCGCCGAATGCGGTTTATTGTCCATGAAGCAACAGGGCCGTGAACGCATCTGCGAAGCCAAGCTGGAAAAACTCCGCGAGGTGAATGAGTGGGTGGCGCAATACAAGCAGTTCTGGACGCAAAAACTGGATGCGCTGGAAAGCTACCTGAACCATCTAGGCGACAATAACACGATATCAAACGATAAAACCGTAGATCATGAAGAATCCGTTAGGAAAAATAGCTAAGGAAGAAGACGGCTATAAAGTCGTTTTCGAACGGGTGCTCAACCACCCCATCGGAAAGGTCTGGGACGCCATCACCAACCCGGAAGAACTGAAATTCTGGTTTACTGACATCGAACTGGATTTCCGGCCGGGGGGCACCATTACCTTCCAGTTCCGGGATACCGACAAAACCAAATCCTACGGCGAGGTGATTGCCATTGAGCCGCCCAACCGCTTTGTATGGACCTGGGAAGGTGAACTCGCTGTCTGGGAGTTGACTGCGTTGGCCGAGCACAGCACGCGGTTAACTTTCACGTACAGCAAGCTGACGGCGGATTACGCCGTAAATGCACCGGCAGGGTTCCACGACCTCCTCGACCTGTTAGCCGAGCGGCTTGACGGCAGCGAAGAAACGTATGCCTTCGGCGCGGAAGATGACGCGGCCGGCCCGCTGCAGACGCCGATTCATTACGCGGCGGCCGTATATGGAACGTATCCGAATCTCGTTAAACATCCACCCGTTGTGGTCGAAAAAACCGTCGACGCGCCCGTTGAGCGGGTGTGGCAGGCCATTACCGATAAAGAGCAGCTGAAACAATGGTATTTTGATCTGGATGATTTCAAACCCGAAGTTGGCTTCCACTTTACGTTTCCCGGTCAGGGCCACAAAGGCGAACAATACCTCCACCTGTGCACCGTCACCGAGGTCATTCCCCGGCAGAAACTGCAATACAGCTGGCAATACGAAGGCCATCGCGGCTACTCGCTGGTGACGTTCGAGCTCGCCGAAACGGGAACGCAGACGAAGCTGACACTAACCCACCACGGGCTGGAAACCTTCCCGCAGGACACTCCCGACTTTGCATGGAAAAGCTTCAACGGCGGCTGGAGCGAGATCATCGGGAAGATGCTGCCGGAATTTTTGGCGACCCCTCAAAAATAAATGCGGACGCAAGCCGCAAATTGTTAACCATTAAAACATAACATATGGAAGCACCCAAATTAGCGACCGTGGAATGCCAGATGATGATCAGGAAGCCCGTGGAAACGGTTTTCGAGGCATTCATTGACCCCGCTGTTACCACCAAATTCTGGTTCACCAAATCAAGCGGAAAACTGGAGGCAGGAAAGACCGCCACCTGGGAATGGGAAATGTACGGCGTTTCCAGTGAGGTGCAGGTAAAGGAAATTGTGCCCAATCAACGAATCACCATCGAATGGGACAATACCCCCGTGACCACGGTCGATTTTGAGTTTACGGCCCTAACACCTGACACCACCTACGTAGTAATCAAAAATTATGGCTTCGACCAAACCGGTGATGCACTGATCGAAGCCATCAAGGACAACACCGGCGGATTCACCACGGTACTGGACGGACTGAAAGCGTGGCTGGAATTCGGCATCGAACTTAACCTGGTCCGAGACAAATTTCCCAATACCGGATCGGCGCATCACTAACAAAACTCGACATGGAAAAGCAAATTACGACCTTCCTGACATTTCAGGAAAACAATGCGGAAGAGGCCATGAATTTCTACATCGGATTATTTGACAACTCCCGGATTATCGACATCCGACGCCACGGGAAAGGCGGGCCCGCCAAAGAAGGCTCCGTCATGATGGCTACGTTCGAACTAAACGGAAAACAATTCATTTGCAGCGATAGCTACGTGAAACATGCGTGGACCTTCTCACCAGCGATTTCAATGTACGTCGAGTGTCGCACCGAGGAAGAACTCAACAAACTGTTCGATAAACTCTCCGAAGATGGAATCGTTTATATGCCGTTGGAAAACTACGGCTTCAGCACAAAATTCGGTTGGGTCGGAGACCGATTTGGTGTCACGTGGCAATTGAACTTTCAATAGAGGTCTGCGCCCGCCAGAGTTCGTTGTTTTCTGATCGTTCCCATTTATCTTTTAACAGGTGCTCCAGCTGGCTAATCTCTTCCCGATACATGGTTTTCTTTCGTGTTCCGAAGAACAGCGTATTCTCCAAGGGGACGTTTCCCTCCCATACCAGGCTAATTTTCCCGGATGCAATTGCTTCCGAACATAGAAAATCAGGAACCACCGAAAAACCCGCTCCGTTGCTCAGGCAGCGGATAATGGAACTGATGTTAGGGACGATGTAATTGGGGCTAAAATCCGGATGTTCGCCGAAATGTTTCAACCAAAAGTTTTTCAGGTGTTCCATATCGGCGGCCGTACTGTACCAAAGCTGCTGCTTCAGCAACGCGGCAACATCCTTGATTTTTTCGGCAGCCAATAAACTCTCCACTTCAGACACATCGGTTTTCCTTCCCGCAATCAAAACAATCCGTTCTTTGGAAAACGGCCGATACTGTAAGTTTTGCTGATTGCCTTTCTGCGGGGTGATAATCAGATCCAAAAGACCATTATCCAAATCGTGCTGCATTTTCGGATATTCACCGAATTGGATGATCAGGTTAAACGGAAGACTCGCTATGTGCTCTTCCAGTGTATATTGAAAGGTTTCAAAGCACATGCCCACACTGATAGTTGGCCGTTCATCCTGCGCACGCTTGTGGAAATGCTGCTCGGCTGCCTCCATTTTTTTCAGGGGATCCAATACATAGTTGTACAGGATTTTTCCCTTTTCGGTCGGCACCATTTTTCGCGCCGAACGGTCAAACAGCTTATAACCCGTGAAAGCTTCCAGCGAATTCAAGTGCAGGCTTACGCCCGGTTGCGAAATAAACAGTTCCTGCGCCGCCGCAGATAACGTACCGGTTTCATAAATCGACTTAAACGTACGAAGCCATTCCAGATTCCATCGCATATCTATAATTATTATTATACAAATATACAATTTAATTTATTTTAATAATGAATTGAAATGATGGAAATTTGCAGCATCAATAATTAAATAAATAGAAAATGAAAACAGCATTTATCATAAACGGCGGTCAGACTTTTGCGCATTCGGGGGGATTATTTAACCAAACCCTTACCCAATGGACCAAGGAAACCTTGCTGAAGAATGATTTTGACGTGCGGGTCACCGATATCAACGACAACTTCGATGCGCTGGCTGAAGTAGAAAACTTTAAGTGGGCCGACCTGGTGATCTATCACACGCCCATCTGGTGGTTTCAGGTACCAAACCGGCTGAAAAAATACATCGATGAGGTATTTACCGCAGGACACTTAAACGGGATGTACGCCAGTGATGGACGAAGCCGTCTCAATCCGGCGATCAATTACGGAACCGGAGGGTTGATGCATGGGAAAAAATACATGGTTACCTCCTCATGGAACGCCCCGGATACGGCTTTCACCCTACCCGGAGAGTTCTTTGACCAGCATACCGTGGACGCAGGCGTCTTGTTCGGCTTCCATAAAATGAATCAGTTTGTCGGAATGGAGCGACTCAACGGGTTTCATTTCCACGATCTGGAGAAAAATGCCACCGACGAGCGGATAGCCAACTACCATCTGGAGTACATCCATCATTTGCAAGAAGTGCTGGCATCCGAACAACAATTGCCCCATCCCCAGGCTTGTTGATCGGATAGCCAGTCGCCTTACAGTTCCTGGATATAATCGCCGACCGCCTTGCGTTTTCTTCCCAATAACTTCTCGAGCTGATCGTCCACCGCGGCAAATTCTCCGGCCCGGATGCTGGCCGCCATGCTGAGCGTGAATCCGATGTCGTCCTGTGGCAATCCCGCTTTTGCGAGCTCCGCGGCAAAGTCCGCTTCGGGGATGTCGTGGTACGCCGCATCCAGTCCTTTCCCGGCGTTAAGCCGCGTGGCCAGATCCGCAAACGAGAGCGCCTCCGCTCCGGTAATCCGGTATACTGCGCTTTCATGCCGGTCCGATTCGGTCAGCACCCCAGCGAGCGCCTCCGCGATGTCCTCCCGGCTCACAAAGCTAACCTTTCCGTCGCCCCCCGGATAATAGATCTGTCCGTCCTGCATTGCGGTTCCGATGAACAGCGGTATGGTTTCGAAGTACATGCTGTTCCGGAAGAACGTGTAGGCAAGCCCCCGATCCTTGATCGCCTCCTCGGTCGCCGCGCAGGTTTGGCCCGCCCAAAAAATAGCCTCCGGCCCCGGTACGAGCGTGCTGGTGTACACAATTTTCCGGACACCTGCCATCGCCGCGGCCGCAACCACGTTCAGCTCCTGCCGGGATGCCAGGGGTCCGGAGGCAGAGGTAGAAATCTGGAGCAGCGTCTCCACGCCGTCCAGTGCTTCCACCAACGCATCCCGGTCATCGTAATCCGCCATGCGGATGGTTATACCTACATGCCGGTCCGTTTCCAGTTTGGCCGGGTTCCGCACAATCGCCGCCAATTGGCTTGCCGGTACTTTTTTCAAAAGGTGGGTAAGGGTCAACTGCCCCAGGTGCCCACTTGCGCCTGTTAATGCAATCATGAGTTTAATTCTTTTCCGGCAAAACTATGCGAGGCCGACCAAAGAAAATTGAACAAACCCGCCAACGCGGGAATCAGATGATCAGGTGGGGGAAGTTCGGTAACTGTTCGGCAAACGCCCGCGTAAAATATCGGGGCGAGCAACCCACAAAGGCTTTGAATGTACGGATGAAATGCGGTTGGTCGGCATAGCCATGCGCAAGCGCCAAGTTGGTCAAGCGGCGCGATCCGCCCTCGCGAAACTGTTGCATAGCACCCTGGAACTGGCAGATCCGCGAAAACAATTTCGGAGAAACGCCGATGGCCTCCCGGAATTTGCGCTGGAAACCACGTTCCGAAATCCGAAGTTCTCGCTGAAGCTCACGCAAGGCCAGGCGACCGCCACTGCTCACCAACCGCTTGGCCGCATAGAGCGCTTCCGCATCCAGTTTCGCCGCGTTGGCCGCAATACGCTGGCACAGGTAATCAGCCAAAATCCCGATCTGCCGGTCGGCAGCGGATGTGTTCAGCAGCTGCTCGACCAGCAATGCGCCTGCCCTGCCATCCAGGACATCCATGGCTATGCAGCGGTCCGTCCATTCGAACGCAGGTAAGCCAAAGATGGATTGAAGCGCGTGAGGATGGAAATACACACCCACGGCGTGGAAGTCCGAAGGAAAAAAGATATTCACCGGTTCGACGGTTTGCCCGTACACGTAACAAATCGGCCATCCGTTGTCGGGCTTTGCCGCCCAGTCCGGTGTCAGCTGCTGGAAAATCAATCCCGGCAGGCCGTCGGCAATGGTGGTAAAAGCGTGGTACGCTTTGGTCTCGTCCCTATTGTCCAACGTCCAGAAATACCGGACATAAGGCAGCAGCGGCTGTGGCGGTGCAATTTTGCGGAATTCCATTCATCAAAGATACCCATTATTAGCCTTCCGAGAAACCATCCAGTGCCGCAATCTGCTTTTTATATTCCCGAGGCAGTATTGCATTTTTCAGCCACGATTTCACCCGGATCATCCTGCTTAACTTATAACCGTGGAGTAGCATCGTTGC
>Ga0164243_10003602_pt1 | contig 24723 bp, 24 predicted proteins | sample OricompcompostOP_FD_108781 | JGI IMG/M metagenome (GOLD analysis project Ga0164243, IMG submission 108781) | Organic Plus compost microbial communities from Emeryville, California, USA - Original compost - Organic plus compost (OP) | ecosystem: Engineered > Solid waste > Mixed feedstock >...
CGATTGCGGCCGACAGTCGCGCGCAGCGCCGCCGAACGATGAAGGTGCGTGCGTTCATCACCAATGCCCCGGGGCGAAGGGAAACTCGAGCGACTCGTAGTACTCGAGCGAATGCGCAGGCGGCGCGAGTCCTTCCGGCAGCGATCGCTTCGAGAACGTCTGGAAGTACGCGATGCTCGCATCGCGCCACCATTGAGCTTCGTGTTCTTGAATCCCGAGGAATGCGGCGACCTGGGCACGGCGCTCCGAGTCGACGTAGGGGGCGAGCTTGCTCCAGGTCGCGCGCATCTCGCGCACTTCGTTCACGCCGTGGGTGTAGCGATGCACGAGCTCGTCCCAGAGCGTCCGGCCCGAGCTCAGGCGCTCATCCCAGCCGACGTGGTGAAACCAGAGCAGGAATTTTTCCGGGACGCGTTTGCGATCGCCGAAGACTGCCGCGACCTGAGGTGCGTATTGCGCGACGGCGTTGCTGCCGGTTTTCGTGCGGTCGAAGCCGATGCCGTTCGCGTCCGCGCGGTGGTAGTAAACGGACGTCCAGTCGGCCCGTGGTCCGCCACTGACCCAGGGACCGGGTCCGTAATGATGGCCGCGGCCCATCAAATGATGCAGCCCGAGCGGGGTCATGTAATCGACCGCCGCTTCGCGCGATCGCATCATCATGTCGACGACGGGTGCGACGAACGCGGCCTCGTTCGTGAACGTCATGCGCGTCCACTCCTCTGCAATCCGTTGCGCCGAGTCGTGCGGATTCCAGGCGAAGCGCCCGAAGGCAAACCAGTTCGCCTGATCGAACTGGGACCCGGACCAGTTGCGATCGCTGCCGATGTTCGCGACGCCCGCCATCCCCGTGATCGCATACTGATGCAGCGAGCCGTCGACGACGCGCGCGACCGTCGAGCCTTTGCCCTGCACGTAAGTGTCGGACTGCAATGTCTCCTCGAACAACGGGCCGAGATAGACGAGATGCGTCGCGAAGCCGAGATATTCCTTCGTGATCTGCAGCTCCATCATCAGCGGCGTCTTCGGCATCGCGCCGAACAGCGGATGAAACGGCTCGCGCGGCTGGAAGTCGATCGGGCCGTTCTTCACTTGTAGCAGGACGTTGTTACGGAATTTGCCGTCGAGGGGCACGAACTCGCTGTACGCCTGCTTGGCGCGATCGTCCGGCTGCTCGTGCGAGTAGACGAAGGCACGCCACATGATCACGCCCCCATGCGGCGCGACCGCTTCCGCGAGCATGTTCGCGCCGTCCGCATGCGAACGGCGGTAGTCCTGCGGGCCGGGCTGGCCTTCGGAATTCGCTTTGACGAGAAAGCCGCCGAAGTCGGGGATGAGCGCGTAGATCTCGTCCGCTTTGGCCGCCCACCAGGTGCGCACTGCTGGATCGAGCGGATCGGCGGTCTTGAGGCCGCCGATTTCGATCGGAGCGCTGAACCGCGCAGACAGAAACACGCGAATGCCGTACGGCCGGAACACGTTCGCGAGCGCCGCGGCTTTTTTCAGATACGGCGCCGTCAGGCTGGCGGCATTGGCATTGACGTTGTTCAGCACCGTGCCATTGATGCCGAGCGATGCATTCGCGCGCGCGTAGTCCGTGTAGCGCGGATCGAGATAGTCAGGAAGCGTATGCCAGTCCCAGATCGATTGACCTGCGTAGCCGCGCTCGACGGTGCGATTGAGATTGTCCCAATGATCGAGGACGCGATAACGCGTGGCGGGCGCCGAAGTGATGTTCAAGTTGTCGAGCGACTGGCGCGTCTGCAGGAGCCGCAGAAAGTGGAATGCGCCATACAGCACGCCCACGTCGCTGTTAGCTGCGATCACGATGGCGGTGCCGGCATTCGCCGCGTCGGGCTTCACGCTGCGAATCAGATAGCCCTCGGCACCGAGCGCGCGCAGATCGAGGCCGAGCCGCGCGATGGCGGCCGACGATGGCGGCGTGCCGAAGAGGACGGCGCCGGGCTTCGCCTCGTTCGTCAGCGCGAGCTTTCGGCCGAGCAGCCCGCCGAGCCCGCGTTCGAGCTCGGCTTGTGCGGCGCGCAACGTCGCGGAGCCGGCATTCGCGGCAATCGCATTCACGTTCGCGCGGTAGCGATCGAGCCAGGGCTGCTCGACGGTGCGATATCGCACCCAAAGATCGTAACCGTCCTCGGCGCCGGCCGGTGCCGCGGCCACGAGAACGAGCAGCAGGAAGGCATGAGAAATGACGCAGCTCATCCCCCCCTGTCGCGGCCGTCGAATCATTGGCGAGTTCCACTGTTCGCACCGTGCGGCGCACGGCGGCGTGTTAACGGTAACAATCACGGTATCACGAGTGCTTCCGACGCTCCAGCCGCGCGCCGTCTACCGCACGGTCACGCGGCTGCCCTACACTTCGACGCCCATGAATCGGGACGGCGCACGCGGGTACGAGCTTCCCGTTCTGGATCGACAACAACGATTTGGATGACACATGCAGCGAACCGTCCGGCGTAAAGGCAATGCAGTCACGATTCACGAGGTCGCGAAGCATGCCGGCGTGTCGCCGATGACCGTCTCGCGCGTCATGAACGGCAACGCGAACGTGCGCGCGGAGACGCGCGATATCGTCATGCGCGCGGTTCGCGAGCTCAATTACACGCCGAATCCGGCCGCGCGCTCGCTCGCCGCGGCGCAGGGCACGCGCATCGCGATGATCTATTCGAATCCGAGCTCGGCGTATTTGAGCGAGTTGCTCGTCGGCGCGCTGGCCGGCGCGAGCCGGGCGGCCGCGCAGCTCGTGCTCGATACCTGGGACAACGTCAGCGCCTCCGCCGAGCGCGCCGCCGCCCGCAAGCTCGCGCAGAGCGTCGCGGGAGTCATTCTTCCGCCGCCCCTGTGCGAATCGAAGGCGATCATGTCGGAGCTTGCCGCGGCGGATATTCCCGTCATCGCCATTGCCTCGGCGCGCTTTCAGAACGAGATCTCGTGCGTGCGCATCGATGACTTCCGCGCTGCCCAGGAAATGACCGCGCATCTCATCGGGTTCGGCCACACGCGCATCGGCTTCATCAAGGGCAATCCAAATCAGACCGCGAGCGGGCGGCGCTTCGACGGCTATCAAGCCGCGCTCCAGGAGGCGGGACTCACGGTCGATCCGACCCTGGTACAGCAGGGGTATTTCACGTATCGCTCGGGCCTCGAGGCGACCGAGAAGCTGTTGACTCGGAAACGTCCGCCGACGGCGATCTTCGCGAGCAACGACGATATGGCGGCCGCCGCGATCTCGGTCGCGCATCGGCGCGGGCTGGACGTGCCGCGCGATCTTTCGGTCGTCGGCTTCGACGACACGCCGACGGCGACGGTCGTCTGGCCCGAGCTCACGACGATTCGCCAACCCATTGCCGCGATGGCGGAATCTTCGGTCGATCTGCTCCTGCGCAATATCCGGCGCAGCCGCGAGAACGAGTCGCGGATCATCGTGGATCACGTCGTTCCGCATCTGCTGGTCAAGCGCGATTCGGTCGCTGCGCCGGCGAAACGCTGATCGGCGCAGGCCGCGTCCTTTCCATCAGCCGACGCGTCTTCCCCGTCATCCCGACGCAAGTCGGGATCGCCTCTGGCAGCGTGCCGAATGCGGTCCCGACGTTCGTCGGGACGACGGGGCAACTTCCGTCATGCCGACATTCCTTCCGTCATCCCGACGCAAGTCGGGATCGCCTCTGACAGTGTGCCGAATGAGGTCCCGACGTTCGTCGGGACGACGGTAGCCATGGCTCGTCCAGCGGAACTCGCGCCAGTCGCTCTCGCGCGCCCTTGAATTTTGATAGCGCTATCACTAGGCTCCCAGCCTGTAAACCGGGGCATGCGGCCGCTCGAAGCCGCAGCCCTCCCATAGGAGACGTTCGTGACGCTCATGCACCAGGGGGAATCGGGCTTCGTGGCCGACGCCCTCCCCGCTGACTGGAAACAAGCCGTACTGGTGGGACGCCTCCTCACGACCGCAGGACCGACGCCGATCATCATCGTCGACGGCCGCGTGCGCGACGTTTCGCAGGCCGCGCCCACCGTCTCCGAGCTTCTCAATCGTTGGACTGGCGATGTGCCCGCGGGCGCCGACCTGGGCCCGTTGGAGGAGTTGCCGCTCGTGCGCGCATTCGAGCAGCGAGACGGCCAGCGCCTGCTCGCTCCCTTCGATCTGCAGTGCGTGAAAGCTTGCGGCGTGACGTTCGCCGTCTCGGCCGTCGAGCGCGTGATCGAAGAGCGCGCGCGCGGCAGCGCCGAGCGCGCACATGCGATTCGCGAGGCGCTGCGCGAGCGGGTCGGCACGGACGTGCGCTCGGTCAAGCCCGGCTCGCCGGAAGCGCTGCGCCTCAAAGAGGCGCTGATCGCCGATGGTTTGTGGTCGCAATATCTCGAAGTCGCGATCGGCCCCGACGCCGAAGTGTTCACGAAGGCGCCGGTGCTCTCCTCCGTCGGCCATGGCGACTGGATCGGCATTCGCGCCGATTCGGCCTGGAACAATCCCGAGCCCGAAGTCGTGCTCGCCTGCGATGGGCACGGCCGCACGCTCGGCGCAACGCTCGGCAACGACGTCAATCTGCGCGACATCGAAGGCCGCAGCGCGCTGCTGCTCGGCAAGGCGAAAGACAACAATGCATCGTGCGCGATCGGCCCGTTCATCCGCATGTTCGATCGCAGCTTCGGCATCGATGACGTGCGCCGCGCGGTCGTCACGCTCGAAGTGCGCGGCGAAGAAGGCTTTCTCCTGCACGGTGCGAGCTCGATGGAACAGATCAGCCGCGATCCGCTCGAGCTCGTGCGCCAGACGCTCGGCGAGCATCATTATCCCGACGGCTTCGCGCTGTTCCTCGGCACGATGTTCGCGCCGACCGAAGACCGCGACGTGCCCGGCCGCGGATTCACCCACAAGCCCGGCGACATCGTGCGAGTCAGCTCGCCGAAGCTCGGCGCGCTGACCAACAAAGTGACCACATGCGGCGCCGCCGCGCCTTGGTCGTTCGGCATCGGCGAGCTGATGCGCAATCTCGCGAGCCGCCATCTGCTTTGACCCGCGCCCACCTTCGGCCACAGAACATGTCCAACACCATCTATCCCTCGCTTCGCGGCAAGCGCGTCGTCGTCACCGGCGGCGGCTCGAGCATCGGCGCATCGATCGTCGAAGCCTTCGCGCGGCAGGGCGCGCACGTCTCGTTCCTCGACATCGCGGAGCACGAATCGCGCGAGTTCGAGCGGCGCATGTCCACGCTCGGCGCGCCGCCGCATTACTTTCATTGCGATCTGAAGGACCTCGATGCCGTGAGCGCGACGTTCGAGCGCATCCGCAAGGAAGCCGGGCCGACCGACATCCTCGTCAACAACGCGGCGAACGACGATCGCCACAAGCTCGAAGACGTGACGCCCGAATATTGGGATGACCGCATCGCCGTGAACCTGCGTCACTATCTCTTCTGCGCGCAGGCGGTCGTCGGCGACATGAAGGCGGGCAAGGGCGGCGCGATCATCAATCTCGGCTCGGTGTCGTGGCATCTCGCGCTGCCCGAGCTCGTGATCTATCAGACCGCGAAGGCGGGCATCGAAGGCATGACGCGCGCTCTGGCGCGCGACCTCGGCCCGCATGGCATTCGCGTGACCTGCGTCGTGCCGGGCGGCGTGCGCACGCCGCGGCAGATGAAGCTGTGGCATACGCCGGACGAGGAGGCGCGCATGCTGCAACAGCAATGCATCAAGGAGCGCGTCGAGCCGAGCGATATCGCGGCGATGGTGCTGTTTCTCGCTTCGGACGATGCGCGCATGTGCACGGGGCACGAGTATTTCGTCGACGCGGGTTGGCGGTAAGAAGCGCAAGCCCCGTCATCCCGACGCAAGTCGGGATCGCATCCGGGAGGACGGGTGCCAACTGCGGTCCCGACTTGCGTCGGGACGACGGGGAGTAGGACAGTCTCGCGCCCACTCTTTTCCTGAACGCCCATGAGCCTGCGCCTCAACCCATCGAATCTCGCCGCCGCGAATCCCGGCACCGCCCTTCCCGCCTACGACCGCCGTGCCATGACGCTCGGCATCGTCCACATCGGCCCGGGCGCGTTTCATCGCGCGCATCAAGCCTCCTATGTGGACGCCTTGCTGCATACGGATCCGCGTTGGGCGATCTCGGCGCTTTCGCTCAAGAGCCCCGGCGCGCGCGATGCGCTCGCGCCGCAGGACGGCCTGTTCACGCTCGCGGAAATGAGCGAACAGCGCCGCCTGCGCATCATCGGCGCGATACGCGAAGTCCTGGTCGCGACCGAGGATCTCGAACGCGCCTTCACGCGCCTGACCGCAGCCGAAACGCGGCTCGTCACATTGACCGTCACGGAGAAGGGCTATTGCCTGGATCCGACCAACGCGCTCGATGAAGCACACCCGGACATCATTCACGACCGGCAGCATCCCGAAACCCCGCGCAGCGTCGTCGGTTGGTTGACCGAAGCCTTGCGCCGGCGTCGTGCGAATCGCATCGCGCCCTTCGCGGTCGTGAGCTGCGACAACCTTGCGAACAACGGCGCGACGCTGCGCAAGGCCGTCGTGGCATTCGCCGCGCACAGATCCGCCGATCTCGCGCGCTGGATCGAAGACACCGTCGAATTCCCGCGCACGATGGTCGACAGCATCACCCCAGCCACGGACGATTCATTGCGCGAGCTCGTCGCGCGCGCCACGGGGCTCGTCGACGCCTGGCCGATTCAACGCGAGCCATTCACGCAATGGGTCGTCGAGGACACGCCGGCAATGCGCGAGGCGGACTGGACGAGCGTCGGCGTGACGCTCACGAATGACGTCGGCCTGTACGAGCGCGCGAAGCTGCGCCTCTTGAACGGCGCGCACTCGACGCTCGCCTACGTCGGCACCTTGCTCGGGCACGAAACGGTGCTCGAGGCGAGCACCGATCCCATGCTCGCGGCGTTCGTCGAACAGATGATGCGCAACGACATCGCGCCGACGCTCGGTGACACGGGCGACTTCGATGTGTCGAGCTACATCGACGCCGTGCTTGCGCGCTTTCGCAATCGGGGCATGCGCCACCTGCTGTCGCAGATCGCCTGGGACGGCTCGAAGAAGCTGCCCGTGCGCATCATGGGAACGATTGCCGATGCGCTGCAGGCGAATCGCCCCGTCGATCGCCTCCTCGTGCCGATCGCGGCTTGGATGCGATTCGTCGTGCGCCAGGCGCGTGCCGGGGTACCGCTCGTCGATCCCGATGCGAACGCGCTCGCGGCGGTCGGCGCGAGCTGCACCGGCGAAGCAAGACATGACGTCGCAGCGTTCGCATCCATGCAAACGGTGATCGCACCGGCGCTGTGGCAGACGCCGGCGTTCAGAGACGCGTTGCTGCGCGCCTATGCGCTGCTCGCGGCACCCGGTTTCAAGCTCAATCACTTCATGACACCCACGAGCTGAACATCATGACGCCGAGCGTTCCGCCGACCTCCGCCGAAGAACGCGCCGTCATTCGCAAGGCCGCCGTGCGGCTGCTGCCGTTCCTGTGTCTTCTGTACTTCGTCGCGTTTCTCGATCGGGTCAATGTCGGCTTCGCCGCGCTGACGATGAATCAGGACATCGGCCTGTCCGCAACCGCGTACGGCTTCGGCGCGGGCATCTTCTTTATCGGCTACTTTCTGTTCGAGGTGCCGAGCAATCTCTTGCTCGGGCGCTTCGGCGCGCGGCGCTGGATCGCGCGCATCATGATCTCCTGGGGCCTCGTGTCGATCGCGATGGCGTTCGTGCAAGGGCCGGCGAGCTTCTGGTCGCTGCGCTTTCTGCTCGGGGTCGCCGAAGCCGGCTTCTTTCCCGGCATCATTCTCTATCTCACGTTCTGGTTTCCGAACAGCGTGCGCGGCGCGATGATCGGCTACTTCCTGCTCGCGAATCCGCTCACGAGCGTCATCGGCGCGCCGCTCTCGACGGCGCTGCTCGGCACGAGCCTGTTCGGCCTCGCCGGATGGCAGACGATGTTCATCATCGAGGGCCTGCCTGCGATTGCGCTCGGCATCGTCGTGCTACGCTGGCTGCGCGACAGTCCTGCGCACGCGGAATGGTTGAGCGTGCGCGAGCGCGAAGTCCTCACCGCCGCGGTCGCGCGCGATCAGCAGCGCTCGCAGCACTCATCGCTGCGCGATGGCCTCGCGAATCCGCGCGTGTGGCTGTTCGCGCTGATCTACTTCGGCCTGAATCTCGGCGTCTACGGCTTCGGCTTCTGGGCGCCGCAAATGATCAAGTCGCTCGGCGAGTTCAGCAACGAGCAGATCGGGCTCATCACGGTGATCCCTTACGCGTGCGGCGCGCTCGCGATGTTTCTGTGGGGCCGCCGATCGGATCGCACCGGCGAGCGACGCTGGCATCTCGCCGTGCCTGCGCTCGTGGGCGCGATCGGCTTTCTGTGCGGCAGTCACGCGAACGCGGTCGAGATTGCGATCGCCTGTTACACGCTCGGCGCCGTCGGCATCTTCGCAGCGCTGCCGGTGTTCTGGACGCTGCCGTCGGCGATGCTCACGGATCGCGCTGCTGCCGGCGGCATCGCACTGATCAATTCGATCGGCACGCTCAGCGGCACTTTGGGGCCAGTGATGATCGGAAGGCTGAACGAGGCGACCGGCAGCTACTCGGCTGGATTGTTTCTGTTGTCCTTCAGCATGGCGATGGCGGGCGTGCTGACGCTGTTCGCAGGCCGTTCCGTCGCGCCGCCGGCGCGCGCTTCAGTCGGCGGCGAACTTGCGAGCGAAGCCGACGACTTGCGCGGCTAGCATCGTCAGCTGCGTCTGCAAGCGCTGATCCACGCACGCGCCCGTTTCGTCGAACACGCGCTCCGCTGAATTGATCGTGATGCCGAGCGGCGTCGGCCAGCCGCGCAGCGCGTGCACGATCGTGCGCACCGATGTGAGCGTCGTGCCGGCGCCCTGCCAGCCATACGCGGTGACGATGCAGCCGACGGCGCGGTCGTGGAGATAAGGTCGCACGTCGTCACGTAAGTCTTCGAGCAAGTCGACGGCATTCTTCACGAGCCCCGACATGCCGGCGTGATAAGCGGGCGTCGCGAGGATGAAGCCGTCGGCTTCGCGCACGGCCTCGATGAAATCGCGCTGCGTCTGCGAGCGGGTCTGATCTTCCGGCGAGTACACGGGCAATGCGGCAAGCGCAGGGCCGCCGAACAGCTTCGTGCGCGCGCCCAATCGCGCGCAGGCTTCGAGCGTCACGACGAGCGCCTTTTCGGTGGACGAGCCCGGCTTGGTCGTGCCGCCGATGCCGACGATGGTCAGGCGGGCGGGATCGGCAATCGGCATGTTTCTCGCGGGCTCCGGTGGGCGGGTTCGCAGGCCGCGGATCTTGCGCCGATCCGCGGGGCCGGAAGTTGACGGTGTGCTCACTTCAGCGGCCGGATTTTATGCCTGGTTCGGGATGCCTAGAACTGTACGGTTTGCCGTCATGGCGCGGCAATCCCTGAACGCCGTCATCCCGATCTTTCCGCACGCCACCGTCATCCCGACGCAAGTCGGGATCTCATTCGGCACAATGCCGATGGCGGTCCCGACTTTCGTCGGGACGACGGTGATGAGTCGGCCTTCTTCCGTACACCCAACCCGAGTCACTCGAGCCCACCGCTTCCCGCCACGTAACGTTTTTCCGCCTCGTACGTCTCTTGGGTCACAAGCGGCGAAAACACTCATGCAGGCAGTCTCGGACGAACAATTGATTCGGTGGGTCGCGGACGGGGACGCCTCGTGCCTGGGCACGTTGTTCGAGCGTCATCACCGCGGCGTCTACCGCTACTGCTACCAGATGACGCGCAGCAGCTCGATGAGCGAAGACCTGGTGCAAGAGGTGTTTCTGCGGCTGCTCAGGAAGGCCGGCAGCTTCCGTGGCGAGGGCAGCTGCAAAGCCTGGATCTTCAACATCGCCCGCAACGTGACATTCGACTACCTGCGCAAGGCGCAACCCGAGACGGACAGCGAGCAGAACGCGGACGAATCGCAGGAGCGGCTCATCGACCATCGCACCTCCGAGCAGGTCGCCGCGGGACGCCAGAACCTGCAGCTCGTCGAGCGCGCGCTCGCGGAAATTCCAGCGGCCGCCCGCGAAGTGATCTGGCTCGGCCGCTTCGTTTTCGACGACTACGACGAGCTCGCGCGCGCACTCGGGTGCACGGTGAGCGCGGCGCGAGTCCGCATGCATCGCGCCATGGAGGCGCTGAACAGCACTTTTGCTCGCATGAATGGAGCACCGATCGATGTCTGACCAACCGCATCCAAAGAAGCGCAACCAGGGCGTGCCGTTCGCGAGTGACGACGCGAACGAGCAACAGCTGTGGGAGGCGCTCGAGAACATTTCACAGCCCGACCCGCCGCCGCGCCTGCGCCGCAGGTTCTATGGCGAGCTCGATCGCATCGCCCGCGCCAAGCCCGTGGATCGCTGGCTCGGCTGGCTCGGCCTGCTCGGCCATCGCGGGCTTGCGACAGCGGTCGGCTGCGCCATCGTCGGCGTGATCGGCGGCGTGTTGCTGACCGGTTCGGGCGGCTCGGTCGAACGCTCCGAGCTCACCGATCTGCAGCAACAAGTCGCGCAGCTCAATCGCAATCTGATTCTGGATCGTCTCGAGAACGTATCCGCGAGCAAGCGGCTGCTCGGCGTCATCGACGCCGCCGGCGTCGCCGAGCACGATGCCGAGATCGCGCGCGCGCTCTTGAATCGCGCCGTCGACGATCGCGTGTACTCGGTGCGCGCGGCCGCGATCGATGCGATCGGGCCGCAAGTGAATACGCCGGCCGTCGGCAACGAGCTCATGGCATTGCTCGAGAAAGCCGAATCGCCGCTCGTGCAGCTGGCGCTCGTCGATCTCGTGCTTCGGCACGGCAATGCTCAGCAGGTGGAACAACTGACGAAGCTCGCGGAGCAAGGTGCGCTGCATCCTGATCTCGCGCAGCACGTCAAATCGGTCGTGTGGAGGAATCGGGTATGAAGACGCAATCGTCGGTGGCTTGGATCGCGATGCTCGCGGCAACCGGATGCTTCGCGGATCCGGTGACGGAACAGAAAACCTGGCAAGAAACGTACGCCGTTTCCGCCGCCGCGCCCCGCTTGGTGGTTCGCAACATCTGGGGGAACGTGACCGTGCGTGCGGGCGCTGCTCGTGAGATCACGGTGACGGTGGATGAGCGCCGCTCCGCGCCGACGCCGGAGCTGCTCGAAGAATCGAAGACGCGCCTGAAGCTCGATGTCGAGGCGAGCGGCGATGGCGTCTCCATGATCGTCGAGAATCCGAATCGCACCGAGCAGCGCACCGACGTGTGCCGCGGCTGCCGCCTCGAATATCAATTCGAGATCGCGGTGCCGCCAGGCACGCAGCTCGACGTCGGCACCGTCACGGACGGACGCGTCGATATCGCAGGCGTGCGCGGGCTCGTGAAGGCGAGCAACGTGAACGGACCGATTGCGGTACGCGACGTGAACGAGTGCTCGGCCATCGAAAGCGTCAATGGCTCGCTCGACGTCGAATTCGCGCGCAAGCCGAAGCAAAGCTGCAGCATCAAGACGATCAACGGCGAGATTACGCTCGGCTTGCCCGCGGACGCCGGCCTGGATGCGATCTTGAGCGTCGCCCACGGCGACATCGAATCCGATTTCAACGTCGAGCCGATCGTGCTGCCGGTGAAGCTCGACAAGCAGGCGCGCGACGACGGCTTCTCGTATCGCATCGAGCAGCCGGCCGGCGTGCGACTGGGCGCGGGCGGCCCGACCTTCACGTTTGCATCGCTCAACGGCGATGTTCGAATTCTCAAGAACAAGTGAGACTGTCATGAACAAGCACATATTGCGAGCTGCAATCAGCGTCGGCCTGTTGTTGTGCACGGGCGCGGCATTCGGCCAGAACAAGCCTGAGCTGATCACGGTGCCGCTATCGCGGCCGGCCGAGCCGGTGACGCTGGAGATCGAATTGATGTCTGCGCGCATCGAGGTGATCGGCGAGGACCGCAAGGACGTGCAGCTCTCGATCACGATGGCGGGCGGCGAGCGCCGGATCAAAACGCCCTCGGGCATGAAGACGCTCGCAGGCAGCGGCGGGGCGGTGAGCGTCGAAGAGAACGACAACACCGTTTCGGTGGAGTCCGATCCGCACACGGGCAGGTTCGAGATCGTCGCGCGCGTGCCGCGCCGTGCGGATCTCGATCTGTCGACCGTGCAGGACGGCGAGATCGTCGTGCGCGACATCACGGGCGCGCTGCAGCTCGAGAACGTGAACGGCAAGATCGATGCGACGAACATCAACGGCTCGGTGATTGCCGAAAGCGTGAACGAGGCCATCCACGTCGGCTTCACGGGCGTGAGCACGAGCGGCGCGACGGCGCTGACCTCGTTGAACGGCGACATCACCCTATCGCTGCCGGCGAATGCCGGCGCCGAACTGCGCATCGACAGCGCCGAAGGCCAGATCGAGTCGGACTTCGACCTGGACGTGAAGCCGACCAAGCCGACGATCGAACGCAACGAAGGCCGCAGCCGCACGTCGCTGCGCGTCGAAGACGTGATCGTCGCGACGGTGAACGGCGGCGGACCGGTCATCAAGCTCAAGACGCTGAACGGGAACATTCGCGTGGCCAAGACGGCGAAGTAGCGCTGATGTGAGGCAGCGCTCCTTTACCGCAGCGCTCGTGTACCGCAACGCTCGTGTACCGCAATCCTCGTGTACCGCACGCTCTTGTACCGCAACACTCGTCGTCCCGACGCAAGTCGGGACCGCAATATGGGTAATCACTATGATGCGCGTCGATGAACATCGCGCTCAGCACTCTCGCCTCCGCCCTCGCAAGCCCATCACCTTGGCTGCTGCCCTTGCTGTCTCAAGCGCAGCACCTCGCGAGTAATTTCGACGCTACATCCGTCGCTGCCGCCTTGAACGCCGCGCGCGATCCGCGCGCGACGCCTTGCTTCGTCGAGCAGTCGACTTTGGCGGACGAGCCGTACGAGTCCTTCATCGCGCGCACGGGCTCGATTCCGACGCGCGACAATCTGCACGATCTGTTCAACGGCTTGATGTGGCTGTGCTTCCCGCGCACGAAGCGGCGCTTGAACGAGCTGCAATCGCGCGAGATCGAGCGCACGGGCATTGCGAACACGCGCGGCGTGCTGCGGGATGCGTTGACGTTGTTCGATGAGAACGCGGCGCTGCTGCAAGCGCCCGCAGTGCTGGTCGAGGCCTTGCGACGACGCGATTGGCGCGCGTTGTTCATCGAGCAGCGCGCACTGTGGCAGGCGGCGCGAGTCGTCGTATTCGGTCATGCACTGCTGGAAAAGCTCATGCAGCCGCGCAAGGCGATCACGGCGCATGTCTGGCTCGTCGATGAGCTGACCGACGACGCCGTGGCCGCGAGCCTGACCGAGCGGCTCACTTCGAAGCTGTTCGTGCCGCTGCCGGTCCTGGGAATTCCTGGCTGGTGGCACGCGAACGAAGACTTCGCGTTCTATGACGACGTGGAAGTTTTCAGGCCGTCGCGCTCGCGCAGCTGATCGACGTGGTCACAAATCGGAAGCAAGAGGGCGACCGGCACGGTTGCCATCCGCGTCGCGACCATCCACATTCCTTTGCATCGCCGCCTCCTGTCCTCGTTGACTCGTTCGTATAGGCTTGCCGCTCGGCAACTCACGCGACGGGATTCCTATGAGCGATCAGAATCAGAAGTTCACGCCGGAAGTCTTCCGCCTGTTCGACAAGTATGTGCACGGCCAGATCTCGCGCCGCGATTTCATCGATCGCGCGGGCGCGCTGGCGATCGCCGGGATGAGCGGAGCCGCGCTGCTCGATGCGTTGAGCCCGAAATTCGCAGAGGCGCAGCAGGTCGCGCCGGGCGATGCGCGCATCAAGGCCGAGTACATCGAGATTCCCGCGCCGGGATACGGCAAGGTGCGCGGCTACCTGGTCAAGCCGGCGAAGGCGGCGAGCAAGCTGCCGGCCGTGCTCGTCGTGCACGAGAACCGCGGCCTGAACCCGCACATCGAGGACATCGCGCGGCGCATCGCGCTCGATGACTTCATCGCGTTCGCACCGGACGCCTTGTTCCCGCTCGGCGGGTATCCGGGCAACGAAGACAAGGCGCGCGAGCTGTTTCCGCAGCTCGACCAGGCGAAGACGCGCGAAGACTTCATCGCCGCGACGAAGTACTTGCAGAGCGCGCCCGGCACGAACGGCAAAGTGGGCGTCGTGGGCTTCTGTTACGGCGGCGGCGTCGCGAACTTTCTCGCGACGAAGCTTCCGGATCTGAATGCCGCCGTGCCCTTCTATGGCAACCCGCCGCCGACGGCCGAGGTCGCGAACATCAAATCACCGCTCCTGATTCAGTTCGCGGAAACCGACGAGCGCATCAACGCGGCATGGCCGGCGTACGAAGAAGCGCTGAAGGCCGCGAAGGTGAAATATCAGGCGTTCGTGTATCCGGGCACGCAGCACGGCTTCAACAACGACACGACGCCGCGGTACAACAAGGAGGCTGCGACGCTCGCGTGGACACGGACCATGGAATTCTTCAACAAGCAGCTCAGAAGCTGAGCAGACCAGCCCGGTGAGTCTCACAACGATGGGCGGCGTGTTCAGTCGATTCGCTGCAATACCCGCCCGTCGCTCGTCTTCAATCCTGTGATTCTTCCATTCGCCTCGATCCACTGGAACGTGGCCAGACCGAAGCCCGGCGTGATCAACTCGGTCGCGCTCGCCGCGAACGCCTCCGCCACGCCGAGCTCCAAGAGCGCTACGAACAAGCGGCCGTTCCGCGCGCTCACGACCGCCGTCATGCCATCGGTTCGATAGGTGCCGGGCATCCGTTCGAGCAGGAACGGCGGGACGCGTCCGACTTCGATTTGTGGTCTGGCCGGGAATCCAGGCCAGCCGTAGGCACGCGCGACGCTCGCTTTGACTTCATCGAAGAACATCGATGCACGGTTCGCGTTCGCCATGACGACGAGGCCCTGACCGCGCGCAACGTAAGCAACCGCGCTTGCTTCGAATCCTTCATCGACTCCATTGTGACCGAAGCGCGCGAATTCCCCCGTGGCATAGATTTCCGGGCCGAGGCCATGCGCGCCCCCGTTCTGGCGGGCGACCAGCTCGCGGGCCAGTGAGGCGTCGATGAACAACCCCGGATCACCGCGTACGGCAGCTTGGACGTAAAGGAGGTACTGCGCGAGGTCAGTCGGCGTCGTCCACAGGCCCGCCGCGGCCATTTCGGGATACAGGTGCAGCTTCCCGGGAATGCGCTCGCCGCCCCATCGATGCCCCGAGGCTCGGCGCGCCGCGAGCGCTGGCTGCGGCGACTGCATGTACGTGCTCGATCGCATCCCGAGCACATCGAGCACTTTCGACTGCATGAATGACTCGAACGTGTCGCCGGATACATCGGCGATGAGCACCTGCATCACCGTGTAGCCGCCGCCCGAATAGCGATACGCGCTTCCCGGACGCAGATCGACGCGCACCGGCGGCGTATTCGCCGGCGGTTGCCCATTCAGCACTTGCACGACGGTCGGCAGTTGCGAATCCATTGGATAACCGGGAAAGCCGTGAACCGTGAGCCCGGCCGTGTGGCTCATCAGGCGGCGCAATGTCACTTTCTCGTCCCGCGTGAATTCGTTGTCGGGAATGCGCCAGGTCACGAGCTTCGCATTGACGTCCTCATCCAATGAAAGCTTCCCTTCGCTCACGAGCCGCAACGCGCCCAACGCCGCGACGGGTTTGCTGATGGAGCCGGCCTGAAACAGCGTTCCAGCCGTCACCGGCGTCTTCTCGACGTTATCTGCGGCGCCATATCCACGCGCCCAAACGACCTTGCCGCCGTCGATCACAGCGATGCTGACACCAGGAATGCCGAGGTCCGACATGCGCTGAGTAATGCTGGCTGTGCGGCCAAGGTTTTCCTTCAGCGTGACGCGCGGCAGGAGTCCATCTTCGACTTGTCGAATGCGCAGTTCGGTCGAGTCGTCGCCGAGAGCACCGACGGATACGGCGAATGTCGCGATGAAGGCCGCTGTCTGTGCAAGCTTGCTCGTTCGATGGACTTCCTTGCCGTGCATGAAGCCTCCCAGAGTTGGAGGCCGGATCAAATCATCGCGGCGCGCCTTCCGCAATCGCCCGCGTCAGCGCCGCCTCGAGCTCCGGTCCGTTCGGCAGCCGGATCGCGAACAGGTCGGTGAGCGTCGCGCGCAGCTCGTCGACCGATTCGAGCCGACGACGCGTCGTTCCCTCGCGCAGGTCGTGGATTGCGAGCTCGGCGCCGCGCAGCGTGTAACGCCGACCGGGCGCGGCGCGCGCGACGCCGAGGCGCGTCACGAAGTGCGACTCCGGAAACGTCGAGACATACCAGTTCGCCATTGCGTAATCCGACGGCAACTGCGGCTGCAGTTCGAAGCGATACATGGGCCGCCAGATTCCATCCGTTGAGGCTTCCAACATGAAGGTGTCGCCTTCCTGGATGAGGCGCATCGTTTCGTGCGGCGTCGCCTGCTCGACGCCGGCCTGCACTCGCAGCGGCGCGGTAGGCGTGAGCGCGCCGAAGCCGACGTCGACGAGATAGCGTTCGCCGTCGAGATCCACGAGCGTCAGGCAATGAGTGCGCGGGAGGACGGTGCCTTCCGGTACGTTCCACAACACGCGGGCACCCAAGGGCGTGACGCGAAAGCCAAGCGCGCGAAGCACGAGCTGCATGAGCCCGTTGTGTTCGAAGCAGTAGCCGCCGCGGCCGTCGCCGATGAGCTTTTGTTGCAGCGACTGCGGATCCAGCGGCACGCGCCGGCCGGTCAGTGGATTCAGGTTTTCGAAGGCGATCGCCTGCGGGTGCAGGCGCGTCAGCTCCGCGAGCGTGGCGAGATCGGCGCGGGCAGGGCCGTGATAGCCGATGCGCTCGAAATAGGGTGCGAGGTCGAATTGGGCGCTCATCTGGGGCTCCTTGTTCGGGCGCAAAGGCTAAGACTTCAAGCATGGTTGAGGTCAAGCCTCGCCCCTGTCGGGAAAACGCCATCGGACGCGTCCCCTCTCTCTTCGGGAGAGGGGATCTGTGCCATTTTTTTCTGGACCCGTCTGCATCTGTGATGCATCACAGACGCGGCCAAAATAGCCCCATCGACCCCGCAAAGAGGCTTCCGATGCGAATCGCCAAACCCATGCTGCTGATTTCGACGCCGATCGGCCTCGCCATCGGCTTGTACGAGGCATTTCGCCTCGCCGGCGGGCTCGCGTTCATCATGCTGGCGCTCATCGCGATCATCGGGGCGGCGATGGGCATGCTGGTGATGACGATTCGACGCGAACAGGCCGCGGAACGCGCGGCAGCCGCCGCCGGCGCGATCGCTGGCCCGCGGCGCGAGTGAATCACTGGAGATCCTCATGAAAATTTTCATCGTTGCCATGCTTGTCGCGATCGTCTTCAGCCTCGGACAGGCTTTGTTCGCCATGTCTTCCGGGCCGACCGACGACATGCGCATGGTGCGCGCGTTGACCGTGCGCGTCGGGCTGTCCGTCGGCTTGTTCGTGCTGCTGCTCATCGGCTGGCGCACCGGCGCGATCGCTCCGCACGGGATGTGATCGCGGCTTGCGAGCGGCCGTCGCGTCGTTCATCGTCGCTGGATGACGCTTTATCGCGAACTTGCAGACGATCTCGCAGAACTCATCACCGGGGGCACGCTGCGCGTCGGCGATCGCGTGCCTTCGGTGCGCCAGCTCGTGCGCGAGCGGCACATCAGCCCTGCAACCGCGATGCGCGCGTATGAGACGCTCGAAGCACGCGGGCTGATCGAAACGCGGGAACGCTCCGGTTACTACGTCAGCAATCGCTGGCAGCAGCCCGCGCTCGAGCCGCAGCGCTCGCGGCCGCGCACGCGCTCGACGCGCGTCGACGTGAGCGAGCTCGTGTTCGAGATCCTCGCAGCCACGCGCGACCGCGACGTCGTGCCGCTCGGCTCGGCGTTTCCCAGCCCGCTGTTGTTCCCTTGGACGAAGCTCGCCCGCTATCTCGGCAGCAGCGCCCGTCACCTGGATCCATGGAGCACGGTCGAGAGCCTGCCGCCCGGCAGCGACGAGCTACGCCGACAGATCGCGCGGCGCTATCTCGAGTTCGGCATTCGAGTGCCGCTCGACGAGATCGTCATCACGTCTGGCGCGCTGGAAGCGTTGACGCTGTCGCTGCAGACGGTCACGCGAGCCGGCGACACCGTCGCGATCGAGTCGCCCGCGTTCTATGGCTGTCTGCAGGCGATCGAGAGCGCGGGCCTCAAAGCCGTCGAGATTCCGACGCATCCGCGCGAAGGGATCGACCTCGCCGCCTTGAGCGATGTCATTCGCAAGCAGAGCGTGCGCGCCTGCTGGCTCATGACCACGTTTCAGAATCCGCTCGGCGCGACCTTGCCGCTCGAGAAGAAGCGCGAGCTCGTGCAGCTGCTCGCGCGTCACGAGATTCCGCTCATCGAGGATGACGTCTACGCCGAGCTGTACTTCGGCGAGGAGCGCCCGAAGCCCGCGAAGGCCTTCGATCGCAAAGGGCTCGTGCTGAACTGCGGCTCGTTCTCCAAATGTCTGGCGCCCGGTTATCGGCTCGGATGGGCCGCGGCGGGGCGCTTCGCCGATGCGCTACAGCGCCGCAAGATCACGACGACGCTCGCGACGAGCGTACCGATTCAAAACGGCATCGCGCTCATGCTGCGCGAAGGCGGCTACGATTCGCATCTCGCTCAACTGCGCGGCGCGCTCAAAGCGCAGCAGACCACGGCATATCAGGCGATTCGCAGATACTTTCCGTCCGAGTGCCGCATCGCCGTGCCCGACGGCGGCTACTTCCTGTGGCTCGAGCTTGCGCAGGACGTCGACGCGCTGGAAGTGCACCGGCTCGCGCTCGAAGCGAATATCAGCATCGCGCCGGGACCGATGTTCTCGCCCCGGCGCGAGTTCAACCATTGCCTGCGGCTGAATTGCGGCCACCCATGGACGCAAGCGATGGAGCGCGCGATCGCCGAGATCGGCAGCATCGTGAAGCTCGTCGCGCGTCGCAGCGCCTGACTTCTTTATCGACATGAACGCATCCAGATTCTTCGTCATCACCGGCGGCCCGGGATCGGGCAAGAGCACGCTGCTCGCGGCGCTGTCCGCGCGCGGCTATGCGCACACGCAGGAAGCGGGCAGAGCCATCATCCGCGCTCAGGCGGCGATCGGCGGATCGGCATTGCCTTGGGCGGACCGCGAGCTGTTCGCCGAGCTGATGTTGTCGTGGGAGATGCGCTCGCACGAGCTCGCGAGCCGCGACACGCAACCGGTGTTCTTCGATCGCGGCGTGCCCGACGTCGCCGGCTACTTGCGCCTGATCGGCGCGGCGGTGCCGCCGCACGTGCATCGCGCGGCGCAGTCGATCAGGTATGCGACGCGCGTGTTCATCGCGCCGCCCTGGCCGGAAATCTACGTGCAAGACGCAGAGCGCAAGCAAGATTTCGCCGAAGCGGTGCGCACGTATGAAGCGCTCGCCGCGACGTATGTCGAGTACGGTTACGAGCTGTGCATTCTTCCCAAGTGCTCGGTCGGCGAGCGCGTAGACTTCGTGCTCGAGCGCGCTGAGGCTGCGCCACGCTAACTCGGTATTTGGGGCGAGCACGCATGCACCATCTACTCATCATTCACGGCGGTCACGAGGGCGGGCGCACGCATCAGCTCGTCGAGGCGGTGCAGCGCGGAGTGCGCGATGCGGAAGAATCGATCGAGCTGCGCACACTGCCTGCGCTGCAAGCAGGGATCGAGGATCTGTTGTGGGCGAATGCGCTGCTCATCGGCACGCCCGAGCATTTCGGCTACATGGCCGGCGCGGTCAAGGATTTCATGGATCGCACGTTCTATCCGGCCGAAGGCAAAGTGGATGGCATGCCTTACGCGGTGTTCGTGAGCGCGGGCAACGACGGCACGGGCGCCGTGAGCGCGATCGATCGCATCGCGCTCGGCTACAAGTGGAAGAAGGTTGCGGAGCCCGTGATCGTCGTCGGTGAAGTCACCGAAGCAGATTTACAACGCTGTGCAGAGCTCGGGCAGACGCTCGCTGCGGGACTCGCTCTGGGTATCTTCTGATGGCACGCGTTCACTGAGCGTGTCTTAATCGACGACAGCTCGTTGTCGTCATACACATTTGTTTGCACGTAGAGCGAACGTACCCGGAACCTCGACTCCTTCGTCACGTTCACTTCGCTCATCCCGCTGCAAATCTCATCTCGATCGTTGCGCATACGCGACGCGCTGCGCGTTTGCTTCGGCACAAGGAGAACTGGAATGCAACTTCCACACAGGGCGGCCGTGATTGCCTTATTTGCCTCCGCGGTGAGCACGCCGGCATTCGCTGGCCAGGACGTCGGTGATTTCTACGTCGTTCCACAATGGGGCCACACATGGCTCGATGATGATCGCGACGCCGGTGATGATCGCTATCTCGGCTTGTCGATCGGACATCACTTCAACGAGGCGATCAGTCTCGAGCTCGGCGTCACGGACGGCTCGTACGGCCTCGGGGCGAGCCGCGATCTGGATCTGCGCAGCTATTCGCTCGATGCACTGCATATCTTCGCGCGCGACGCCGTCGTCTCGCCTTACGTCACCGTGGGCGTCGGCATGCTGCGCAATGCGCCGCAAGGATTCGATTCGCATCACTTCAGGATGGCGCAGGCGGGTCTTGGCTTGTTCATCAACGTCGCCGAGAAGAACGACGGCGCTTTGAAGTTTGCGCTGCGTCCGGAGGTGAAGGCGCGCTGGTCGTTCCCTTCGGGGAATAATCCGCAGGACAAATATCTCGATTACCTCGCGGGCGTTGGATTCCAGTTTTCGTTCGGCAAGGCACGGCCCGCGCCGCAACCCGCGGCTCCGCCACCGGAGCCTGCGCCGCCGCCACCTCCTCCGCCTCCGCCTCCGCCCGCGGACACCGACGGTGACGGCGTCATCGACTCGCGCGACAAGTGTCCGGACACGCCGCGTGGTGTTGCAGTCGATGCGGATGGCTGCACGCGTCGAGGCACGGCGACGCTGCAAGGCGTGACGTTCGAATTCAATTCCGCGCGGCTCACGGCGGCATCGCGTCCGGTGCTCGATGAGGTCGCGGCGGATCTGAAGCGCTATCCGCGATTGAAGGTCGAGCTGCAAGGTCACACGGACAGCGTCGGTGCGGACGCGTACAACATGAAACTGTCGGCGCAACGCGCGAACGCCGTGCGCGAGTATCTGGTGTCGCAAGGCGTGCCGGAGGAGCAGCTGACGTCGCGCGGTTATGGCGAGACGCAACCGGTCGCGGACAACAAGACGGAAGAGGGTCGGGCGCAGAATCGGCGCGTCGTGATGAATGTGCTCGAGAATCCGGGCGATGTGGACGTGAAGGTGGAGCCGCCGACGCGATAACGCGGCCCTCCCGTCGTCCCGACGCAAGTCGGGACCGCATTCGGCAGGGTGCCTGTTTGCGGTCCCGGCGTTCGCCGGGACGACGAGACGCGCAGTGCCAATTTGGGGTCCCGGCTTTCGCCGGGATGACGCTTTCGCCGGGATGTCTGTCGCAATACAACAGAAGGGCGAGTGCCGGCTCCTGCGCCGCCCTCGTAGAATTCCTGCTCCTCGTTACTGGAGCCTCGCATGAAAGCCCGAATTCCTGTCGCGGTCGCGGCCGTGCTTGCGGCGTCGATGAGCGCGCATGCCGCCGAGCAGTTGAACGTGAAGCTCGGCCTGTGGGAAACGACATGGGTGACGCAGACGCAGGGCATGCCGCCGCTGCCGAAGGAGCTGCTCGACAGAATGTCCCCGGAGCAGCGCAAGAAGATGGAAGACGAGATTCGCGCCGGGCAAGCGCAGGGACCGGACACAAACACCGATCGCGAATGCATCACGCAGCGCGATCTCGAGCGTCCGTTCGAAACCTCGAGCACCAAGGAATGCAAGCACACGAAGGTCGTCGCGACGCGCACCTCGCAGGAGATTCAGATCGTCTGCACCGGCGGCATGCCGGGATCGGGCACGATGAAAGTCTCGGCGCCGAATCCGCAGACGATGACCGGCTCGATGGAGCTCAAGCTTGGCGCAGGCGCGCAGGCGATGACGATCAAGGGCCAGCTGAAAGCGCGGTGGCTGAGCAGCGAGTGCGGCGATGAAGCCGATTCCAGCGACGAAGACACCGAAGAGGACGTCGACAGCGACGATGATGCTTGAGTGCTCGCGAGCGTCGCGGCCGCCGCGGCGCTCGCACATGGCACGCTGACGTCGATCTCACGGTTGTGACTCACGTTGGCGGGCGGACATCGATCACAGTTGTGACGCACTCCCGTGCTCAATCGCACGCGCGTACGGGAAACTCGTAAGAGCGCCCTAAGCCATTACACGGTTACGCTCGAATCGTGCGCCGATCACACGTTTGGCAATGCACAAGCCCGGCTTCGCTGCCGATATGTGATTGCAGGACCTCTCGATGTTCGCTTCGCCATGGATCCAGTGACCCCGATGCTCGCCGATGTGCCCAAGCTGCTGGTCTTGGCGGTGGCGCTCGTCGGGGCATTGCTCGCCGTCTCGATGTGGTGGCGGCGTCATCGCGCATCCGATCTCATCGGCATGCACCGCACCGCTCATGGCACTGCCGGCAAGATCGTGTATCACGATGCTCCGACCGTGCGCGTCGTCGACTCTCAGCGCGTCGATCGCGTGCGCAAGATCGTGCGCCTCGCGCCCGGTGAGTCCGTCGACGTCCTTCCGGATTACGGCGGGCCGATTCCGCGCTTTCGTATCACGCTGAAAAGCATTCTCACCGATGGCGATGCGCCGGCCGCGCGCGTCCTGGTCGAGTACGGCGGCACTGCGCTCAGCTGCGGACCGCTCGTGCAGGAGTTGGGCAATAACGATTTCGTGCTGCCGCGGACGGCTCGCGACGATCCGCGAACCTCCATCGTCTATTTTCACGAGCGCGGCGATGCGCTCGATTTCATGCGCATCAAGCTGCGCGCGCTCGAGCCGGAGGGGCAGAGCGCCGAGATCGACGTTTTGCAGGTATCGGGGAATTGGCCCGCAACCTGATTTAGCCGATAGTTGCGCGTCGTCCCGACGCAAGTCGGAACCGCAATTGGCACGGCGCTACGTGATCCTTCCCCCTCCCCCGCTCCGCGGGGGAGGGTTGGGGAGGGGGCGTGCGCCGGAAGACAACCCTCGATCTCACGCTTCCTTGAAACTACCCCGCTCCTTCTACGCCCAGGAAACCTTGACGGTCGCACGCGAGCTGATCGGGATGCATCTCGTGCATCGCGGTCCGCATGGTTTACAGGTCGGCCGCATCGTCGAAACCGAAGCCTACAAAGGGCCGAAGGACCTGGCCGCGCATTCCTCGCGAGGCCGCACCGCGCGGACGGAGGTGATGTTCGGGCCGGCCGGTCATGCGTACGTCTACCTTATATATGGGTTCTGGCATTGCCTGAACGTCGTGACCGCCGATCACGGCATCCCGCACGCTGTCCTGCTGCGCGGCCTCGAGCCGATCGCCGGCATCGATAACACGACGCATGGGCCCGGCTTGCTGTGCCGGGCCTTGCATATAGATAAGCGTCTGAACGGGGCGGATCTCACCCAAAGCGAGCTGTGGATCGAGAAACCGGACGACTACCGCAAGCCGAAAATCGAGCGCGCGACGCGCATCGGCGTGGACTATGCCGGCGCGTGGGCGAAGAAGCCGTGGCGATTCTTCGATCGGGAATCTCCTTACGTCTCGACGGTGACGGCGAGCGCGCGGCGCCGGATGCTCGCGAAATCCTCGGGTTAGCGATGTCAAATCCCAGCCGCCTCCGGGCTTGAGTCAGGGTCGACGCGCCTTGAAATCGCGGCTGGTATCATCCGCGCCCCGTTTCTGGCCCAATCACGAGGCCGCCTCGTCAGCCATCACACATGCTTCCCGCCCGCGACCTCTTTTCATATCGCAAGTATTGGGCGTCCCGCTTCGGGACCGCTCCGTTCTTGCCCATGTCGCGCGAGGAGATGGAGGCGCTCGGCTGGGACAGCTGCGACATCATCATCGTGACCGGCGATGCGTACGTCGACCACCCGAGCTTCGGGATGGCGATCATCGGCCGCGTGCTGGAAGCGCAGGGCTTTCGCGTCGGCATCATCGCCCAGCCGGATTGGCGCTCGGCCGCGGACTTCGCGAAGCTCGGGCGGCCGAATCTGTTCTTCGGCATCACGGGCGGCAACATGGATTCGATGGTGAATCGCTACACCTCGGATCGACGCATTCGCAGCGACGATGCGTACACGCCCGGCGGCGCGGGCGGCAAACGGCCGGATCGATCGGTGATCGTGTATTCGCAGCGCGCGCGCGAGGCGTTCAACGATGTGCCGATCGTGATCGGCGGCATCGAAGCGAGCCTGCGCCGCATCGCGCATTTCGATTACTGGTCGGAGAAGGTGCGCCGTTCGATCCTGCTGGATGCGAAGGCGGATCTGCTCGTGTATGGGAATGGCGAGCGGCAGATCGTCGAGATCGCGCATCGGCTCGCGAAGGGCGAGAAGATCGAGGCGATCACCGATCTGCGCGGTACGGCCTTCGTTCGGCACGGCACGCCGGAAGGGTGGACGGAGATCGATTCGACGACGATCGATACGCCGGGGAAGATCGATCCGCCGGTGGATCCTTATTTGGATACGACGAAGGAAGGGGCGGCGCGGGCCCCGTCGATGCGGGCGGACTTGGTGGGGGC
>Ga0164243_10003603_pt1 | contig 24716 bp, 21 predicted proteins | sample OricompcompostOP_FD_108781 | JGI IMG/M metagenome (GOLD analysis project Ga0164243, IMG submission 108781) | Organic Plus compost microbial communities from Emeryville, California, USA - Original compost - Organic plus compost (OP) | ecosystem: Engineered > Solid waste > Mixed feedstock >...
GGTAGGCCCGTATTCCAGCTCGGTAATCTGTTTTTCTCCTTCAAAAAGATCGTTCAAAAATTCGATCAGGATTTCCTTGTTTGGTTCACTGCCAAAGTAGTAACGGAAGCCCCAATCACTCAATGGATCAATAAATTTTCCCGGTTTAGCTTGTAAATCATTCATTTTAGTTTATTTGTTTAGGTAATGACACAAATATACTAATTTAATTAGTAAAACTAAAATTTTTAGAAAACAAACCCATATCTTAACTGGCTTATGATCAGGCAGAATAAAAGGAACAAAAAAACAGCGCAATGCCGAGCTCTAGCATTGCGACATTTTTGCTATAAATTGTAGGTCTATGAAATATAATTTGTTAATCGTCTTGCGCCGTCATCCTAAATCCGGAGATGTTGATACCGGTATGTTGTTTAAAAAAACGACTGAAATGGGCCGGACTTTCAAATCCCAATTCGTAGGCAATCTCCTTGGCCGATTTGTTGGTATAGTGAAGATATCGCTTGGCTTCCAAAATGATTCTGTTCCGGATCAAGACGGAAGGTGCAGGTTGCTTTAAAAGCGAGAATACGTTGCTTAAGGTTTTGGGCGACTTGTTCAGGGCAGCTGCATAGAACTTCACTTCATGCTCCTGCTTAAAATTACCTTCAAGTATGAGCGAAAACTTTCGGATCAGGTCCATTTTTTCATCAGGAAACAAGCGATAACTTTCGCACTGTTGTTTGGCGATGCGTGTTGTTTTGATAATCACCCGCTTAAGCAGCGTACGGAGCATCTCTCCCTGGAAATTATCTTTAACCTGCAGCTCTTCGGAAAATACATGCGAAAGGTGTTCCATCTCCATTACTTCCGCAGGATCGAGTTTGATAAACATGGGGTGGTGGATACCATAGAAGAGGAAACCGACACATCCCACTTCGGCATCGTGGTTAAGGATACAATAAAATTCGCGGTTAAACTGCCAAGCCACCAACTCTTCGGAGCGCTCGAAGGAGAAATGCTGATTGGAAACTAAGGGCAAGATACTGGCTTCGGGCATGGTATAGGTAATCTCGTCAATTTTCACCCGCTGTGCAGCGCCTCGATTGTAAACAAAGGTATTGATCGGCTCTGGATCATGATTACCCAGACCATTACCTCCCAACGCCTTGTTGTTATCGTGCATCACGAATTTGCCAAGCGTTCCTTTTTCGTTGTATTCGCTGATCATGATTTACATCCTATTAAATAATCAAAGATACCCAAATACAATGATCAAAAACGATCTTATAACGCTTTGTAGAGTGTCTGGGCTGCCGCCTTCAAGAGTTCGGGATTCAGCCGTTGTTTAAAATCCGGATTGATGTATTCGAAATGGATTTTCCCTTCCCTGTCTAGAATAAATACCGAAGGTACGGGCAACAGCAGATCCTTATCCATACCTCCGGTGGTTTTCGGCAACATTTCCCAATACCCTTGAGGAGCCTTGAAGGCGATTCCCATTCTTTTGGACGCCTCCAAATTAGCATCCGATAGCAAGGTATAAGCCAAGTGCCCCTTCGCTGCCGACTCCATCAATCCTTCCGGTTTGTCCGTACTGATCGCAATTAGCTGATAGCCGATCTTTTCCAATTCGGGCATCAAATCCTGTAGGCCGGCGAGTTGACTGGAACAATAGGGGCACCAACCTCCCCGGTAAAAAACAAGAACTGTCGGCTTTGCAGCAATGGCCATATTGAGGTCAAAATCCTTCCCATTGACATCCTTTAATACGACTTTTGGAATCGATTCGCCGTTTAACAGCGGACTGATATCCTGCGGATGCTGGGGTATATTATACAAACCTTGTGCCCTAGCCACTACTCCTCCAAGAAAAAAACTTAGTCCTAAAACAACCGATGCTATCCTTAGCGCCTTATATAGATTTTTTCTATTCTGTTGCATGCATTAATATTTTTATAATTTATTGGAGCGTCACTTTGATTATTTCACTGATAGCGGGCAAGGTAGTAAAATCGTTCGGATTAGGCACCTCTGCAATAGCCTTACTTTCTTCCAAAGGAGTACCCGAAAGATTAAACTGTGTAACACCTGCACCCGGATATTGGTTCACAGCGGTACCGTTATCAAACAAACCAATTGATGTAGAGATATCACCCTTCTGAGTAGCGTCTACCCCATTATCCTTGGAAGCGAAGAACCAATCGTTCGACAATCCATACATTGTAGCAATAGCTAAGCGGTCTCCTTCCGCTACGTTTAACAACTGCGACACGCTGCTTCCCCCCTGCTCCCCTATTTTTGGCAGCAAGACCGTTGAGCCGGCCGCGGGTAACACGTAAACATCTTTTACGCCGTCGACGGTTTTCAGATAGGCTTCGAGCACACTGGCATCCCCCTTTTGGGCCAATTCCTTTAATCCTTGTCCACGGTCGTTTTCCCCTACTTTATAAATTGGGTTTTCTATGCCATTATATACCACGATCAAGACAGGCGAGAGTGGTGTAAAGATACCGGTTTGCTCCGCTATGTATTCGCCCAGTGCGCTGTTATCGCCCATTTCTGCAAGATCGGTAAGGCCGTTCGCTGTTGGTTTACCTGCTTCATACAAGGGTGCCGGGTTTAGGAGGTCGCCCCCTGCTATGTAAGAAATGGCCCATACACCCGGACTGAAGGGGGTTGGGTTGGAGGTATTGCCTGAAGTATTTTCGATGGTCAACGTAAAGGTGGAGTTCCCTTCGTAATGCACACTTGCTTTCATCAGCGAAGACGCCGTTGCATAGCTGTTTCCCTGTGCATCGGCACCCCTAACTTCAGTAATATTCTGGGGGGTGGCTTCGGCGGTTCCCGGATGATTTACCTGAGCCCCCGGAGCCTGGTTCATGCGGGTACCGTTGTCCCATAACATAATCTGATCCGAAACATCCCCTTCTATCGGTGTACCATCTTCCTCATACAAACCGATACCTGGATTTTCCGGGGCAAAGAACAAATCGTTCGACCATCCATACATCGTAGCGAAGGAAACAGCCTGGCCTATTGCTGCCGAAAACTGGAAAGAAATGGACTCGCCCGGCATGATTACCGGCGACGCGCCGTCATTTTGAAATGTTCCGGATTCTACCAGTGGCCTGGAATCAAGGACGTTTTCAACGGTAACCGTTGAAGGCATGCCCATTTGCGGCTCTTTACCATCGTCCTCGCTGCACGACCCCCATGCAAAAGGTAAAGCGACCAGTGATAACCATAACAATTTTGTACGTTTCATAATTAAGTCTTTTTCTTTACAATATGTAAAACAAATGTAAAGACCTAAAACGCCGTTCAAGATACCTGCACTTCCTGCTGTGTTGTCTATATTTCCCGAAAGGACTTACTAGTTCTCCAATTACCGAGAATAAGCTTTCAAAAGGATATTATTTTTATTTGTTTAAACATTTTTTATACTTTTGTCGACGAAAATCTATTATCTTAATAGGCATTAAAACTTTGAATTCATTATGAAGACCATTATCCCAGCATTCGCCCTGTTGCTTCTTATAGCGGCATGCGGCGGCCCGAAAAGCGATCAGGCCAAAACGGAAGCAGAAAAAGAAGCAGCTGAGGCCAGCGGCACAACGTACACCCTCGACACCACGGCCACTCAAGTAACTTGGCAAGCTGCCCACAAGGGGGGCGTGGCTCCACGTTTTGGAAACATCAAAGTTACCGGGGGTTCTTTATCGGTTGAAGATGGCGCATTAACCGCCGGCGACCTGGAGTTAAGCTTAGCAGCGCTGCAAGTTGATCCTAAGTCAGTAACTGAAGCCGACAAAAAGTATACCGACCTGGAAGGCCATCTGAAAAGCCCAGACTTCTTTGATGTAGAAAAATATCCTACAGCCAAGTTTGTCATTACCTCTGTTGCTCCTTACGATAGCACACAACAAAAGAGCTTACTGCCCGATGCAACAAACCTGATCAGCGGCAATTTAACCCTGAAAGACAGCACGCTAAACATTACTTTCCCTGCTAAATTAGCGGTAACCGAGAACGAAGTAACCGGAGAAGCTAAATTTACCATCGACAGAAGTGCTTGGGGCATCAACTATAAAACAGAAGGAAGCCCAGAAAACTGGATGATCAGCAAGGACGTAGAAATCGGCTTCAATCTGAAAGCCGTAAAAGAATAATTTACGAGAAGAAATTGTTTTTAAAAAAATCCTCGGGTTACGGCTCGGGGATTTTTTGTTGCTGCGCCCGGGATACGGATAACTATATACCCTGCCCAAAAGTCAGCAAATTGTAATCGGGATCAAGCAGCGAAAATTCCCGCTGCCCCCAAGGTTTTACCTGCAAGTGCCCTGCGGGGTGTATGCTGATATTTTTATTCAGCAGCTCCTGATAAAGGCTATCGATATCATCTGTGCGTATATAAACCTGCCCATCGTTCGATTTTGGATCCAATGCTTTATATTCAAAAAAGTGAATTTGGATACGATCCATTTTGACCATCAAATACTCTTCATAGTCGGCATTTCCAAACTCCTGGAAACCTAATTTATTCAGATAAAAGTCTTTGGTGACGGCTTTATCCCTCATGGGTAATTTTGGATGGATGTCGGTCAGCATATCTTTTTTGGTTTCAAGCTTTAACAAATGATAAAATTACGAAAAATTAGTTTGAGATAAAACTGCTAAAAAATGGTCGGCGTTCAAGGCATAACTTTATCAAATCAGCACTTTTTACAGCTACCACCTGCGCTCATCTGAAATTAAGGTAATATTAAAGAACCGTGAACTTATGAACCATAGAAAACTATGGGTTTACAGAAAATGTTTTATTTCTATAACTTTACTTGCTCGCACGGTATGTTCCAGCTAAAATAAATCCGACTATGCATAACGCTTCATTTGTCACCATTCGCGATTCACTTACTGTATATATTAGCCGTCCAGCCCAGTCCAATACACGTGCCATCATCGTTGGTATGGAAATCTTCGGCATTAATGACGACATTAAAGCTATAACCGAGCGCCTATCGGAGGCCGGGTTTACGGCCGTAGCGGTTGACTTCTACCACCGGGTAAGTCCACAAACTTCGTTAAGCTATAGTGATGAGGATCGGACGAGAGGGCTCGATTTGATGAAAACGCTTAACCGCGAACAGGTATTGGATGATATAAAGGAAACGATAGGGTATCTGCAGCAAAAAGAGCAGCTCCATCAAATTGGTTATCTCGGGTTTAGCATTGGCGGGCATATCGGTTACCTAGCAGCCACCTTGGAAGGTATTAGTGCCACGGTGGCCTATTATCCAGGATGGCTTACTGATACATCCATTCCGCTTAGCCATCCATCGCCTCCCGTTTATTTTACAAAAGATATACAATGCCCCTTACTTCTTTTAATTGGCGACTCCGATCACTTGGTAACTGCTCAGGTAATCGATGCTGTTGAAAAAGCGCTACAAAGTCATCATAAAACCTATCAAATTAGGCGGTATCCCGATACCAAGCACGCTTATCCCTTCAAAAGCAGGCCACAAAGCTATAATGCCGCGGCCAGTGAAGCGAGCTGGGAACAAACCATCAGCTTTTTTAATCAACATTTAAAATAAAAGAATCCAAGATAAAAAGCATAGTAAGCGTTGTTTACGTTACTTTAGCTTTAATTGACCGGCTCAGTTTGTCGTATAGAAACGGTTACCGCAATTGGGGCACCAGAATCTCTTTTTAAGAAAAGGGAAAAGCAGCTTGACTATTGAACTCCTTGGAATACGGTAATCGGTAGTTACCTTACACTTAGGGCATTTTGCCTCCTCAATAATAATCTTCGTCATGGTTGGTTGTTTTTTTAACGTTAAGTTGACCGCGAACAGCTATTTAAACCCTGATAAAGTCGTTTACGTCGGAAAAGCACAAAGCAATAGGAAATAGCGTATAGATTTAGACTTTATTTTCACACTATTATACAACTAATATAGCCATTAAACAAATGAAGAAAAAAATTTAACAATTGGATATATCAATGTGTTGTTAATGACATCGTGCGCTGAGTTGGCTTTTATCTACCTTTTGTGTAAATTGCCTATAAAAACTCATTTCAGTTTGATTATTAAATGGAAAGCATATGCTAGACCACTTTCCCTTTTACCTGGGCCTGATCATCGCCATTTTGTTATTGATGATGTTGGCCAACAAGATCAAAGTGGCCTATCCCATATTATTGGTTCTGGCAGGACTCTTGATCAGTTTTATTCCCGGGATCCCCGCGATGCATATCGATCCCGAGCTGATTTTTATCATTTTTTTGCCCCCCTTACTCTATGATGCTGCTTGGGCCATATCCTGGAAAGAGCTCTGGCACTGGCGTCGCATTATTAGCAGTTTTGCATTTATCGTGGTCTTTCTTTCCGCGATGTCGGTAGCCTTTGTAGCAAACCGGTTCATTCCCGGTTTTTCATTGGCTTTGGGTTTTTTGTTGGGCGGCATTGTGTCGCCCCCCGATGCAGTAAGTGCAGGTGCCATCCTGAAATTTGTGAAAGTGCCCAAACGCATGGCCTCTATCTTAGAGGGCGAAAGCTTATTGAACGATGCCTCATCGTTGATCATCTTTCGTTTTGCCCTGATTGCTATCGCTACCGGACAATTTGCATGGCATGAGGCAGTATTGAGTTTCATTTGGATGGTAGTCGGCGGCCTAGGTATTGGTTTGGTAATCGGCTGGATTTTCATGAAAGCGCATAAAATACTGCCTACTGACGCGAATACCGACATTCTATTTACTATCGTAACTCCTTACCTGATGTATACTATTGCAGAAGAAGTGCACAGCTCCGGGGTTTTGGCCGTAGTGAGCGGCGGTTTATTTTTATCCAATAAGCGGCACCTTTTTTTGAGCAGCACATCGCGCCTACGCGGTATAAATGTGTGGGAAAGCTTAAGCTTCATATTAAACGGGCTAGTGTTTATGCTGATTGGACTTGACCTACAAGAAATTACAGCTGGTCTTGGCGATGTCAGCATATCATCGGCCATTGGTTATGGTGTACTCATCACCGCTGTATTGGTCGTCGGCAGAATGTTGTCGACGTATGGCGCTGTGTTTGTCACGCTCATTGCCCGCAACGTGATTACAGTTGCCGACACGAGGCATCCAGGTTATAGAGTACCTTTTGTCATGGGTTGGACCGGCATGCGCGGCGTAGTTTCTTTGGCAGCAGCCTTATCTATTCCGGTACAGTTAAGTGATGGATCAGCCTTTCCCCAACGAAATTTAATACTCTTTATCACCTTCATTGTCATTTTATTAACCCTGTTAGTACAAGGATTGACCTTGCCCTATCTAATCCGGAAGATCAATCTACCCAATCTCGATCATGATCTTCAGGAAGAAGAACTGGATGTACGGATTCGCAAACAACTGGCCGAACATGCCTTGGCACATCTTCGAAACCACTATAGTGAGGAGCTGGCCAAACAGCCGATGTTGCAGCAGATCGCCCGTAAATGGGAAAACCATGGGCAACTCGTGGACGATGCTTCAATGGAGGAGGAGTATAAATCCATTTACCTTCATCTTATCGACCAACAACGGCAATGGCTTTTGGATAAGAACCGGACCGAGCAGCAATTGGACGAGAAGACCATACGCAAACACCTGCTCCTGCTGGATCTGGAGGAAGAAAAGTTACGGTTTGGGTAAATAAAGTATTATGGTTATCGTGCAGGTTATCGTGCAGGTTATCGTGCAGGTTATCGTGCAGGTTTAATGTAATATCCACCGGACTTCTTACTTCCTTTAAAAAAGATAATTCCCGCCGTGGTGAGCACTTTTAAATTTTCTTTGATTGTTCGTTCCGAAACATCGAAATAGTTTAACAATTCTGGAATCTTAATTCCTGGATTGCGGTAGATAATCTTTACGATTTCTAATAATCTCTTCCTTACAATTTCTGTAAAGCTACTTTGGAAATCATCCGGCAGAAAATGAAGATAACTCACCGTAGGTTCATGCACCAATGCTTCATGTTCTTCCACGCTATACTTATTCTCAATAGGAATTATCGTCTTAAATGTTTCTCCTTCAATGAACTTAGCATCTCTACGCGAGGTATAATGATAAATGAGCCTTGTGACATTAAGCACGCCCGAACCCAGTTCTTCCACTCTGCCCAATTGCATAAAGAACTTGGCAATTGCAGGGTTTTTAGGGAAAGGAGCGAAATTTTTTGGGTCAATTGGCCCTTCTCCATGAGGATTGTTTGCATTCTGGCTTTCTACCCTATCCTCATAAATTATCAATTGGCAAGGTCGGGCATTCGTATATTCTCGATGTACAATAAGATTGGCAACAACCTCTCTGAAAATTTTATCACGTAAGCTAACCCGTTGATCATTTTCCATGTAAAACTTATCAGGCAAATGTTTTGCTATAAAATCCATCAACTTATCATATGCATCGATCAAGTTCGTTTGGATATAAGCCCGATCATCGAAACGCAATATATTCTTAATCCGGACCAACGCATCAATTTTGTAATGCGGTATTGTACTTTGGATAAGCTCATCGTTCCCAAGCAATAAAATGGCCGCGAGGGTGTATCCTTCATCGTTATGTTGTGGATCTCGACGCCAAAGTCCCGCTTTGACAAGCATTTGCTGATCATCCAAGGCTAACCAGGGATGATTTGGATAATTACTTTTTATGAGATTACGAACCTTTGTAAAAAGTTCTCTTTTAAAATCACTAAACTTAACAGCCGGATAAATAATGGATTCTGTATAATGATTTCGTTTATTATTGAATATAGCTGCAATTTGATGCGGCTGGGTCACTCTAAAATCACCATCATTACTTCGATCGAAAACAATTCCGGTTGTTTTATGTACCTGAGAACTTGTGGGGACTTGTATATGTATAAGCGCATTTCCCATAAATTCGTAATGTTGGGGAAACAGAATAAAAGGCGGATCAAGCTTTTGCGTATTATTGGATAAATTAACAATATCGCTCATCAACTTTTTTACCGAAGACGATTCTATTCCTTTGACCGTTCCGCTATCGTCCACTCCAAGCAGAATATCCCCTCCATCTCTATTAAGCATGGAGCATATGGTTTCAAATAGATTTTTAGGCAAAGCCTTTCTAGCCTCTTTGAATTCCAGTCGGATATTTTCCGGTTGGTTCAATAATCGCTTAAGCTGTTCTGAACTCATACTTTGACATTACCTACTAAAGATCCAGGCATTAAGTGACAACAAAAATAGCAATAAATACTATTTTTGTTAGTTAGTTATCAACTATTTTATCCCATTATTACTGTATTACCTATCGCCAGATCATACAAGATGAGTTGAAGCGTGTTCTTCATGCCATACACAGTACTTACCAATTTAATGAAACATTAGGCTTTCTTGTTTGTAAACAGTATATTCGAATCCTTGTTGAGATAGGTACATATCTACGATATATTAGGGTTTTCAGGTTTATGTTCAATATTTTCAAGTCGAAAAAAGTACGTTACAATTTAGGCTGGCTCGGCGTTGATCTGCATTCCCATCTTATACCAGGCATTGATGATGGGGTAGAACGGGCCGATACTTCCGTTTTTTTTATTCAACAATTGATCGATTTGGGCATTATCCGTTTCATCATGACGCCCCACGTGTACGATGAGGTACACCCGAATACACCCGAAAGTATCCATTTTGCCCACCTTCTCCTGCAAAAGGAGCTGACCGAACAGGGGCTTCGCGATTTGTCGACCTATGCTTCTGCCGAATACATGATGGGCGATACCTTTCCGGCGCTGGTGGAAAGTGACAATCTCATTCCCTTTCCTGGGAAATACCTGTTAGTGGAGATGCCTTTCATGGCCGAACCCTTATTGCTTGATCAGGTGTTATTCCTATTATCGGTTAAAGGCTACAAGCCCATTATGGCCCATCCCGAACGCTATGTGTTTTATTTCAATCGGCCTCAGGCTTATCATAAATTGAAAGAGATGGGCTGCCTTTTGCAACTCAATTTATTGTCGCCCACCGGATATTACGGAAAAGAAGTAGCAAAAGCGGCACAATACCTAATTAAAAACCGCTTGTATGATTTTGCGGGAACCGATTTACATCATGAACGGCATTTGGAGAAACTCACGAAATATGCCAAAAGCGGCCAAGCTTTTAGAGATCTGGGTCATTTGCAATTGCAAAATTGGGAATTGTTTGGGGGGTAGATCAGCTACTGATAAGCTATTCTATTAAACTAGTTTTTGAAGGACCTGTTATGGTTTCATCAATCGCAACAGAACCCAATATCTTTTTAAAATGAATTAAATATTGCTCAACAATTTTTGGCCACGAATAGTATAGGCGGATTTTTTCTTCATTTTTCCTAACCAAGTGAAAGTAATCAATTTTAAATTCTTTTTTCAATACTTCTGCAATTTCAGTAGCATTTTTAAAATAAAATGCATCTTCCCCTAGTATAGAACGATTGAATATATTGTTATGTGCACAAATAAAACACTGCGAGGCCATGGCTTCCAAAAGGGATGGGTTCGTCCCACCTACTGTATGTCCGTGAAAGTAAATATTGGAGTAATGCCGTAGGTTATTGAGCAAGTACATGTCGTACATCCCTCCCAAGAAGCGAATACTTGCCATATGACTATATTTATTTTTTAAATATTCTCCAAACACTGTTTCATGTTTTCCAATAACTAAAAAAGGTATATTGGTGTTGGCTGCAACCACTCCATCGAGTATTGTTTCGATATTGTTCTCTGGCTCAAGACGGGCAACCAACATGTTGTACTGAAATTTATGTAAGCCATAATCCGCTAAACAGCTGTCGTCAGGCTTTTCAAAAACAGTTGCACCATAAGGTATATAAATTGCTTCTTTTTGATATTTTGTCTTTAAATATTTTTGGATGCCTATAGAATCTGCTATTAAATGATCGCTATAACGTACGGCAAGTTTCTCTGCCCATTTTAAAAAAGATTGTACCGGTTTAGTATACTTGGTTCGCTTCCATTCCAAACCATCCATATTCGTTGTGACCACACACTTTTTCCGGGGTAATAACCATCCCCATACCGAACTACTAGTGTACCCTAATTGTAAAATAACATCGAATTTCCGCCTTCGTGCGTCTAGAATACAATTGAAATCGTAGATAAATTGGCCGATCGTACCGATTTTATCTTCTGGATCAAAGCAATGAATAATTTGTACCCCTTTCCAATTATCTTGTTGGTAAGGATGATCATGTGAATTATATACCGTGACTTGATGTCCTTTTTCGATAAGGCTCGATGAAAGATATTCCGCAAACTGCTCAAAACCACCATAGAAGTTGGGCACTCCTCTTGTACCTATTATCGCTACCCTCATTTAATTTTTTGTATGCCAGAAAGGGGCAAATTTGCGAAAAATTGAGAAAATAAAAAAGGATGTAGTTATATTTAAGGTAAAAATAACTCTTTTTAGGTAGTAATCTGCCGTCAATAATTGGAACTCTTTTATTAGTTACGAAACTTTTTCCCTATTATTTCGGCGTCTTCCGACATCTCCTTATTTGGCGTTCTTAATTCTTTTATAGGCGATAATCCTAAGATATTTTCAAAATGCTGTAAATATTGATGGATAATTTTCTCCCAGGAATACTTCGATATGATTTTTTCATCATTTGCCCGAACCAGGTGTTGGTAATCTTTTTTATCCTTTTGTTTGATCAGTTCGGCAACTTCATTAGCATTAGAAAAATAAAAAGCATCTTCACCCAGTATAGAGTGATTAAAAATATTTTGATGGGCACATATTAACGACTGAGAGGCCATGGCTTCAAGGAGAGAAGGGTTAGTCCCACCTACGGTATGCCCATGAAAATAGAGGTTAGCAAAATAACGGAGATTATTCAGAATCACAATATCATATATACCGTCTACAAAGCGGATGTTTGCATGACGTTTAAATTTCTTTAATAGGTGATGCCCAAAAGGCGTATTCAATTTTCCTACTACGATAAAAGGCAACTCAGATCCTGATCGCACCACGCCGTCTAATATCATTTCGATACTGTTTTCGGGCTCCAAACGTGCAATTAACATATTGTATTTGAACGGCAACAGACGAAAATCCGAAAGAAAGCTAATATCCGGATCATGGAAAGCGTCTGCCCCATAAGGAATGTATAGCGAGTGCTTATCATAAGCCGATTTCAGATAGCTTTGAATACCGATGGAATCTGCTATCAGATAATCACTATATTTCACCGCTAGTTTTTCGGCATATTTTAGAAAGCGTTGCACATACTTATTGTATTTGGTTCGCTTCCATTCCAAACCATCCATATTGGTAGTTATGATGGTTTTTTTTCTCGGCAATAGCCGTCCCCAAACGGAGCTGCTGGTATAGCCTAATTGTAAAATGATATCAAATTTCCGCTTCCGTGTATCCCTAATGCAATTCAAATCATAGATAAACTGGCCAATAGTACCTATTTTATCCTCGGGATCCTTACAATGGATAATGTTAACACCGAACCACGATTTCTCTTGATAAGGATGACAACTCGAATTATATACCGTGACTTCATGCCCATGCTCTACCAAACCTTTTGACAGATATGCTGCAAACTGCTCAAAACCACCGTAAAAATTAGGCACCCCTCTAGTACCTATGATAGCTATGTTCATACACGCATTATTTGTTTAACTCTTGAAAGAAGAAGATAGAAATCATTTTCCTTTTATGCAATTTTCGATATTAGTTTTTCATTGTTTAATAAAGGATAACCTGGACTTCCGTTCAACAACCATTTCTTTTGAATTGTTTATCAAATCATTATAAGTTTTTACCAAATTCTTCTTCCCTTTAAAAAACGACACTCCCTCATGTAAAACGACATCATTGTCTTTTGAGCTACATCCTATATCTGTAAGATCTCCGTTGCTGAATAAATAGGCACTCTTGGCTAGGTAAAAATAGTTACGTTCAACGGTTAAATCTTTATACTTATATACATTGAAATAATTTAGCAAATGAACTCCTACGTTCTTATCTGGTCTTACATTATGAGACCAACCGAATCCTGCATCGTAACACTTATTATTTGAAAACACGCATTCTTTATAACCCGCGTTTTCACCCATACACCAATACTCAAAACTTTGTTCACAACATCTAATTACATTATCTAAAATTTTAATATTTTGAAATATGTAGTTTCCTTTTAGCGCCTGCAAAGTAATACCAGAATCGTATACATCTTCTACTGTGCAATTTTGAACTATACAATTTTTTGAACCATTAATAAATTCTATACCGTTTCCATATCGAGTACCATCCATAGACTTGGCTCCCATGTATGCCCCGCCTATTTCCTTTACTTCAACGTTACTAATCGTTACGTTCTCAACATTATTTCCCTGAATACCATGTCCACCAGTACCTGTTATAACAATATCTTTAACTTCCATATTATCACTTAATTCTAATATTGTCCCAGGAGAAGATACTTGTATATCAGCTATCTCATTTATATTATTCTTAGAATAAAGAAATAGATGGCTATTATCGCAGAAAAAATCTCCCTCTTCCTTTAACATTGTTTTCCTCATTTTCCGTGCACCACAAATTTTACCAAAAATTTTCAAAAATCCTACATTGGCACTTTTACTTGAATATCCGGTAAAATTTGTATTATCGCTTACGTTTAAAGCCCATATATTATAGCCTTCATTATGCCACTTTCCTTTTTTTATTTTCCGAAAAAACGAAATAACCGGTCTAGATCCATTCCCATACGCACCAATTTTTATCTCTAAATCTCTGGCATTTTTCTTCACTTCGTTTTTGTATAACTTCATAAGTTTTAAATAGATAGTATCTCCTCTTTTAAAAAGGTAGGTATTCCCCTCTCTAATTTTCTTTATCGTCTTTATTGGAGATTCCGGAGACAACCCGTTATTGGTATCTTTCCCACTTTGACTTATATAATAAACTTCGCAATTTCCTTTAGAAAGACATAGGAAAATCAAAACTAAAAAAATCAATACTTTCTTCATGTTACCTATTTTTATTATCAAAAATTGTTTACTATTTTAGAAATTCCGCGTAAGATTTTGCGATAGCGCTCCAAGAATGACTTTCTTCCAAATATTTTATCGAATTCTCGATTAACGCATTTGAAAAATCACGTTCAAAAAAATCATCAATTGTAGCTGCTAAATCTCGATGATTTTCAGACTCAAAAATCAGCCCGCTTTTAAACGGCTCTATAATTTCCATGTTTGGTTTTAGATTTGACGCTATTACAGGTATTCTATAACTCATTCCCATAAGTAATACACCACTTTGGTAAATTTCTCTATAAGGAATTACAACCAAATTAGTAGCTTTAAAATACAACTCTCTTAAATCATCATCAATATAACCAATATCTGCTATTATTCGGTCGGCAAGGCCAAATTCCTTTATCAGATTCATGTACATTGAAAAATCGTCTTTCCAAGGTTTACCAGCAATAATCAAGTGTATATCTGATCTAACATATTTAAGCGCGTTAATCAAAATATCCAATCCTTTTTGCTTTTTAATCTGACCAAAGAATAAAACGAGCTTTACATCCTCTGCAATCCCTAATTTCTCGCGCGCGCTATGTTTTGTTATATCCTTTTTTGGTAAATCAAGGAAATGCCCATGCGGAATAACTTTTATTCGAGTATAGTCATTACGGCCTATTTGTTTTAGCAAGCATTCCTTGGAAAATTTGTTGTGTACAACAATCCAATCAGATAAATAGGTATAAATAAGCTTCTTAATCACTTTTCTATCCTTATTTGCAAATCCTGAAATGTCATGCGCAATATTTATAATCTTAAACCCCATAAATTTCGCTAATACAAAAACATACAAGTCCTTCATTTCTGCTGAAAAAGAATGGATAAGGATATACTGTAAATCTGCTTTTCTTGCATTCAAAAGAGCTTTTATTACGCCAAAAAAGAACTTGATAATTTGTTTACCTTTTGTTACACCATTTTCAGCAAAAAATTTATGGGTACTTTCACCAATAAAATTCGAGTAAATATAACAAATAAAACCAGCTGATCGCAATCCTCTTGCTAAATTCAAATCGTAGTAATCCATCCCGGCCTTTATTCCAACAGGGTCAATGATCCCTATTCCTTTAAATCTTCTTCTCATTATAAATATTATTGCCGTATAAAAAAAACAACATCACGCTGACAACCGTAATCCCCAATACCGATTCAGACAAAAACGACGACACCAAATAACCGATTACTAAGCCTGCTTTCACCTTTGACTTTTTGTCGTGTATATCATTAAATAAAGAAATTATTAGAATCAAATATAGGAATGTAATTATAAAGCCAAGCTGATAAAGCATAATTCCTACGGTACTTTCATTTCCATTAAAAGATGGAGATTCATTATAAAATGGGCCAGTAATACCATTTTCGTGATATATTGAAATTGAAACGAATCCCCCAGTTCCAAGGCCGTGTCCCAAAATTGGTTTTTCCAGCGCCGAAAAAAAACCTAATCCTAGTCCTAAAAGATGGTTTGCCATTGAAGGGCTAGTCTGTAAAATATTGACAGCGTTTATGGCAAAGTATATTCCAACAAAAAAAACACTAAAAAAATAGTATATCTTAGAAAGCCTAGTATTTATAATCTTGTTAAATAAGGATATAATTCCAGTAAATAACGGCAATTTCCCCAACGCTAAAAAATTTGTTATCATTGGATATAAAAATTTCTTTTTGCGACTACTAAACAGTGAAACAAACATAAAACAAGAAACAAAAGCAAATGTTAGTGGTTCAAAAAATAGGGAACCAAGTCGCAAGCCGTTATATTGTGTATCACCTAAATAATATGCTACATCAATACTCCCATCTCCTCCTGTCAAGACTGAATGATAGGATAACAACTTCATTCTAATATCTACAGGGGTTAAGAATTCGATAATAGCAAAAATGATCATCGGCCATAAGATCTTCACTAAAAAGTCTACAATTTCATTAAGGATACTTTCTGATATATTTTTAACAATAAATAGAAGCATCAAAGGGGTGATAAGTTGAAAATACGCGGAGATTGTTGCTATTAGTAGAGTGGACTCTCCAAAAATAATCGAATATATCAGATGAAGTGTCAACATACAAAACAAAAACACAGTGAACCAGCTAAGCTTATCCATTTTATTTTTTGATAAACTATATATTTTATCAAAAAAAACGAGCAATACAATCAACAAGCTTATACCCGTTAAAATTCCTTTACCGGTAAATATTCCAACTATTGCTTTATAAACATTTATGAACAGAAAAATCTTCAAAAGCAATGTTTTACTCAACGAGTGCTTTCCTTTTTGTTGGGGAAAGAGTTGTTGGATTGAATCACTCATGAAAAAAACTATTTTCTTTCGTTAAAAGTCGTTTTATATACCTTAAGACAAAGTATGTATATGATTGAAAAGATTTATACTTCAACGCAATTTTTATATTTTCCTTTGCAACCTGTAACTGATTAGCTGAGCTAGTCCCATTTATATCGTATATCGCTACATAGTTAGTTATTGCCACAAACTTCTTGTGTAACAATAAATACGATTCAAAAAAGAAGTCATAATCTCCGCATAGTTTAAAGCTTTCGTCAAACAACCGTTCTTTATGGTATTGAAGCCTAACAAAAGTACTCTGATGATTAAAAGGCATGGTTTTCCACATGGAATCAAATTTTGCAGGTCGCCATTCCTTCCTTTTCCCTTCTGCTTCTAGAAGTGAGACACCACAGATCACATCAGCTTCATATTCGGAGCTAAATATTTTTTTAAGCACATCATGATCGAAAAAGGTATCTCCTGCATTCATAAAATTTATCCATTCGCCATTTGCAAGTTCGATTCCCTTGTTCATTGCATTATATATTCCGTTATCCTTTTCAGAAACCACGATAAAATTAATATGCTTTTGATCAAATTTAACTCGATACGAATTGACAATTTCCATTGTATTGTCTGTTGATGCTCCGTCTATTATCAGGTATTCAAAATGTTCATGCGACTGATTCAGAACGCTGACAATAGTGCGCTCTATCTCATTTTCACAATTGAAGCAGATTGTTACAACAGAAACTTTTGGCCTTTCTCTCATTTATCTAATTTTCATAGCTGGATTTCCTCCCCAAATCTCACCGTCTGGAATATCTTTTGTAACAACACTCCCGGCAGCTACAATAGCATTCTCACCAATTGTAACGCCTTTTAAAATGATGGAAGAACCACCAATGAAAGCGTTTTTTTTTATATGAATTGGTTTACTAATAATATAACGATTTCTATCGTTATCTAATAATTCGATCTGACGCTTTTGAGGATCCAATGAGTGAAAATTAGTATCCCATAGCCGGCACCCGCCTCCTATCTTAACATGGTCGTCAATAATAATTGACGATTTCGCGTAAATCGTACTATTCGATATGCCTACATCGTTCCCAATAATAATCTGTCCTGATTTTTCCGTGATCAATCGGCATATCTCGTCACCCCCTATCGGATTTTCGCCTTTTCCGGAATGAATTATTATGGAATGCCCCAATTTTATCTTACCACCGTTCCGTACATATAATAATCCATTGACTTTTAATTGTCCACCTTTCTCAACGTCGTAAGCCCAAAAATGAATCCGATTCAAAACAGAATAAGTTGCCCGTAAAACCGGCTTATGTAATTTCAGTAAAATCCGAACCAAAATCTTTATCGTTTCCATCTCTGTTATCTTTAAAAACCATCACGGATTAGTTTACCTAACGAACCCATTGCTCGGCAACCCTCTAAATGTCTGTTCAGCTTTTATCAGCAATAAAATTAAACAGTTCTTGGCCACAAGCAGCCAGCTTAAGGTTATATTTTTTTTTTAATTCATCAAAATGTTCTACGCCCGGTATATTCATCAAGATTACCTCTTTATCGGCTTCCTTAGCTTCTAAAAGAAAGGTAGAATAAACTCCGGCCACATAATTCACTTCGCTTAGATAAGCATAAGGAGTCTTTTCGGCCGTTAGGAACTCCACCTGCTGTGAAACATCCGAAAAAAAAGATAAATCCTGCTCGCTAAACATATCATACTCGTTTGGGTGGGGTTTATAATATATCTTAATATCATTTTTAATTGCTGTACAGGCATTTACAAAGTCTTTAAAAAATTGCAAAAAATTATGATGCAACAAATGTTGTGAAATAAAAAGGATACCTTTCCCTTTTAGCCCCTTATGTTTTTGTTCTCCGTCTTTTTCTTTTAATTTTATATATGAACTTTTTAGCAGTTTCAGTTTCTCATCCTCAATAGGTAGATTACACCCTAAAATATAATCGTAATTTAAATAGTAATATCGATCGGGAAAGAGTAGAACCTGCCCTGACATACCCTTAGGATAATGGTACAGTAATAGGGTTGGAGATGTAAAACCATGTTGAATTTCGATTGTCAGTATATTTTGCTTTTTCGCAGCAGCTATTAATGCTCCTTTATCTATATAATTAGTAAAATAAACTGCTTTAGGTTTCCTTATTTTTAATAAAGTTGCAAATAGTACATATTTAATTCGGAATTTAAGATATTCAAAGGCAACTAATTTTTGAACATCTAAATCGCTAACATAAGGTTTGATGAACGCCGTTAAAGCATTTATTTTTTGTTTATTAATTCGGTAAAAAGGCAATGCTACACGGGCTATAGCATTTGATAAAAAATCAAAAAAATATAAATGAGGTCTCTCTAGGTCAGCACTCGAATCATAGGCAGTTTCATAAATCCCTATATTCCCTTTCGCTTCATCTTCGATATGAGCGGTGTAAATATCTATCCGCTTCCCTTTAAAAAGTGCCTTACGTGAACAGCGAATAACTAAAATATCTGCTTTACTTAGCGAAAAAAGGGGATTAGAATAGATTGCTAATCGAAAAAAACGCTTAACTTTCTGAGAAATTGTTAACGATTTTTGCTTGGCAACAAACCCTTGTTGGTGCTCCAAGTGTAAGAAAAGCGTATAACGAATAAGCTCCCAAAGGGGTATTCCCTTAATATGAACATTGAATACCTTTTTATCAGCTTCAATACGACCAACTATGTCCGAATTCCCGTTAATCACCAGATTTCATCTTTTCTATTATGAGATCAACAAATTCCCTCACAGCTCCGTTTCCACCTGCCTTAGTTAGATGTATAATTCTAGGAATTTCCTTAATTTGTTTTACCGCATTAGACGGACAAGCCGCAACCCCAACTTCATGCAAGAGCTCCTTGCAGTTTATGTCATCTCCGATGTAAGCCACCTGATCCAGGCTTAACCCTTCGGATTGACATATCTCCAACGCCGTGGCCAATTTTCCTCCATGTCGTTTAGACTGAAACAGATAATCAACCTTCAATTTAGCACCTCTTCTTTCTACCAATTGGGTTTGTTCTGACGTAATAATTCCCGTTTTTATTCCCGCTTCGCGTAATAACTGAAAAGCCATACCATCATGCGTGTTGAACTTCTTCAATTCATCGCCAGTTTCCGAATAATACATCCCTGCATCAGTCAATACGCCGTCTACATCTGAAAGGAACAACTTAATTTCCCATTTTTTCTTGCCTGAAAGAAACGCTGTTCCATATCTTCGCATAAACATTTCAGCGATAATCCAGTCATCGGGTTCATCAATTTCTATTCCGGTATACTCGGGCATTTCGAAAATGCCAATATTGCCATGCAGTCTGTTTCTAGAAGCGACAATCCCTCTAACCTTACTGATATAGAACGCCCCATTTTCCATAAGGTCGCCCCTAAAATCTTGCCTTCGAGGCCTTCTTTGATAATCATAGTTCTTTGAAGTACCATCTTCATTCCAAAAAAAACGCTTAACACGTACACAACTTAGCAAAGAGTCGTAATTATTTGAAATAAAGAAATTAAGCGCTTTCTCAAAATGGCTGCTTTCGGTAAAGGGAGAAGTAATTTGTACCAACATCAACGTGTCATCTCCTGTCAATTCTGCAACTTGCAAATATTCCAATATCACGCTTTCGGTACTCGAAGTATCTTGAGCGTTTTCGTTCAACCTTCTATAAACCTTAACCTTTTCGAATTGGAAACCTTCTACCGTCTGCTGGATTTCATCCGAATCTGTCGCAACCACAACTTGGTCTACTCCTGCAGTGTTCTGTAGCGCCGATACACTCCAATAAATAAGGGGTTTACCGCAAAACTCCTTTATGTTTTTTAGTGGAATGGATTTACTGCCCCCTCTTGCCGGTACAAATGCAACTACGCGTCCCATTTCACCTGGTTTTTTTTCAATTTATTCCTTTGTACCGTTTCTATTTCCAAAATCTGTTCTTGCTTATGGGTTAAGGCTTTTGCTACAGCTCTGCAGTCTCTTACTAATTTTCTTAAACCATCTGGTTCCAAAGAGGCTGCATGATCCGTTCCTTTCCATGTTCGATCTAAAGTAAAATGACGCTCGACCCACTCAGCCCCCAAAGCCACGGCAGCAACATCAACGGCAATGCCCAAATGATGTCCAGAAAATCCTATCGATTTTACTCGGCTACCAAATGCTTCCTTTAGCCGATTAATTTCCAATAAACATATATCCTCAAATGGCACCGGATAACCAGAAGTACAGCTATATAACACTAAGTCCTTGCTTCTACCGTTGCTTTCAAAAAAAGAAACAATCCTTTCTTCTTCTTCCTGAGAGGTCATACCAAAAGATAAATGTATTTCGCCTTCGTAATGATCACAAAGATACTGTAACATAGGCTTATTCAAGTTGCACGCCGAAGGGACCTTGATCAATTCTGGGTTTAATGAAGTGATCTCTTTTGCTGAAGTTAAATCCCAAACTGACGTTGAATAAACCGCTCCATATTCTTCACACCATTCTTTAAGTTGACGGTGTTCATCAATATCTAACTCGAGGAATTCACGGTGTTCACCATAAGTAGCTCCATAAGAATTTTGCGGATTGGGATGTGGCGCATTATATTCTTCCGGAGTTAATAATTCCTTATTATGACGTTTCTGAAATTTGATAACGTCTGCTTTACAAAATAAAGCGGCTGTGGCGATCAACTCTTTCGCTATCTCCATTTCGCCTTTATGGTTACAACCAATTTCGGCAATTATCTTCGGTTCTTTCATTTCTATTTTTTTAGTTTTTTACTGATATAATTTAAATTTTGTATTGTTATGTCTAGTAACTTTGCTTGTGCTTCTACTATTTCTTCCTGTATTTTGCTCTTGTTCTCTAGTATGTAACGCGCTTTGTCCTCTAGATCTTGTTCAAATGCATCGGAAGTAATTTCACTTCCCCAATCCAGATGATCAATATCTTCCAAAAACCATCTTACTTTGTTATGTGAAATAATTGACAGAATTGGAGTTTGGCAACCAAAGGGGATCATTTGTGCATGTCCTCTCATACCTATAGTTAAAGAAGGTTTCGAATATTCTGTAACTATTAGTTCAGGCGATCCCTGAAGATTAACTACTTCCACGTTTACCTCCGCTTCTGTTAAATAAGGAAGAAAGTTTTCATCTGGTTTACAATGCACATAATATTTTATATGATAATCTGTGCTTAGCCGTTTCGCGACCCGGGCAACAGCCTTCAACTTTTCATCGGAGTCTTGACCAAAACGTAGATCGGCACGGTCAAAGGCACAATTAAACGCTATAAATGGCCTTTCGTCCATTTTACTCTTTACGTCATCGATCAAATCTTTATACAAGGGATATAGAATGGTCGTAGGGCAGGGTTGAAAACAAATTTTATCATGATATTGAGGTTCAATATAGCGCTTCATGTTTTCGATTGAACCATGGTTTCTAAGACCAAAAAATATCGATTTGGCGATAAATTTATTCACATGCTTGGTAAATATCGGATCAAAATCATCTTGGTCCCGAAATCGGTTATACCCAACAGCAAATAAAATTAAAGGAACTTTGATTTTATCCAAATCATCGAGAGAACAGGCCCATTGCCATCCGCTTTTATTATTCCTATTCGTATCTTTCAAAAACAATCCACCACCGCCGATTACAACGGCATCCGAATTATTTAATAAAGCGATCTCTCTATGATCAACTTCAGCGTATAACCTAATGCCTTGCCAATCTATAGGCTGTTCCAAAATGACGTGAAAGCTATCCCGAACGGCTAAAGGCAACATCACATCTCCTGCATTGGCATATGAAAAGGCAGAAATATGAGAAAGTCGATAAGCAGGATTACCAAAAGCTTCGAAGGCACCGTGAATTTTTGGAATCTCGTAAAACTTATTTTCGCCAAAAAATATTGTCTTTACTTTACGAAGTGCCTTCTTTAATACATTATACATAAATTTTTTTTATTTAATTCATTAATATCAGCTAAAAACGTTGAGGTAATAAGCTTCTCCTTTATTTTTTTGTTTTGGCAATCTTCCCAACCAATTTTCTCGCCATTCCATCTACTATATTCTTTTCTTTTGAATCCAATCCACAAAAATAGAAACTTAAAGTAAAAAAAAGACCAGATAGCAATATAGTAAAAAGAAACCGAGGCTTAAAGTCCAGAAGTTCAACCATAGCTCCGCAGACTATTAAAGAGACCAAAACCGGCAAAATAATTTTTAAGAAATTATTTACCATAAAAAAACGGACCGACAAGCCGGCGAATTTACGCAAAAAATAAATTCGAAAGCAACATGACATAAATTCAACAGCACAATAAACATAAAACACCGTTACTGGCGGATAACCCATTTTTAAAAAAATTATAGAAATGGGAATAGTTGAAATTAAAATACTTCCCACGACAATCTGATAAAGCTTTATATTCCCAGTTGCTTGAATAGCCGATTGAAGTCCTACGGTAATTTGACTAATCATCATCGCCACTAATATAAATTGGCAAAATTCCGTAGTGTGCGGAGGTACTTCCGTTAGCCAAAAAGAAAGAATAGATTTCATTTCAAAAATGAAAGGAATACCAAAAAAACTAAGAAGAAAAAAGCAAAATTTACTACCACTGGCCGAAAGCCTTAACATTCGCTCTCTATCTCCACTTCCTTCACTTTTCATAATTTGTGGATTCAATGCGCGTAACATGGTGGCAGACAAAAAGTTAAGTTGAGAAGAAACTTGATTACTCATAGCATATGCGGCATTGATTCGAGCTCCAAAGAACTTATTCAAGAGAATTGCTAATCCTTGACTTCTACCCAATCCACATAAAGCACCAAATAAATTCCATCCGGCAAAAGACCCCAACTTATACAATAAATTACGATTACGATCTTTCCAAAACGAAGCTCGGCATTCTTCGTACCTTCTAAGACAAAACATGGCGTATAAAATAAGCGATATTAATGGTACAATTGCCATCATAGCGGCATATGCAATTAGCTTATCCATATTTATACCAGAAATAATAATTGCAATTGCTAATTTTAGGACGGTTTCTAAAATATTCACAAAAGCAACCCAAATCATATTCTCATGTGCAATTAATGTTGCATTAAATGGAACCGTAATAACTACAAAAAGAACATTTAGTGACGTAAAATGATAAACGTATTTTGCTGCAGTTAAACGGGGTGCACGTATATTGATTAAATGATTAAATACGATCGGCGAAAAAAACTCTATAAATGCAACTAACAATAAAGCGATAAACAAATGAAGGAGTAAACTATTTGAGAAAACCCTTCTTTGTTGATCGAGCTCGTTTTTCCCTTGGTAGTACGATAAAAACCGTTGAGTCGACGCACTCATTGCTGCGTTTAAAAAGGATAACATCAATATAACACCTCCAATTAAATTAAAAATCCCATAATCCTCTGCACCTAAAGTCGCTAAAACTATGCGAGTGGTGTACAAAGAGATGCCTATTGTAAAAACCATCCTGCCATAAATAATCAAGGTATTAACAGCAACCCGGTTAGCTGCATTCATCGCTTGTTCCTCTCTTTGATTATTATAGTTGACAGTCCAACTGTTTAAACTTAAATTCGATATTATAAAAAGGTTTTAATCTCATCGACCATTTCGTCCGTAGGGATTCTTTCAAGTTATTTGTGAGGATAGCAAAATAAAAAACTGCTGACAATTTCATTATCTACCCCGCCAAATGCTCCCACTGGGTTTTGTTATCCTTCCTGAACACTTCCACATCGCAGGCTACCATCTCCTTGCATAATTTCGGCAAGTCGTATTCGGGTTCCCATCCCAGCTTCGTCTTCGATTTCGTCGGGTCACCGATCAACAGCTCTACTTCCGTCGGACGGAAGTAAGCCGGGTCAACACTCACTACTTCCTGACCTACTTTCAAAGAAAAATCGGGATTGCCGACCGATTTTACATAACCTTTCTCCTCTATGCCTTCTCCCTTGAATTCGATCTCTGCACCTACCTCGGCAAAGGCCATCTTCACAAAATCCCTTACCGGTGTCGTGATACCCGTGGCAATCACATAATCCTCCGGCTTCTCCTGCTGCAGGATCAGCCACATCGCCTTTACGTAATCCTTCGCATGGCCCCAGTCCCTGCGTGCATCCAGGTTACCGAGGAACATCTTATTTTGTAGCCCAAGGGCAATGGCAGCAACAGCACGCGTGATCTTCCGCGTTACAAAGGTCTCGCCACGCAGCGGACTTTCGTGGTTGAACAGGATCCCGTTGCAGGCA
>Ga0164243_10003604_pt1 | contig 24711 bp, 31 predicted proteins | sample OricompcompostOP_FD_108781 | JGI IMG/M metagenome (GOLD analysis project Ga0164243, IMG submission 108781) | Organic Plus compost microbial communities from Emeryville, California, USA - Original compost - Organic plus compost (OP) | ecosystem: Engineered > Solid waste > Mixed feedstock >...
ACGGCCAGCACCACTGGCAGTGTCAGGACGGCGGAGGCTGCCAGTGCCCCGGCCCAGACCACCGCGCGGCGCAGCGGGCGATGCGGTGCCATCAGTCGCCGTACCCGCCGGGCTACGTCCCCTCCAGCCGCCAATGCAGCAGCCGGAGCACCCGCTCCGGCCAGTTCCACCAAGGCGCCGGCCAGCGTCAGCCTGCCGGCCTCCGTGGTGGCCTCGTCGTCGGCGGCCATCTCCACCAGCCGTCGGGTTTCGGCTGCCGCCGCGCGGAACAGTGCCACCCGGGGGAAGGCACGCGCCAGCGCCTCGGCGTACGCCAGCACCAGGTGGTGCCGCCCCCGGATGTGGGCCCTCTCGTGTGCGATCACGGCGTCCAAGGCACGCGGTTCCAGCGCGGCCAGTGCCGCCGACGTCAGCACGATGCGATGCCCGTAGCCGGGCAGGCAGTAGGCGGCCGGGCGCTCGTCATCCAGGACGGTAACGCCGAGGTCGGCGCGATGGGTCCCGACCAGTGCCAGCACCTCGACGTGGCGGGATCGCTCCCGCCGCGCACGCACCAGTCCGACGGTCAGGCACCAGCCGGCCCGGGCCAGGACGGCGACGGCCAATACCGTACCGCTGGCTGCGACCGCCGCCCCGCCCGGCGTCGCGTACTGCACGCGCAGCGCCAGTACACACGCCTCCAGCATGTCGGCAAGGCTCCCGCTGAACGCCCGCGTCGGCACGGCGACCGCCAAGCCTGCCAGTGCGACGGAGACCACCACGGTCGCGCTCAGCGCCTGCCACGCCCAGATACCCAGGCGCGGAGATCGAGAGGTCCACCCGGTCCGGCTGAGCCATAGAGGGGCGAGTGCCCCGAGGGTGAGGGCGTAGCCGAGCAGCAAGAGGGCGATCTTCATCCCTGCTCTCCCACTGTCCGCTCGGCGAGCGCGGCCCGAAGTTCGGCGAGCTCCCCCGGGTCCAGCTCGTCGAAGAGCCTCACGAGCGTCGCCGTACGGTCCGCACCCGTCGCCCACACCTGGTCGATCAGGGAGGCGGCGTACTCCTCCCGGCTCTTGGTCGCCTTGTAGCGGAAGGCCCGCCCGTCCTTGGCGCGGGTCAGCCAGTCCTTGCGGTGTAGGACTTCCATCACCGTCTGCACGGTGTTGTAGGCCAGCGGTTGCGGCCGGGTGGCGTTCAGCCGCCCGAGCACATCGCGCACGCTCAGCGGCGCGTCGGCGGCCCAGACGACATCCATGATCGCCTGCTCCAGCTCACCGAAACCCCGCACCCCACGCCCTCTCCGCCGACCAATCGCCTGAAAACCTAAACGCCATAGTAGGTCGTTCGCGCCGAGTGCACCCTCGTCGGTCGTTTCGTGGAGCCGCAGGCTGATCTCGGTGGTGATGCGTTCCGCGGTCACGGCTGAGGGGGGCCTTCTCGGCCTTGCAAGGCTCCTTTGATTCGGGCCAGGAACAAGGCGTGGGGCGTGTTCGTGAGTGGGACGCTGCGCCCCGGCCCGGACGTGGCGTCTCACACCATCTTCACCGGGTCGAAGCCCCTCACGGAAACAATCCTGGGATCGTCTGGCGTTGACGATCTTCGAGTAGAGGAGGGGGAGGTGTCGGGCCTTAAGCTGTTCCACACGACGACGAGCGGCGCGACCGAGGTCGCGCCGCGTCTCGCTGAGAGCGAGGCAGATGTGCAGGGCATGGTCGAGACGCACATGGAGACGCTGCTGGGTGTCCGCTTCCTGGCGAGCGAGTACAGCACGGGACCTGTCCACGGGGGCAGGATCGATTCGCTCGGCCTGGACGAGAACGGATCACCCGTCGTCGTGGAGTACAAGCGCGGCGTCGACGCCGGCGTCATTCACCAGGGGCTGTTCTACCTGAGCTGGCTCGTGGACCACCGGGCGGAGTTCGAGCATCTGGTCCGCGACCGGCTCGGGCCGACGGCCGCGGCCCAGGTGATGTGGAGCGGCCCGAGGCTCATCTGCGTGGCCGGTGACTTCACCCGCTACGACGTGCATGCCGTGCGCGAGCACCGGCGCAGCATCGACCTGGTCCGCTACCGGCTCTTCGGCAGTGACCTGCTCGGCCTTGAGACCGTGGCCTCCGTCAGCGGCAGGCCGCCGGCTGTACGAGGGTCCCGCAGGCAGTCGACCGTACTGGCGGTGAAGGGCGGCCAGAGTGCAGCGCTGGCCGAGCTGGCGCAGGCGCTGGACGAGACACTGCTCGGCCTCGGGGACGGAGTGAACCGCATTCAGCGCAAGACGTACTGGGCGTATCAGCGTCTGCGGAACTTCGCCTGTGTTTGCCCTCCGCAGAAGACCAAGCTCCTCGTCTACCTCAAGGTCGATCCGAAGGAGGTCGACCTCGTACCCGGCTTCACCCGGGACGTGACGGGGCTCGGCCATCACGGGACGGGTGACCTGGAGGTGCAACTGCGCACGCTTCAGGACCTGGATCGAGCGCAAAACCTGTTCCGTGCCAGCTACGCGGCTGCCTGACACGCTCACGGGTAGCGCCGGCATCAGCGACCGGCGCTCGGATTGTGGTGCCTTCCGGCGTAACGGGCATGTAGTGGTGGTGGATCATCAATGACGCGCGGGATCGCCGGTTTGGTTAACCGGCGATCCCGCGCTAAGTTGCCCCGCTCTGCCCAGCCTGCCGCGCGGGTTAGCGTGCGATGCGGCTGGTGGGTGGGGCTGTGGTGGGCGGCGGGCCGGCGCGGGGCGCCGTCCTGGCCGTGCGGCGCCGGGACCCTGTTGTGGGCGTGGGCGTGGTGGCGTGATGCCAACGGGCGCGAATGGCGGTCAGTTCGGCGAGGGCTCGGCGGCTGCCGACGACGAGTTGGTAGGGCGTGTTGGCCGGGTCGTCGGTGAACGCCATGATGCGGCGGCCCACGTGGTGGGCCGTGATGAGGGCAGCCCGGTGCAGTATGCGCTCGCCCAGGTAGGGCGCGGACACGTCCGGTTCGGCAAGGAAAATGAGCAGGTCCCGAGGGTCGTCGGCGGCGCTCAGGGCACCACGCTGCTGCGCCTCCCATATGACGGTCACGGGATCGACTGGGACGTCACGGCGTACAAGCGCGGTCAGCGACTGCCAGAGTCCGGCGTGCAGGGGATGGGTGAAGTCCTCGGGGGTCAGCCAGCGCATCTGCTCGACTTCGGCGGGGCGCGCCGTGCACGTGGCGAGCAACAGCCGCTCCTCCTGGGCGGCCTCGTCGCCGTCGTGCAGGGGTGCCGGCGGTGGTGCGGGAGTGCGGGGCAGGGGCCCGGGTCGCGCTGGGAAGGCGGCGGCGATCTTGTCCACGAGGGATGCGAGTGTGTCGGCCTCGGCCAGTGCGGCCGGCACGGGGTGTGGGAGCGAGGCGTCCCGTGCCGTGTGCACCAGGCGTGCGGCGGCCTTGCGCAGACGGCGGCGGGCGGATTCGGCCGCGATGATCCGGGCGTACGCGGGCGTGTGCCGGGGGTTGGGACATGCGCTGATGAGTCCGTGCAGGTGTGCGGCGGTCACTCCGCGTGCCTGCTTGCGGGCAGTGGTGAGCACCTTGCCGAGCCAGACGATGTGCTCGGTGTGCTCGGCCGGGCCAGAGGGTGATTGCGCACGCAGTGCGGCGAACGCGGCGGCGTAGTCAGTGGTTTTGGCCAGGGCGGGGGCGGGCACGGCGCAGATCGCTGCGAACACCGCGGCGTGCGCCGCGGTGGAGAACGCTTCTGGGCTGATCCCAGTTACGTCAGCGAGGTGCTGCGGGTCGGACAGGAGGGCGCCAAGTAGAGCCTGCTCGGCGTAGTACACCGGCGGCCACGACGTGATGGTGGCGAGATCGTCCTCGTCGGGTTGCGGGGTGCGGGGCATCAGGCGGCCAGAGTGAAGTCGTCGGTGTTGAGCGGGACGTTCAGGTGCGGAGCGAGAAGGTGGGCGGCCAGCCGGGGCGGGACGGCGTTGCCGATCTGGGAGAACTGCTGGCCCTTGTTGCCCTGCCAGGGGTAGTCCGCCGGGAAGGACTGGAGCACGCCCGCCTCCCGGGCGGTGATCCGGATCGGCTCCGGCACCGCCACGGTCTGTCCTTCAGGGACGTTCAGGGGTACGGGCGCGGCGGGTTCGGCGACCCAGGTGCATTCGTTCGCGCGGTGTCCGAAGAAGAGTGTCCCGGCCGGCTCGTCTGCCCGTCGTACGGTGGCGTTGGCCTGGTTGTTGCTCCGCAAGGACCACGCCCAGCGGTGCACTTCAGTGGTGTTCGTCTGCGTTGAGCGGTCGACCGGCTGGTCGGTTCGGCTGCTGTGTGGGGCGGCCCCGCCCGGGTGTGGGGTCCAGGAGCCGCGAGCGCGGGCGTCGGTGAGGGTCTTGCGGGCCCCGGAGGGGAAGGGTTCGGGGCCGCCTCCTGGTCCGCCCCCGGCGCACACGGTGGGCACCGGGCCGTCGGTCCGGCCCCAGCCCAGGGCTTCGGCCATCGACACCCACCGTGCGCGGCCGGGACCGAACAGCGATTCGGGCTCGGCAATCTGGGCGTGTGTGGGCGGCGGGGGCTCGGCGGTACGGACGCGGGAAGCGAGGAGGATCGCACGGCGGCGGGTCTGGGGGACGCCGTAGTCGGCCGCGTTCAGGATCCCGGTCCACACGGAGAAACCCCAGGTACGCAGCACCGCGGCGTACTGCTTCCACAGCGGCAGGACGTCGGGGACCTCCTCCATGGCCACCCACTCCGGCTCGCCCACCGCATTCAGCGCGTGCAGGTAGCGCATGGGCTCGGCCGCGAGCAGGGAGCGGGGGTCGGCGCACGCGGAGAGCAGCTGCTCGCGGGTGTCGCGGCCGGCGGCGAGGTCGGTGACGGCCTGGTGGACGAGGGGCTGGTCGACCAGGCCGAGGCGTTTGCCGGCCATCGACCACGCTTGGCACGGCGGGGAGGCGATCAGCCCGAGAACGCGACCGGAGAAGATCCATACCGGATAGCGGGCGACATCGGTCTGGATGGTCAACTGCCCAGCTCGGGCGCGCGTTTTGCAGGCCCAGGTGTCCCATTCCAGGCCGATGTCGCGGGCCCCGAGGACGGAGAGGGCGTGGCTCCACCCGCCGGGGCCGGCGAACAAGTCGAGGATGATCCGTCTCACGAGGCCAGGCCGAAGTCGTCCCGCACCAGGTCGGCCTCTGCGCGGCAGGCCCAGGGAGAGCAGCCGTCGACCACCCCGTTCTCCAGCTCCTCCTCCATGGGGGCGCGGTCGTCGAGTTCTTGCTGGCGGGCGGCCCACTCGGCCGCCGTGACGTGGTCGATCGGCGCCTGGTCCAGCGGCACCCGGGAGCGGTGGAGGAACGCCTGCCCGAGCAGCCGGTTGCCGCCCGCGTTCGCGCGGGCGTTGCCCTGGCGGATGGCGGCGTCGAATTCCACGACGTCCTGCCACTCGTCGGGGCTCGTGTCCCGGATGTGCCGCCACTGCGCGTTGCCGTGGAACGGACAGCCCAGGCAGCTGGACTTCGGGGTGTCGGCGAGACCGAGTGAGGAGAGGTAGCGGACGCAGTCGGTGCGCGACCAGCCCAGGTCGATCAGCGGGTGGCGGTTGCGCATGTAGCGCACGTCGGCGTCCTTGGCGCGGTGGAACTCGTCGGTCGAGATGCCGACCCACTGCTCGACGAAGATGTCCTTCGGGATGCGCTGCGGGTAGGGGTAGCCGAGGAGTTCCCGGACTTGTCGTTTGATCGGCTTGATCTTGTATTCGCCGGTGCACTGGCGCCGGGTCATGCCCTGCTTGCCGTCCTGGTTGAGGATGTACAGGGGCATGGAGGCGAAGCGGTGCCCCGGGTCGAGGGCGTCGCGTCGGATGTTGCCAGAGGAGACGCGCAGGATCGGTATCCCGGCGGGAGCTGCGATCTCCTTCTCCAGCCGGTCGAGGTGCCGGTAGACCGCGCGTGGCTCCCAGCCGGTGTCGGCGAAGATCGCGTAATCGGCCTTGGGGAGACGGCCGTTGGCGGAGAGGGCGAGCATGGCGCTGGACTGGACGCCGGCGCCGAGCGATATACAGACGAGCGTGGGCGAGGCGGGAATCGGGACTTCCTTGCGTGAACGAGCTGCGGCAGGCAGGCAGGCGCTGCGCGCGTGTGGCGCTGTCAGCGGCGTGCGCGGGCGGTGGTGGCCGTAGCCGGAGCGGAGACGGGGCGGGCCGCGGACAGGCGGATGTGCAGAGGGGAATCGATGACCGTGCTGAGGACGGAAAGACCGAGAGATGTCAGGCGGACGCGGTCGCGTAGCGGCCCGCCGGGGAAGAAGGGGGGTGCGGAGGCGGGCTCGCGGGTCACCAGTTCCTGGGTTTCCAGGTGGCGCAGCACGTCGACGTCCACCGGCACGGTGTGGCCGTAGCCGCGTTGCCCGTACTGCCCGGTGACCATGACGTGGCCACGGGCGACTTCAAGCAAGGCGTCGCGATGGCCGGCGTCCATGCCGGGAACAGTGGTGCTGCTGCGCGCCCGGTCGGGAAGTCTGGCGGCAATATGCGTGGCGGACTCGACGATGGCGGCGGGAGCGAGGGCGGTGAGTTCGCGGGCCAGTCGCAAGTACTGACCGAGCCCCCGACGGGAATCGGGAGGTGCGTGCGCCGCATCGCCCTCGGGCAGAGCTTGCTGGGCGGCGGTGAGGTAGCGGGTGGCCCCGCTGGTCAGGTAAGCGATCTGCTTGAGCCGTACGACGGCGCTGGACACCGGTTCGATGGCAGGCAGGCGCTGCTGCCGGACCGCTGTGATGGAGGCAAGGGCCTCGCGTTCCAGGCGCCGGGCGGATGACACGGAAGCACCCGGATCATGAGGGGAGCGGCTGGCGAACAGCAGGTCGATCCGGTCGTTGTGCTCGGTGTACAGGTCGGCGAGCGCCAGCAGCCGCTCCACGGGCATCAGCGACACGGGCGCGTCCACGTCAAACAGGGGCGTGTGGTTGTGGTCGGGTGGTGTCGTCATCACATGTTGCGGAGGTAGACGGGGTCAGCGCAGACGGGCGGCATGCTGGTCGGGGAGTCGTCTCCGACGGCGAAGATCTGTCCTGGCGGGGGCGCGTGGTCCCGGTGCCAGGTCCGGACGAAGTCCTTGGCCTCGCGGGAGCGGACCGGCACCAGGTGCAGCCGGCACTCGCTCATGCGGCCTGCCGGTAATCCGACTGGAGCGGGGCGTGCTTAGCGACGGCACGCTCGGTGATCGCCTTCGAGGCGCTGGCGGAGGCGGCGGCCAGTTCGTCTGCACCGGGCTCTGCGTACCAGGGACGCAGGTCGAGCATCGCGGCGCGCATGCCGGTGGCGAAGACCAGGGCGGTGCCCTTGGGCAGGGCGCGGATCGCATCGGCCGGCAGGATCCGCTCCTGCCGCATCGACACGGACGTCGACTTCCCGGACTCGGAGGTGGAGGTGGAGGTGGTCTCGACGTCGTGGTCACCGATCAGCCGGGACAGCTTGTCCGCGAAGTCCGGGTCATCGATACCGGATCCGATGACCTTGACGGTCGCGGCCGACCACATCGCGTCCATGCCCGCGTCACCCCAGACCTTCTGGCCCTGGCGGTAGGACTGCAGGATCGTGATCGGGATGATCCCGCGCGAGCCGAGGTGGGAGTACAGGTCCGGCAGGTCACTGATCTTGCAGACGTTGGCGGCCTCGTCCAGGATCGCCAGCATCGGCGGGTCGAGCCGGCCGCCGGCGCGCTCGGCCTGGGCGGTCGCGGCACGCATCACGGAGTCCGCGCACGCCGCGATCAGCGCCGACGCGCCTCCGCCGCCGTCCTTCGACAGCAGGTACAGGGTGTCGGTAGAGGTGACGAACTCCGACGGGCGGAACTCGGGGACGTCCTTCTGCGGGGTGACCCAGGCGGCGATCTCGCTGTTGAGGAGGGCGGCGGCGTACTGGCGGGCGGTCTCGTAGATGCCGTCGCGGGTCTCGGGCGGGCCTTCCACGGTGCCCTTGAGCTGGGCGGCGACCGCGGTGAAGTCGTGGTCGCGCAAGATGTCGAGTGGGGTGCGGTCGGCGGGGAAGGCCAGCCACTGCATCACGTCGGTGATCGGCCGGTCATCGAGCGCGGCGGCGAGGAAGAGCTGGGAGAGGATGTTGGATCCGGCCTTGGACCAGAAGTCGCCCTGCTGGGAGGCGTCCACGGAGGCGGCGAGGAAGTGACCGGCCAGGCGGCCGGCGCCATCCAACGTTTTGGCGTCCGCCAAGGGGTTCCACCACATATCGCGGGCGGCGTGCGCGATCTGCTGCGGGTCCATCGACCACACCCGGCCCACCGCTGCGCGGGCGTCGAGGGTGGCGGTGTAGGCGTCACCGGCCGCCTTGTTCGAGGTCAGCAGGACCGGGCCCGGCGCGTTGAGGATCGACGGGATCGCCAGCGAGGTGGTCTTGCCCGACCGCGGCGCCATGATGGCGACGGCCACGTCCTCGTACCCCATGCGGACCTCGTGCCTGGTGCCCTGGAGATTGCCGAGGAGGATGCCGGTATCGCGGGCGTCGATGTGCTTAGCGGTCTTCAGGCTCGGACGCAGCGAGCGCGCCTTGTCGGTGATCGCCTTGGCCATCAGAGGCTCGATGTCCTTCGGCTTGGCCATTCCGGTGATCTTTTTCTTCCGACCACCACCGTTGCTCTTGTGCCGAGCCCACAGCAGACCGGCTGTTGCACCGAGGGCGAGAAGGACGGTGACGGGGACGATGCGGGCACCGATCAGCAGGGACGTTTCTCCGACCGTCGGCCAGAGCTGGTCGGGGTGGAGCAAGGCGGTGGTCGGCTGATACGACGCCCAGGGGTGTCCGGTGAGGCAGGCGGTGATGTTGCCGGACAGCCAGGCGAGGTGGGACAGGGGGACGACGACGGCGAGGACGCCCATCAGGAGACGGAAGGCGATGTCGTAACCGTCGGAGTTGTTGGCGGAGGTAGGAGGCAAAGGGCTACGTGCTTCGGTGCGGGGACAAGGGCATCAGCGGGTGCGGCCGGGACCGGCGGACGGGCGTCGGGGGATGGCGGTTGGTGCTGCCGGGGCCGCGTGTCGGGCTGCGAGTTGGCGGACGCGGTCCTCCAGCGCGGAGGCGACCTGCTGGGCCGGTACTTCCTGGCGGGTGTGGGTGACCAGATCCGGGTTGCGGGTCGGGAGGCTGAGCACCGTGCCTGTGCGTGCTACCGGGTGCGGGTCGGTGAGCGCGGTGGTGAATGCGGCGATCAGGTGCTTGGGTGTGTGCTCACCGAAGCGGGCCTGCCACACCGGGGGCCGTGCGTCGTCCAGGACGGCGCCGATCCACCAGGTCCCTGTCGTCTCGTGGACGTCGACCCGCACGGTGCCGTCGGGTGAGACGAACCGGTGGAGGTTGTAGGACGGCGACCACCCGGCGCCCAGGAGCGGCGCCAGGGGGTCGTGGAGCTTGTCCCGGTCGGTGGTGGGATCGGTGAGCGCGTCGGTGAATCCCGCGATGATCTCGACGGGGGTGCGGGCGCCAAAGCTCGCGTACCAGGCAGGCCCGTCCTCGGTGGGCGCGTGCTGGAGCGTCCACCACTGGCCGTCGGGGTCCGGTTCCAGCCGCAGGAGAGCCTTTTGATCGGGGCTGGAGAGGATGACGCGCGGCATCAGGGGGTCGTGGCCGTGGCTCCAGCCGCAGGCGCGGTGCAGGGGGACGGTGATCCATGCGGGATCACCGCCGCCGGCCAGGTGACGTGGAGCAATGAAGTCGACCTCGACCGTCTGGGAAGGGCCGTCGTGCACCGTCACCTCCGTGCCGCCGCGGTTCGGCCAGTTGCCCGGGCTGGTCGCGTGGTGGGCGGGGGAGCCAGGGGCGACGGCGCGTGCCGGGCAGCGGTGTTGATCTCACTGATCACGTGACCGTGGGTAGCCCAGTCGTCGAGGTAGCTCCAGCACTCGGCGTGGTGCTCGGCAAGGGCGGCGTCGAAGACGTTCGTCCCGGGCTTGCCGTCGGCCGGGAGACTTTCGCGGGTGCGGAGCCACTCCTCGTGCAGCGTGTTGAGGCGGTCCAGCGCGTCGCGCAGGACGCCGAGCTGGTAGATCCAGCGGGTCTGCGCGGTGCCGGCCGGAACCAGAGACAGTTGTGCGTCGGCGGTGTCCAGCAGCTGCTGGGCGCCTGCGCGCAGGTCCTCGAACGCTGCGGCGGTGTCGGCATCGCGCTGTTGCTGGCGCAGCCCGTAGGCGTGGTCGTCGTACGGCCAGCCGTCGAGGTCGGTGTGCTCGTCGGAGTAGACGTTCCAGGCGTCGAGGATCTTCTTGGCCTCGCGGATGTAGCTGTCGAGGCGGTTCAGGAACTCACGGTGCGGGTGGGAGATAGGGGTGTCCTTTCGCGGGGTCAGAGGCGGGCGACCGGCCGTGCGGCGGCGGGCGCCGCCGGGGAGGTGCTGGGTTTGCTGTTCTGCCGGCGGGCGGCACGGACCTTGGCACGGATGCTGTTGAGACGGTCCGTGTGTGCCTCGACGATCTGCTCCGGCCTGAGCGGGCTGGGCGTCTGAACGGCGCTGTGGTGGGCGGTGCGGTCGCCCATCCCGCGCTGGAGCGGGGCGGGGGCGACGAGCGCGGTGAGGAAGGCGTTGACCAGGTGGCCGGGCGTGCGGTCGTCGAAGGAGGCGTGCCACAGCCGGGGGCCGTGGCGCCCGCGGTCGGGATCGTGGACCTCCACCTGCCAGGACGGGAGGGAGTCGGAGCGCCGTTCGAGGCGGCAGGCAGCGTCCGGTGAGCTGGCCGCGCCGCGTGCGTCCAGGAGCCATCCCGCAGCGTCCACCACATCCAGCGGGCTGCTGTGTTCGGTGGGTGCGGGGGCGACGAGGGCGTCGGTGAAGCCGGCGAGGACCTCGGCGGGCACGAGTTCGCCGAAGGTGGCGGTCCAGCCCGGCTCGGTGTCGGTGGATCCGGCCCACAGCCGCCACCAGGCGAACGTGCCGGACTCCGGGACGAAGTCGAGGCGGTAGCGGTGATCCGGGCTGCTCAGGACGATCTCGGGGCTGAGCGGGTCGGAGGTGCGTTTCCATCCGGCGGCGGCCAGGCCGTGGGTGACATGGCGGGCGTCGCCGGGGCCGGCGAGGTGACGGGGACTGGTGTCGAACGGGATGCGCCAGGCGTGCCTCCTGGCGAATTCTTCGAGCTGCTGTCCGCTCACCGGCACGTGCCGCACCCCAGCGTGCGCGTCGGCTCGGAGGAGGCGTACAAGGCGCGGAGGTCGTCGATGACGTAGTGGAGAGTGTGCTGGTCGGTCTGTTCCCAGGCGGCACTGCGCAGTTCCTGGACCAGAAGGTCGACCTTATGGTCCAGCGGGGTGTCCGGGCGGTGGGTCTGCACGGTGCGGGCGAGGGCACGCAGGGCGTCGGCGAGCTGGACGGGAAGGCCGGTGTACTCGTCCAGCAACGGCTCGACCAGGGCGAGGGCTTCGGCGGGGTCCGGGTCCTGGCGCAGGTATTCGGTGAGGCGGGAGAGGGTCTCGGTGGCGGCGTGGACGCTGTCCGGGGTGAGGTCGGGCACAGAATTCCTTGGTGGTGCGGGTCAGCGGCGGGCGCGGAAGGCGCCGGCACCGGCGTGGTGTCGGGGAGTGGTGCGGGGGCGTGGGCTGCGGACGGAGTTGCGGGCCCAGGTGGCGGCGCGGGCGGCGGTGATGCGGGCCTGTTGCCAGGCGCTGAGCTGGGAGGGCAGGACGGACACGGAGGTGGTCCGGATCTTCGTGCTGTGCGGGACGCGTCCGCGGGGGCGCATCACCGGCTCGGGAGAGGCCAGCGCGGTGGAGAAGGCTTGGACGAGGTGCATGGGGGTGCTGGGTGCGAACTGGGCGATCCAGCCGTTGCCGCGCTCGTCCCGGGCGCCTGACCACCACAGGGCGTTGCCGTCACCGTCCTGGCGGAAGTGCATCCACGCCGTACCGTCGGGGCTGGACGCCGTGTAGTTCCGGCCTTCGAACTGCGTGTGCCAGTGCTGCTCTTGCAGGGGCGCCCACACGTTGGGGGCGTGCGCGGAGCGGGAGCGGGAGCGGGTGAGAGCGTCGGTCAGTCCAGCGACGATCTCCACCGGCGCCTGCCGGCCGATCACCGCCCACCACTCGGCCTGGTTGCCTTGTGCCGCGCTGCGGATGGTCCAGCCGCCGGGGTGGGTGTAGGGGTCGTAGGAGAGGAGGACCGCACGGTCGGGGCTCTCCATGACCAGAGGGCCGCCCTTCTTGGACTTGTCCTGCCAGCCGGACGCGCGCAGGAACTCCGAGACGTGACGGATGTCGCCTCCGCCGGCCAGCGTCCGCGGTTCGACGAGGTAGTGATGCTCGGCCTGCTCGCCCGGCCCCCAGCCCTGCCACTGGGTTTTCCTCACCGGCGCCGCCGGGCGACCAGCGGGGCCGGGGCGGGAGGCTTGCTCGCTGCCAGGCCCGTCCGTGTGCCGAACTGGACGAGGGTGTCCTTGTGGTCGTCCAGGTCCAGGCCGATGCTGTACAGCTCGTTCGCGGCCCGGCCCAGGGACAGCCACACTTCTGCCGGCAGCGCACCGCGTTCGGCCTGGTGCCGGGCAAGGCGGGACCCGGCTTCTACGAGTTGGGTGAAAGCGCCGAGGATGCCGTCATCCGGGTTGACGATGCGCGCGATGACCTGGACGGCTTCGTCGGCAGGCAGCTGGTGCAGATCGTGGGAAAGGTATGCGAGCCGCTGGGTGATCTCGGCGGTCAGTCGGGCGGTGTTCTGTGTCGGGTGCGGCATGCTCCTCCAGGCGGTAGATCGGGATTACGGGCGGGTGGTCCGGTGGGCTTCACTGAGGGCGGCCTCGGGGCGCGCACCGGCCAGGAGACAGGTGCGGTCGGGCCCTGCCGGTATGCAGGCGCGCAGGTAGCGGAGGAACACTGCGGTCGCCAAGCGGGGGCTGAGGCGCCGGCTCATCGGCGGGGGTGTGCGGGGAGTTACGGGCTTCTCCGAGTGGTTGTTTCGGGTGGGGGTGAGGGCGGGCCCCGGCTGGGGCCCGCCGCGTTTACGGGGTACGTCCGGTGGGCGCGGGGCGCCGGGAGGTGGCGGCAGGGCCGCCGGGCGGGTGGGTGGTCCGGCGGGAGGTGCCGGATCGGATGTCGTGCAGTGCCTGCTGGTAGGCGGCCTGGTCGAACACCTCGGGTGTGCAGTTGACCTTGTATCCGGCCAGCAAGAGGGTGGGGATGGCACAGGTCGCCAGGCGCTGCTGCTCGGCGCTGTCGAGGTGTGCGGGGACCTCGTGCCAGATGTAGACGGGCTCCGGGGTGGGGAACTGGTGTCGTTCGAAGCCCAGCTGGTCGAGCTGGTCGAGTAGCTTCGCGGGCGCACCGGTCGGCGTCTCGACGTAGATGGTGGGATTCAGCCATCTGCGGTAGATCTCGACGTCGGTGCCGTACTCGTCGGCACGGTTGCCCACGACTCTCCTGTTTCAGCGGTTGCGCGATACGGCAGCGACAGGACGCTGTGCTGGGCTGTGCGTCCTCACGGCCTCACCCGGTTGGGCGGGCGTGCGGGCGGCGTCGTTTCGGACGCGGAGGATCTGGTCGGCGGCCCGCGAGAGCGCTTCAGCCGCGCTTCCGAGCTGCGCAGCCGGTTCCAGGTTTGTGCAACGGGCGCCGGGCCGCATGGACCAGAAGCAGGCGATCGCTATGGCCTGCCGGATGAGCGGCAGAAGTCCCTCGGCGGGTGCGGCGATCTCGGTCAGGAGGGCAGCCCTCTCCTCGCCGGTTGAGGCACGAGTGCCCTGTTGGGCCAGCTCAGCGACGTACCACAGCGCGGCCTCCCGGCCGGCGTCGGGTAGGGCGAGGGCGTTCAAAGCTGGGTCGAGGTGAACGCTGTATCCGGCGCTCAGCAGGGCGTGTGATGCGGCCGTGGCTTTCCGACACTGTTCGGCGGCGGGAAGACCATGGGGAAGACGGTGGTACGTGCCGCGGGGGCCGGGGTGATCGAGGAAGCCGGCTCGCTGCAGGAGAGCGGCGGCTTGCTCGGTGCCGCCCAGGGCGACGACCAGTCCGCTTCGCGCGTCCTTGGCGATGGTGACGTACTCCAGGACATCGAAGTCGGGCTCGACCTCCCTCATCGTGTCCGGGCCGCCGACGCCCGGGACGCCGCCGGGGCCGGCGGGGCTGTCGGCGCTGTGGCAGTAGGGGCGATCCGGCCGGAGGGGTGCTGGAGCGCAGTGCCGATGCCGTGGGCGCGCAGCTGCTGGCCGGTCTCGCGGACGGCACGCGCCTGCTTGTAGGTGTCGTCGCCGGAGAGCCGGTACACGCCGGTCTGCTCCTGCTTGACGAAGCCGTTGGCGGCCAGCACGTTCGCGGCTGTATCCCCGATCGGAGCGGTGGCGAGGCTGCCGTCCGGCTGCCAGGTCAGCACGACCCGGTCCGGCTGCGAGGGCACGATGTCGTCCATGGCGTTGTATCGGACGCGGGCCAGGGCGGTGTCGTAGCGGGCGAGCAGGTCACCGGCGACCTGCTCTGTGGCGAGGAAGGGATCGTCGGTCACCGCGATGCCATTGGGCTCGGGAACGCCGCGGTACGCCTCGTCGGGCAGGCCGCGCGGTGCGACGGCGGCGATGAGGAAGCCGTCGCGCTCGTCGTGCCGGTCGAGAATGACCAGCTGGGCGCCGTCCGGACGGGACAGGACGGCCGCCTGGCGCAACGGGTGCGCGGCGAGGGATTCGGCGACGAGGTCCAGGTCCCAGACGCGGTCGGCCAGCTCGGCAAGAGCCTCTTGGTCCTTGGCGGGGTGGTGGGTGCTGCGCCAGCTACCGGGGAGTTCACCGGCGAGAACGTCTGCGAAGGAGGCGAGGCGCTCGGGGTCTTCGTGGTGGTGCATGGAGTCCTTGGCGGGGGAGGGGGTGGTGTCAGCGGCCCGGTCCGGCGGCCACGGGCGGGGGGACCGGGATGGCGCGCGGTGGAGGTGGGCAGGCGCACACGGCGAACCGTTCGCGTTCGTCGGCAGGGACCTCTTGGGTGCACGCGACGCGGCCGGGCTGCGGGACATGCCGGTCGGCGAGGTCATTTGCGCGTGTGCACCAGGTCGGTGCGGACGACGGCGAGGCGTTCCTCGGCGAGGTAGCGCAGCCGTCGCGCGGTGTACGGGGCAGTTGATGCGCCAAGGTCTTCCTGGAATTCAGCCGCAGCAGTGAGGACTTGACCGGCGGCATCGAGGATGCCGTCGCAGGGGCAGTCAGCTCGGTCAGGATCTCAGCGACCTCCTCTGTGGTGGTCGCCTGTCGGATCCGGTCGGCGACCTGGGCCACCGAGGCACCCAGCGGCTCGTCCTGGGCGGGGCGGCGGTCGGTGTCGAAGGCCGGGTCGCAGTCGACGTGGCAGCCGACCGCCCGCAGTCGGGCCACGGCTTCGTGGCCAGGCGGGTCTCTTTGTCCTGCGACAGGCCGGCGGGAGCGCGGTGGTAGGTCTCGTGGAGGCGGTGGACGGGCACGAAGCCCGCCCGTTGAAGCAGGCTGTGGGCTTCCGGATCGCCACCGCGGCAAAGCACTCCCTCGGAGTGCGGGTCGCGGCGGATGGTCAGGGCGCGGTCGGCCAAAGGCAAGGGAAAGGTTTTTCCTAAGGTGAGTGCCCGGCACAGGCTCTTGCGGTCGGTACCACTGGCGCTGCTGTCAACCGCTTGGAGCGGGTGGTCAGACGGGCGGCGACGTCATCGAGGTCCTGCTGGATGCCGTAGAGGCGGCGGGCGATCAGCTCCAGCCGGTGCGCAGTCGCTGGGCCTGTGCCGGGCTGGATCGAGGCGCGGTGCGAGGTGTGCTCGATGAGGCTGCGCACGGTGGCCAGCGGACCGGACCGCTCGTCGGCGAGCTGGGCGAGAACGGTGGCAAGCTGAGCGGACGCGGTCGGTACGGCCCTGGCCACCTGCCGGTCGTCGGATGCGGACGTGATGGTGGTGAGGCGCAGGTCCTGCTCGATGCGGCGGGCCTCAGATGCGAGCCGTTGCAGCAGGTCGGCTGCCAGGCGTGCTGGCCAGAGCCGGAATGAGGGGGTCCTGGTGGCCTGGGTCCGTGCGCGCGCCGGTGTGGGGGCGCGGCCGGGGCGGCGGGGAGGCAGTCTCACCGGCCGCCCCGGGCATCGGCGATGTGGACCAGTTGGCCGAGGGCCGTGGTGGTGTACCAGCCGCAGTCGATAACAGCGTCCGCGTGGCCGGCGTACTTCGGCAGCAGATGATCAGCCATGGCCCGCAGGTAGATCATGCAGTCCGGGCAGCGGCGCGAGAGATGCACGAGGTAGCGGGGGTGCGCGGTAATGAACGTCTGGGCTCCGCCGTTGGGGTCGCGCAGCCGCCAGCCGTCCTCGTCGGTCGGGGTGTGCCAGGACGGGGCGACGACCTGCATCGCATCCCCCCACAACTCGGCCTCCGCCACACCCTTGATGACCACGACTTGGTCGCCGGCCTCGAAGTGCCCATGGGTGATGTCCCGACAGGGCGTGAGGGGGTCGGGTGTCGGCGCGAAGGCCGGGGTGGACGGCGGGGTCCAGGACGATGGGAGCATGCGGATCCTTCCACGCTGTGCGTGTGGCGGCGGGAGGATCAATGGTCCGCAGGATCGCCGGTTTGGCTAACCGGCGATTTGACGCTATGTTCCGCCGGTTCAACGGACCCGGCTCTTTTCCTGGTCGTGCTGCCTCGCAGCGACCGGGAGTCGAACAGCCGGAGCCGGCTGTCTTCCGCCGCCCGTCCACAGCCGTCGCAGCCCTCACGATGCGGGGTGTCAGTTGATCATCGAGCGAGCGAGCCGTTGATCACGTCAGCGCACTGCACCTCACCCAAGTCGGGAGGGTCAGCGGTACGGATTCTCCGTACCGCGGTCCTGTTCTGTGGCGGCGTCCAAGAGTTCTAGCAGGTCGGCGCCGTCGGCGTCGCGCTGGTCGATCCACCATCCGGCCCGGGTGATCAGGCGAGCCTTCTCTTCCAGCTCCGCCCAGTCGGCGTCGTCCCAGGCGCCTTCGACGACGAGCGCGGTGTGCGCGGCGCACATCAGCTGGTGGCGGGAGCGTTCACCCCAGTCCACGGCGCGTTCCGGCCCTTCCAGCGGGGGCATGTCGAACTTGGTGGCCCACTCGGCGGCGGCCCGCTGTTCCTCGGCCCGCTTGGCTGCGAGCCATGCCTCCTTGGAGGCGGTGTCGTTGCTGCGGGCGGCCTTCCAGCAGTCGGTGCAGTCCCGTTCGCCGAGCCAGCGGGCGAACCCGGCCCGCCGGTCGGCGGCGCGGTCGGACAGGTCATGGACGACTTCGTGGCCGCAGGTGTGCTCGACGGTCCACTTCGTGCGGACAGCCATAGATGGATCTCCTTGAACGGGTCGTGCGTGACTGAAGGGGGAAGGCGTTCGCGGTCCTACGCTCGGCGGTTGACGGCCGTGCTACGGGGCGGCGCTGTGGGAGGTGTGGTGCTCAGGGCGGGGCGGGCCGTATCCGCGGTGGTACGGGGTGCGGTATGACGGCAGCACGCCGACCGTGGCGGCGAGATCCTCGATCGCGTCGTGCACCTCGCGGGTGAGGACGGCGAGTTGTCGGCCAGGGGCGTCGAGCTGGGCGCCGAGCTGCTGCCCGCGGACGGTGTCCAGGGCGTAGGAGAAGCGGGCGGGCCGCGGTGTCGAGGAGGCTCTCCAACCGGGATCAAGGCACCGGCTTCATAGCCTTGCTGCGCGGGTGAGCTGGGCCTCGGAGAGGATGGAAAGTGCGGCCGTAGCGGTCCCGCGTGGCGTCCTGCGCGGACTCAGTCTCACGGCCGATGACCGCCATCCGCAGCCTGGAACCGCGTGCTCGCCCGGCGAGCTGCGCCACGCTGGGCGTGGTGGTGTCAGAGATCGGTTCTCCCGGCGGAAGGTATCAGCGGCGGGGCGGCCTGCTGGGCGGCGCTTGGGCGGTCATGGCCGGCGGCCGTGCGGGCGCGGCCGGAGTCTCCTGGCCGGGTGGGTGAGGGCGAAGGCCGGGGTCGAGATGCACCGGGTAGCGGGCGGCGGTGAGCATGTCCGCGGCCCAGGTCGCGTGCTCGTTCTCCCAGCCCTGGCCCAGGTCGAACGGCAGCCGTATCCAGTGCCCGCGCAGGGCCGGCAAGAAGAGGAACCCGGCTCGGAGCAGGATGTCCCGCGCGAATGCGTCGATGGCGCCGGTGACTTCGACCTCGCCACCTCGCCCGCGGGTGATGCGGATCGTCTCACCGTATGGAGTCATCGGTGTCATCGGGAGCGTCCAGCCAGCAGGTGAACGGTCGGGGCGTAGGTGGGCTTCGGCGGGATCGGTCGCGGGGCCGGTGCGGTGGTAGTCGGCGCCGTACGGCGTTGGGGGGAGCGTATGACCGCGGCCTGGGCGGTACGGGCGCGACGATCCGAGACAGCGTGGCGCCGGGCCGGGAGCGGCGCAGCGGCCGGTGCGTCCGGGGCGAGGCCCATGTCGGCGGACACCGAGTAGCCCTGCGCCCCCAGGTCGCGGACAGCCTGGCGGGTGCGGCGCGGACCGTCACGGTCGGGCTCGGTGAGGCGGTATAGCCCGGGACGGTCGGGGATGGGCTCGAACTGCTCGCGGGTGAGGAACCAGTGGGCCAGGTGCGCGGGCACCGTGGCGGTGAAGGAGGCGACGAAGCCGTGCTGGGGATGAGTGCCGAAGGCGAAGTGAGTACCAGGGTCCAAGAAGGTGGGTCTCCTTAGGAATTGGGTGTCGGTCAGCGAGGGCATGCCTGGCCGGGCGGGAGCCGGTGGGGCGGCTGGGGGGGAGGGGCAACAGTGGGGCGTGGGCGAGGGGAGGCAGCGCGGGCCTGGCGCAAAAACTGCTGGCTGTGGGCGAGCCAGGTCTCGATGGCCGGCCAGGTCGGTGCTCGGTGCTGGGCGCTCGGCGCGAGACAGCGGAACGCCGCTGTTCAGGTCCTCGCGTACCTGCAGCGTGGTGAGGAGCGCGACGGCGAGCTGGTCGAGCACCTCGGCGTCCTGTGGCCATGCGCTGGTCCCCGGACGGTACTTGTCGAGCAGCGCCGGGGCGTGGTCCAGGACGGTGAGGAACTCCCGCCACGCGTTGTCCAGGAACTCGCCGGCGGCCGTGGTGAACACCGAGGGTTCGACGCGCACGGCACCGCCGGGCTGGGTGGCGGCAGGCAGGTCATTCCAGGAGAGCCCCACTCCGACTGGATGAGGTCGAGGGCCTCGGCCACGTGCGCGATCCGGCGCTCGTGGACGGCGCGGTCGTAGGCGGGCAGGTAGCGCTGGATGATCACCTGCGCGGCGCGGCCGGGGAACGGCGGCACGGTGATGCTGCGAGGAGCGTGCGGATCGTCGCACCCCTCACCGAACGGCTCCGGTGCGAAAGCGCCGACGAAGTAGTTCAGTTGCTGGGCGGGGCATTCGACGAGGAGCAAGGTGGTGCCGGAGATCGGGTCGGTGAGAGTGGCGGCGTAGGGATTCGGTCGGTCCGTACGACTCGGGCGAGTTCGCCGCAGTCCCACACGTAGGGCACGAGGTCTTCCTGCCATACCGGGTGGGAGTAGATCTCGACCTGCGTGTCCCACTGGCCGGGCAGACAAGGCGATGTCCAGGGCGGAGTGTCACCGATGAAGCGCCGGCTGCTGGCCGTCACTTGTATCCCCCGCGCATCGGCACGCTCGGCCAGGTGCGTCAGAGTGCCTCTGGCCGCCGCCTCGTCCGCGTGGGTCAGGCGATACGCCCCGGCCTCGCCCCGGCGAAAACCGGCATGGCTCAGCACGTCCTCCGCGGACTTGTACTGCTCGCCGGTCGCGATGGCGACGACGCCGACATTCCGGCTGTAGGTGAGCGTGATCTGTGCGTCAGCCACGCAGGGCCTCACGGTGCAGGAGCGAGCGCAGGCTGCGGCCGTACTGCCAGGCGTGCACGCGGGCGGCGCTCTCCAACTGGTCGTATCCCGGCTGGGCGGTCATCTGCCCGGTGTGCTTGCGGTAGCGGTAGACCGGCAGTGGCAGCAGGATCCCGGGAGCGAGGCTGGTGATGCCGACGGCCGTCATGTAGTCCTCGCCCTGGACGAGGCCGCCCATCGGGGCCGCGCGCACCAGTTCGGTGCGGGCCAGGATGGTGGTCGGTCCGATGGGAATGGTGTCGGCCGGTGAGAGCCAGTACGTCCATACATCCCCCGCCTCGTGCCGGCCGGGCGGCGCGGGGCACCGCCAGAGCGTGGTGCTGCCGTCGGGGTGGAGGTCCTCGCTCCACCCGGCGCACCAGCCCACCCCCGCCTGCTCCACGGCGCCGAGCCGGGCGGCCATCGCGTGGTCCGGGAACAGGTCGTCGTCGTCGGCCCAGTTCACATACGGGGTGCGGACGAGGTTGAGGGCGAGGTTTCGGGCGCAGGCGGCCCCGACGGGCCGCGGCACTGTCAGGGTGCGTACGCGCGGATCGCTGGCCAGCGCTGCCGGCAGACGGTCGGGGCCGGCGCCGTCGAGGGCGAGGACGGCCTCCCAGGGCACGGTCTGCCGACAGAGACTGCGGTGCATGGCGGTCAGGAAGCCGAGGCGGTCCTCGCGCAGGCGGGTGGCGATGACGACCGTGATCAGGGGGGTGGGCAGGGTGAGGTCTCCGGTGTGCGGGGGCGGGTGGGTTAGCGGCGTGTGGCCGTGCGGGGCCGTGGCGAGGCCGCGGCCCGAGCGGTCCGCGGGGCCATGCGCGTGGAGGTGGCGAGCAGCGTGGGCGCGGGCCAGTGAGCCGGATGGTCGCTGAAGAGGGTGCAGGGGTCGGTGTCCCAGCCGATGACGGGACCGGCGTCGGCGTGGGGCACGCTGATCACTTCGATGCCCTCGGAGCGCAGGACATAGCCCCACTGCACGTCCTGGTCGGCGGCGGTCCGTTCCGTGACCGTCATACGGACCGGCGGGGAGCCGTCCGGGGTGATGAGGTGGTCGAGGGTGCGGCTGGGCCACTGCTCGCCGCCGGTCAGCGCCGTGACTACCTGTGGTGGCGCGTCGGCGAGGAGGTCGGTGCCCAGTTCGTCCCAGCCGACGTCCACGCCGTCGACGAGGTGCTGGGCCATGGCTTCGACGTCGCCTGCGAAGCGGTATTGGAAGGCGGCGAGGAGCAGGGGCAGCTTCGCGCTCGGCTGGCCGTCGAGCTGGACGTAAATGCCGTCATAGCCACCGGTGGTGGGGCGGACGATGAAGGAGCGGGTCGACAGAAGGAGCCTCCGGGGGTTGCGATCAGCGGCCCCGGGCCGCACCGGTGGGCGGTACGCCGGGCGGCGCGGGCGGGAGGCCAGGCCCAGTGCGGCCCGGGGACGGGCTGGGCGGGGGCGGTGTCGGGTCGTACTCGGCGCGCAGGATCGCCAGGTCCGCTTGATGGCCGAGGGCCAGTGCCGACAGGCTGTCGCTGGCCGCCCTCATCAGCATCTTGGGTGGTGAGCCCAGCTCCGCTCCGCGGTTCTGTCCCCGCCACCGGGCGGCAGCCACAAGGTACTCACTCACCGCTTCGAGCACGGGTGCGGCGGCATCCAGCAGGCGCTGGGTGACCGCACTAGCCTGCGCGGGAGTCTCGGCGGCGGCAAGTGCATGGAGATAGGGGGCGAGGTCGGGTGCCGGCAGCGGGTGCTCGGGCAGCGGGTGCTGGGCCAGGAACGGCTCGGCGTCCCGCCGGGCCCACCGCAGCAGGTCGTTGTCCGTGGCGATGCCGTAGCGGGCGGCGGCGATCTGGTCGCCGTCTCGGCCGACGTTGTCGTACAGCTCGAAGTCGGGATCTCGCAGGGCCGGCTCCTAGACGGAGAAGTCGGGGACGGTGGGCTTGGCGTCAGTGCGGCGGCAGCCGTAGCCCAGCAGGCTGGAGGGCTTCGGCGTGGCCGGGACGGCGGCGACGTCGGAGCAGGTGAAGGTGTAGGTGAAGGCAGGGGCCGGTGCGTTGAGCCAGGCGCGGTCGAGCTTGTCCGGCACGATCTGAAGCCCCGGGGCGGCCACGGCGTCGTGCTGGGTGTGCGTGTGGGAGAAGATCACGAGTGCACCGGTAGTCGTCTTCAGCGCGTACGCATCAGGGAACTCCGTATCGGCAGAGGAGAAGCGGGTGGTGCCGCGTGTGCCGAACTTGCGGGTCGTCTGGTCGTGGACCTTGGTCTGCCGCCGGGATGCCTCGGTCGGGGTGAAGACCTTCTTCCCCGTCTTCTCGCCTCCGGTGGCGAAGTTGTCCGCGATGGCCGTCCGCAGCACGCCGACCGGCGCGGCGAGCGAGGCGGAGTTGGCGTCCACCGCGGTGGCGTAGCCGTCCTTGTCGAGGATGATGTCCGGCAGCTGCTCGGGGTCGTCGAGGTCGACGGCCGCGACCATCTCCCAGCTCTTGGCCTTCGTGTTCTCGGCCAGGACCAGCACGCGGGCGTACTGCTTCTTGCTGCCGGAGCGGGTCACGGCGGCGAACCACCGCTGTTGCCCTGGCGTGATGCGCGGGATGTAGACATCCGTTGCGTCGAGGTCGTACGACCACGGCCGGTATGGCTCGCGGTCCGACTTCGGCAGGGCCTCCTCCTCCTTGAGGTCGGCGGACGACATCGCGTACAGCGGTCCGTCCTCGACGGTGTCGAGGAGCTTGGTGTCGCCGGTGGCGTTGGCCGTGTTGTTGATCTTTGAATAGTGGGCGATCTGGGCCAGAGCCCCCTGCTTCGCGAGCGCCGGCTCGGCGGCCGGTGTGGGCTGCGTGGTGTGGTGCGGGGTGGCCGCAGTGGCGTCGTGGGCGCCGCTGGAGGTGGAGCAGGCGGACACGGTCAGCGCGACGGCCGCGGCGGTGAGCAGGAGTGTGGTGCGGCGGACAGAAGTGTGCAGGGGAATGAGGAAACTCCGGGGGATCGTGATTCAGCGGGTGCGGGCTGGGGCGGCCGTCGGCGGTGACGGGGCTGGCCGTATCGATCGGGCGTCCGCGGCAGTGCGCAGCGACTTGGCGGCACGGGCGAGATGCGCGCGGCTTTCGGCGAGATGTGCCACGAGTTGCTGGTGCGCGGTGGCCACGGTCCGGTTGCCGGCGCGGCCGGAACTTCGATGGCTGATATCGGCGAGAACGCCGAGGCAGTGGACGGCGCCGCCCAGAGCGGCGAGTGCGGCTCCGGCGGGTTCAGCAGCACGTGCGAGGGCGAGGGTGGTGCGGCGTTGGGACGGCGTGACCTGGTGCGGATAACGAGCAGCGGCCCGGTGGCGGAAGGCACTCTCGCCGGCCAGGTAGCCCAGCAGCCGGGCCAGGTGCCGTATTTCATCGTCCAGGATCTCGCTGAGTCCGGGGCCCGGTTGGACCTGGTCGGGAAGCGGGAGCTGGTCGGCGACGGTGTTGATCCGGTCGGCCACGTCGTGCAGCAGCATCCGCTGGTCGGGATCGGACAACGACGGTGTACGCACAAGGAGGTCCGGTTCTACCGCCGGGCGGCCGGCTGCCTCGCGCCGGGCGGTGCGCCCAGGGCCGGCGCTGCCGTGCGGGGCGGAACGGCGGGGATGGGGGCGGCGTGCCGGAAGTTGACGCCGATGCCTTGGGCGGTGAGCTGCCGGACCGCGCTCTGAAGCAGCAGGGCGCGTGCTTCGGTGCTGTAGGAGGCGGGCAGGACGAACGCCGCCTCGTGCGGGCTGTACTGGAAGTAGCAGCCGTACAGCACGGTGCGGGCCAGGGCTGGCACGCTGGCGGACGGGGCGCCCACTACGCCGTCGGGGTACCAGATCAGCGTGAGCGACTCGGTGACTTCAGGCGCGGCGGGCCGGTGCGGTGGCTCCGGCTGGTGGAGGGCGTTGCGTCGGACTGCGTTCAGAGCTTCGGCGTAGCGGGGCAGGACACGGCGGGTGACCTGGGCGGCGGCACGGACCGGATGGTCGGGGACGGCGATGCCGTTCGGCTCGTCCACCCCGTGGAAGTGGTGCGGCCTGAACCCGTCGGGCCGTAGCGGCGCTACCAGGTACTGGCGGGGGTAGTGGGGGCGTGGTATCACGCAGAGCTGTTCGCCGGCTGGCCCGTTGAGGAAGGCGGTCGGCGGGTCCCAGTCGAGCAGGGCTGAGTGGGTCGGCCCGCAGTCCCAGACCTGGTCTGCGACATGCGGCTGGTCCTGGGGCCTCGGGAATCCGGTGTACCGGCGATGCCACTGCCCAGGGAGGTGCGTTGCGAGTGCGGTGGCGAAAGTGCTGGGAGTTTGTGAGGACAGGTGGCTACTCCTGGGGGCGGAAGGGGGCGGCCAGGCGGCAACGTCAGCGGCGGGACCCGGGCGTGTGCCGTGGGGTGGTGGGGACAGGTGAGGTGGTGGCGGTGGGTGCGGTTGCGCGTATCGGTTCTGCGCTTGCTGTCGGTGGCGCGTAGTGGGCGCGCAGGTTCTCCAGGTCGGCTTGGGCCACCTTGGCCAGGGCGGTTCGGATGCTCAGGGCCGCTTCGCGCAGCAGGCGCACCGACTGGGGCGTGTGCCGGTGTTTGGTGCCGGCCCAGAGGGCTACGGCGATGAAGTGGCCGGCGATGTGGTCGAGGACGGGTGCGGTGGCGGCGACCAGCTGGTGGGTGACGGCACTGACCTCGGCAGGTGTCTTGGCCGCGGGTAGTGCCTGGAGGTACGGCGACAGGTCCGGCAGGGGGCCGGGCTGGTCCGGTAGCGGGTGGTTGGCCAGGAAGGTCTCGGCGTCGCGGCGGGCCATGCGATAGAGATCGCCGGGTGGAGCGGGGCCGTCGGACTGTGTGGAGGGGCGTGGCGACAAGGAGTCTCCGGTGCGGTGGGGGAGGCCGGCCAGGGTTAGTGCATGCGGGCGTCGGTGTCGAACAACGCCAATTCGTCGCCGTGGAGCAGGTGTTGGACGATGAAAGATCTGCCGGCGACCTTCCACAGGCCCCGGCCGC
>Ga0164243_10003605_pt1 | contig 24708 bp, 19 predicted proteins | sample OricompcompostOP_FD_108781 | JGI IMG/M metagenome (GOLD analysis project Ga0164243, IMG submission 108781) | Organic Plus compost microbial communities from Emeryville, California, USA - Original compost - Organic plus compost (OP) | ecosystem: Engineered > Solid waste > Mixed feedstock >...
CGAGGTCGATGATTGATTCTGCGTACTTCACGCGCACTCCTGCTTCCTGCCGCCGCGGGACGGGACGGCGCGCGGCTGCTGGGGCCGCCCGACTCGCACCGCGTTACGAGCCTAGCCGGTGGGGCATCCGTGTGACATGTCCCCCCTTCCCCCGCTGGCCCCGCTGCCCCCGCTGCCCTCCTCGCCCGGATGCCGCTGGCCCGCTGCCCTCCTCGCCCGGATGCCGCTGTCTCCCCCGCCTGCGGCGGTCCTGCATCCTGCGGCCCTGCATCCGGCGAGCGAAGACGCGCAGCAGTTCCTCGCCAGCGCTGCACTTTCTGCCTCGCGCGCCCGAATTTTCAGTAGCGCCGTGCAGAAATGACAGCGAGAAGCAGGAATGACAGCGCCAGACAGAAACGACTACGCACGACAGAAACGACTACGCAAAGACAGAAACGACAGCGCAAGGGAAGCTGCCGCGCGCGACGGAACGGCGCGCGTGCGCAGAGGCGCCGAGCAGCCTCTCAGTGTGTGCACCGTAGACTTGGAGCGTCCATGCGTGCGAATGGATCACTCGTGCGCGGTATCGCAGATCATAGGCGATCGTGGGACGCGTTCCCCTGTGTCCGTACAGTCGAAAGGCCACCCGTGACCCCGAAGCCCGGAAACAACTCGCCCAAGAGCGGCAATCCGGCCACGCAGCGCACCGTCAAGGAGCAGCGCGCCCAGCAACGCCAGGCGAAGGTCGAGGCGTACAAGAAAGAGCAGGCGCGCAAGGCGCGCAACAAGAAGATCGGCATCGGAGCAGCCGTCGTCGGTGGGGCGCTGATCGTGGCCCTCGTCGTGGTGAGCGTCGTCGTGAGTTGGCCGAGGCCGAGCGCCACCTATGAGGCGGGCTCGTCCGGCGCCGAGATCGAGGGCGTCGAGACGTTCACGAACACCAACCAGCACACCCAGGACACGGTGGATTACGCCCAGAGCCCGCCCGCCGGCGGCGACCACAATCCGGTGTGGCTCAACTGCGGCATCTATGACGAGGTGCAGACCAACGAGAACGCCGTCCACTCCCTTGAGCACGGCGCGGTGTGGGTCACCTATGACCCGGAGCAGGTCTCCCAAGAGGACATCGACGCACTCAAGGCGGCGATGCCGAGCACGTACGCCATTCTGTCGCCCTACGAAGACATGGACACGCCGATCGCGCTGAGCGCCTGGAACGCCCAGCTCAAGCTCGACAGCGCGACGGACGACAGGATCCCCGAGTTCTTCGAGGAGTACTGGCGCAGCCAGAACGTCCCCGAGCCCGGCGCCCGTTGCGACGGCGCGATCGACGGGCCCGGCAAGGAGTAAGTGCGTGACCTCATCGCCGGCTGACGAGGCGGACGCCCCGGACGACGCGATCAGCGCGGATGCCCCGGGAGACGTGGACGAGACGGCATCCGTGTCACGGCGCGGAGGTGCCCGTGCCGCCGTCGTCGTCCTGGCCGTGATCGCGGTGGTGATCGCGGCAGTGGTCGGCTTCTCAGTCGGGCGGCTCTCGACGATCGGCACGCCGACACCCGCGAACGACAGCGCCGAGGCGGGCTTCCTCCGCGACATGCGGGTGCACCACGACCAGGGCGTCGAGCTCGCGTTCATCGTGCGCGACCGGAGCGACAGCGACGACGTGCGCACCCTCGCCTACGACATCGCCACGACGCAGGGGGTGCAGTCGGGCACGATGGCCGGCTGGCTCCAGGCATGGGGACTCCCCCAGTACTCGTCAGAGCCGTCGATGACCTGGATGACCCGCCCCGGCTTGAACGGCGCCGGGCACTCGCACGGCTCGACCGGCGACGACACCGCCCACACACCCGGCGAGCCGATGCCCGGACTCGCGACGCCGGAGCAGATCGAGGAGCTCACCTCGCTCACGGGGCGAGACGCCGAGGTGATGTTCCTCCGGCTGATGATCGCTCACCACCAGGGCGCGATCGAGATGGCGGAGGCGATCCTCGACCGCAGCACGAACCCCATGGTCACGGGATTCGCACGCGGCATCGTCGAGAGCCAGGGATCCGAGATCGATCTGATGCGTCAGATGCTGGCCGATCGAGGCGTCACCGACGCATCCTGATCCCACGGGCGCGGCGGCGTCCCGCGGTGGAGCGACGTCCGTCGCGGTGGAACCGGCCCCGAGGCAGACTCCGGCTGGACCCCAGCCACGGCTGCCGACCGCACCCCGGCGACCGAGGCGCCCACGATCGCCAGGCCGCTGCCGCGCAGCCGTCTCCGTTCCGAGTCGAGTACCGCGACGAGCCGCTCGTTCGTCCCGGCGATGTGCTGCTCGATCAGCCGGGCAGCGGCATCCGGATCGCGAGCGGCGATCGCCTCGAGCACCGCGCTGTGCTCGCGCCATGCCTGCTCACGAGCTTCCGGCGTGCGAACTTCGATCCAGCGGGTGCGGGCAAGCCTCGTCATCGCGCCCCGCACGCCCTCGGCCATGAAGGGGTTCCCCGAAAGCCGGGCCAGCGCTGAATGGAAGTCCTCGCCGGCCCGAACCCCCTCCGCTTCGTCCGCGAGGGGACGTGCCGCATCGAGCGAGGCACGCACAGCGTCGAGGTCTGCGGCAGATGCCCGCTCGCACGCCAGGCGCACCACGGACGCCTCGACCGCCACCCTGAACTCGGCCAGAGCCCTCACCTCATCGAGGTCGATGGGAGACACGGTCCATCCCCGTCCGGCACGGCGCACCAGCCCTTCTCCCTCGAGCCGCAGCAGTGCCGCTCGGGCGGGGGTACGCGAGACACCGAAGCGCAGTTCGAGGCCGCGCTCGGTCAGCCGCTCCCCGGGCGCGTAGTCGAGCGAGAGGATGGCCTGCCGGAGGCCGGCATAGGCCTGCTGGGTCTGCGAGGAGGTGTCCATCCGAGCCCCGTTCGTTTGGTATACCAAATTGGTGTACCGTAACTGTACACCGAGGAGGCGGGATGACACAGGACGAGCGGCCGGCCACGATCGGCACCCCGACCCGCGCATGGATCATGCTTGCCCTCGGGGTCGCAGCTCAGGCATCCGGCACCGTGTTCGTCAGTGCCCCCGCGTTCCTGATCCCCCTTCTTCACACCGAGCGCGGCATGTCGCTCGCCGAGGCCGGAGTGCTCGCCGGCGCCCCGACGTTCGGCATGGTGCTCACCCTCATCGCGTGGGGTGCGCTGGCCGACCGGGTGGGCGAGAAGTGGGTGATCGCGGGCGGGCTCGCGCTCACAGCGCTGGCGGCCCTCGCCGCGATGGCGGCTCAGGGATACGTGTGGCTCGGGATCTTCCTGCTCGTCGGCGGGATGGCATCCGCAAGCACGAACGCCGCGAGCGGCCGCGTCGTCGTCGGCTGGTTCCCGAAGGAGCGTCGTGGCCTCGCCATGGGCATCCGCCAGATGTCACAGCCCCTGGGGGTGACGGTCGCGGCGGTCGCCGTCCCCACGCTCGCCGCCGGTGGCGGTGTGGCTGCCGCCCTCGCTGCGCCACTCGCACTGACCGCGGTTCTGGCGGTCGTCTGCGCGATCGGCATCATCGACCCTCCCCGGTCCGCCGCGGCACGTCCGGATGGCCTCCCGTCGAACCCCTACCGCTCGAGCGGATTCCTGTGGCGGGTGCACGCCGTCTCGGTCCTGCTCGTCGTCCCCCAGTTCACCCTCTCGACCTTCGGCCTCGTGTGGCTCGTCGCCGACGTCGGCTGGGTCACCCTCGCGGCCGGCATCCTCGTCGGCGTCTCGCAGTTCGTCGGGGCCCTCGGCCGTATCGCGGTCGGAGTCCTGAGCGACCGGGTGGGCAGCCGCATCCGGCCACTCAGGTGGGTCGCGATCGCCGCCGTCGCCGTGATGCTGCTCCTCGCCGGAATGGATGCCGCGGGCTGGGCGGGTGCGGCGGTCGCGTTCGTCATCGCGACAACCGTGTCGGTCGCCGACAACGGCCTGGCGTTCACGTCGGTGGCCGAGATGGCCGGCCCGGCGTGGGCCGGACGCGCTCTCGGCGCACAGAACACTGGCCAATTCGTTGCCGCGTCCGCCGTCGGACCAGCGGTCGGCGGGCTCATCGGCCTCGTCGGCTACCCGCTCGCGTTCGCGCTGGTCGCGCTCTTCCCCGCGGCAGCGGTGCCGCTCATCCCGTCGGCAACCGCCGAGCACGACCGCCTCTGACCCGCACACCCCTCCCTCTCCCCGTGAGTTGCGGACTTCGGCCGGTGTTGAGGCAGCTCACACGGGCCGAAGTCCGCAACTCACGACAGGGGGCGGGGGCGGGGGCGGGTCAGCGCACCGCATCGACGCGCTGCTCATTGAACATGCGGGCGTACACACCGCCGCGGGCGAGAAGCTCATCGTGCGTGCCGTGCTCGGCGATGCGGCCGGCATCCACCACGAAGATCACGTCCGCCGCGACGATCGTCGACAGGCGGTGGGCGATGGCGATCGTCGTCCGGCCGGCGGATGCCGCCTCGAGGGCGCGCTGCACCACGCGCTCCGAGATGGTGTCGAGTGCGCTCGTCGCCTCATCGAGCACAAGCACCGCGGGATCCTTGAGCAGCACCCGTGCGATCGCGATCCGCTGCTTCTCGCCGCCCGAGAGACGATAGCCGCGCTCGCCCACCACGGTCTGGTAGCCGAGCTCGAACGACTCGATCGTCTCGTGGATGTTCGCGGCGCGCGCGGCCGCCTCCAGCTCGGCATCCGTGGCGGACGGGCGGGCGTATCGGAGGTTCTCGGCGATCGTGGCGTGAAAGAGATAGGTCTCCTGACTCACGATGCCGATGTGCGAGATGAGCGACTCGTGCCTCAGTGCGCGCACATCGGCCCCCGCGAAGAGGACCGCGCCCTCCGCGGCGTCGTACAGCCGCGGCACGAGGTACGACACCGTCGTCTTCCCCGCCCCGGAGGGCCCGACGAAAGCCGCGAACTGCCCCGGCTCGATCACGAACGACACATCGTCGAGGGTCGGCCGCGTGCCCTCCGATGCATCCGGATAGCGGAACGACACGTGGTCGAACTCGACCCTGCCGAGCGGCCCCGGCGCCTCCTCCACATCGATCGCGTCACGGGCGTCCTTGATGGCGGGCTTCAGGTCGAGGTACTCGAAGATGCGCGAGAAGAGGGCACTGGATGTCTGGAGGTCGAGGCCTACGCGCATCAAGGCCATCAAGGGGAAGAGCAGCCGCGACTGGACGGTGGTGAACGCGACGATCGCTCCAGCGGAGATGTCGGGCGCGCCACCCAGGATGAGATACCCGGCGGCGATGTAGACGATCGCGGGGATGGAGGAGAGGAAGATGTTGACCATCGCGAAGAACCACTGGCCGCTCATCGCCTGCTTCACCTGGAGTGAGATCTGCGTCCGGTTCGCCTCCCCGTAGCGGTCGATCTCAGCCCTCTGGCGGTTGAAGCTCTTCGCGAGCAGCACACCCGAGACGCTCAGAGCCTCCTGGGTGATCGCCGTCATCTCCGAGAGCGACTCCTGTGTCTTCGTCGCGATCCTCGCGCGCACCTGCCCCACGCGGCGCTGCGCGATCACCAGGATGGGCATGAGGACGATCGCGATGATGGTCAGCTGCCAGTTGATGAGCACCATCGCGACGATCGCCGCGATGACGTTCACCGTGTTGCCGAGGATGCTCGAGATCGTGTTCGTCAGCACACCGGCGACGCCACCGACGTCGTTCTGCAGGCGCGACTGGATGACCCCGGTCCGCGTGCGGGTGAAGAACGACAGCTCCATCGACTGGAGCTTGCGAAAGAGCCGCACCCGCAGCTCCCCCATGACGGTGTTGCCGACGGTCGCGGTGAGCCACGTCTGCCAGACCCCGAGTCCGGCGGCGCCGATGTAGATCGCGATCATCAGGAGGACGATGCCCCAGAGAGCGCCGAGGTCCGGGCCCCCCGCGTGCGGGAAAAGGCCGACGTCGAACGCGTCCTCGACGAGCAGGGGAGGGATGACGGAGAGCGCAGCTGACACGAGGACGAGCGCGACCGTGAGGGCGAGCGTGCAGCGATGCGGAGAGAAGAGGGTCATCACCCTCCGCAAGAGATGCGGGACCTTCGGCGCATCCGCGTTCGCCGCCCGTTGTGCATCCGAATCCTGGTCGGATATCCGGGAGCTCCTTCCGCCGCCCGCCGCGCCAGCGCCCGCGCGGAGCCCGCCCATGCCGTGCATGCTCATGGATCGAGCCTATGCCTGGCCTGACGGCGGTGCTCTCACCCCCGGTTCATCCGACCGCCACCCCCTGTAAAGGGGGGTGTCATATCACACGTGCCGGGCATATGGTGTGTGAACCCTAGTTACCGTCCCCCGGCGGAGATGCGTACCAAGGCGCCATTATGGCTGACTTGCGTCCCGAACCCCGAGAATCAGAAGCCGGCGCGCACCCGAAGAGCGCGGCGGGCGGTCCCGGCTGGCGCGAGATCGTGGACGAGCCGGGCACGCGACTCATCGTCACGACGGCGGCGGCATCCGAAGACGACTGGGCGGGCGACGTCGCCTCCCTCCTGCTCATCGCGTCGAGCTTCCGTGCGGCACGGCGGACGAGGCCCGAGGCGGCGCTCCCCTACCTCGACGCAGCGGACGCCCTCATCGATCGCGGCGATGTGGAGCAGGTCCTGGCGGTGGTGTCGATCATCCTCCGTTCCATCGTCGACCGATCCCTCGGCCGTCTCCAGATGTCATCCGACCGCCTCGCTCAGGCCGCTCGCCTCCTCCGTGGGGACGGGTTCGGCATCCACGACCGGATCGCCCTCACCGCCCTGATCGAGGTCCACCGCGGCATCTGCGAACTCCTGCAGGGCGCGTGCGAGCGCGCCAGACGCAGCCTCTCGGCCGCCGTTCAGCTCGCGGGTGACCAGTTGCCGGAGACCGTGCGGATCGAAGCGCATGGATGCCTCGCCATCGTCGAGCTGCTGAGCGGCAGCATCGCCAACGCCGACTCGCAGGTCGCCCTCTCCACAGAGATCGATCCCGCGCTCGCCCGCACCGGTGTCTGCGGCATCCCCGCACGTCTCGCCCGTCAGGCCCTCGCCGTGGAGCGCGGCCAGTGGGCGGCGCTCGGCGACGATGTGCGCGAGCTCGCCGAGGACGCTGCCCATACAGAGTACGAGCCGCTCGTGATGCACACGTGGTCGACCATCAACCGAGAGGCCCGCGACGTCGAAGCGACCTCGGACATGCTGCAGCAGATGCAGCTCGTGATCCGGGATTGGACCGGCACGTCGCTCGCCCACACGCTGCACGACCTCGGGAGCACGGACGTCCTCATGCGCCGACAGCAGACGGCGGCGGCGCGCGAGGTCCTCGACGCCCTCAGAGGCGACTCGTCGCACGCGCTGTGCCTGCCAACGGTCAGGTCACGCATCGAGCTCGAGCGGGGGAACCATGAGGGGGCGGCGAACTTCGTGGAGGGCTGCGTCGCCCTGGGCGACAAGCACGCGCCGCGCACGTTCTGCTACGCCCTCGCCGTGTCATCAGCAGCCCATGTCGCGCTCGGCGACAACGCCACGGCGGACGACCGGTTCACACAGCTGCTCGGCCTCCTGGCGATCAACGGGTTCAGGCGACCGGCGACATGGCTGCCGCTCGCACTGCTGGAGCGACTCCTCGAGCGCGCACGCGACCTCGAGCTCTCCGAACGCGCAGAGGCGGTGCGCGACGAGCTGGTCGAGCTGCTTCCGCATGCGGAGAGCTCCGACATCCGGCCGCTGTCCGGGCGTGAACGCGTGATCCTCCGGCTCCTCGTCCGGGGAAGCTCTCACGCGCAGATCGCCTCGGAGCTGCGCGTCTCACCCAACACGGTCAAGTCGCAGGTGCGCAGCCTGTACGCGAAGCTCGGTGTCGAGAGCCGATCAGGTGCGGTGCAACGCGCACGCGCGCTCGGCCTCACCGAGGAGTGACCGTCACGGGAGAGTGACGCAGGCGGCACGAGTGGCACCGATCGGAGGAACGACAGGCACAAACCGATGACATCGCGATCCCCGTCGTCGCGAGACGGCGGGGATCGTCGTGCGTCCGGGCGTCCTCTCCGTGGCGGAGGCCATCACGCGTTAACCCCGGGGTCACCCTTCCGAGGCCCCCGAGTCGGGTGAGGTTCGCGCCCGCCCGCTCACAGGTTCACACGTCCCCCCTCTCCCCTTTCGCCCTCGCCCCGGTGCTTCCATATCCAGGCACCTACATGCGATCAAGACCTGCCGGAGCCCGGACCCTCCGCCCGGCAGCTGGGGAGGAGAACGACGATGTATCTGGCGAAGCGGCATGAGATGCCCGACGAGTCATCCACAACAAGTCCGCGCCCGGGCCGCGCGGCACGAGCCGCAGTCGCGCTCATCGTCGGCCTCACCGTGGGCGGCGCGAGCCTCCTCGGCGCGACCGCCGCGGGCGCGCAGGAGGCCGGCACGACACCGACCGATGAGACCGCCCCGCCCGCGCCCGCGCCGCCCACCGATCCGGCGCCGCCCACCCCGCCGGTGGATCCTGCGCCGCCTGTGGATCCCGCGCCGGCGCCCGAACCGCCCGCCCCCGACCCGGCGCCGCCGGCAGACCCCCCAGCGCCGCCGGCCGATGAGCCCGCCACACCGCCGGCCGATCCGTCGACACCACCAGCAGACGACACGACGCCCCCGGACGAGACCACACCACCCGCGGAGGGGTCTCAGCCTCCGGTGGACGAGTCGCAGCCGCCGGCTGACGAGACGCAGGATGCCCAGAGGATGGCGCCGCAGGGATGCTACCCATACCCGCGCTCGATGACCGTCGACGAGGCGACGAACGAGTCGTTCACCTCCGACTATGCGTGCGTCGATCCGCCGAAGATCGACCTGAAGGTCGACCAGTGCGAGGTGCCCGATGGCACCGCGTCGGTCACGATCAAGCTGAGTGGTCTCGAGAAGCGGTACAACTACAAGGTCTTCGTGAACGGCGATCACTACACGACGTTCCAAGCCGACGGCGGTTACACGCGGTACGAGGTCTCCGATGTCGACCCCGGTCAGAAGTTCGACGTCAAAGTGCTGATGTTCAACAAGCACTGGGACCCGAGAGGACACAGCTACGAGGACACCTGGATCGAGGACTGCCCCAAGGCGCCCAAGGTGTGGGTGAAGGCCTACCAGTGCGACAGCCCGGAGGGGTCCGCTGAGGTGAAGGTCACCGTTGACCCGCGCGCGAAGGGCTTCGGCTACCTCGTCACCACGTCGACCGGCATCGAGGAATGGATCCACGGCGACTGGCACGAGTGGATCGATGTCGAGCCGGGCCAGGAGTTCTCCGTCACGGTGACGATGTACAAGCATCACAAGCCCGTCTACGAGACGTCCGATTCAGTCTCTCTCGACCCGTGTCCTCCGCTCCCCACCATCAGCGCCGTCCCGGAGCAGTGCACCACCGTCGACGGAGTCGCCGGTGTGACGATCACCCTCGGCAGCCTTGTAGCCGGCCAGAGCTACGTCGTCAGCATCACGGATGCCGACGGGGACTCGATCGGCATCGACGACATCGTCGTGGTGGCTGAGTCGGACTCCGCGGATCTCGGCTTCATTCCGCTGCCGAACCCCGGCTCGTACATCGCCTGGCTGAGCCTCACCTGGGCCGACCCGGAGACGGTGGCGTTCCAGACGACAGGTGACGAGGGCGGAACGTGGGAGTTCAGCTCGGCATTCGACCTCGGCGACTGCCCGGTACCGCCGACGCCGGTCGACCCCCCGGCCCATGACCCGGCTGAGCCGAGCGTCCACACGCTCGCCGAGACCGGTGTCTCCGACCAGACCCCGACCGTCGCAGCGTTCGCAGGACTCTTCGTCCTCGCCGGCGCGGCGACGCTGATCGCGGGCAAGCGGCGATCGCACTCCGCTCCCCAAGGGAGGACCGAGTAGCCATCGCCCGTGGGCCGGCGAGACCCCCCGATGCTCGTCGGCCCACCTCCTCGTCATAACCGAACACGACCAACCGCTTCGACGTGGACCCGACGGGACCACCCGCATCCGGTGGGCGGCTCGACCTTACGGCTTCAAGGTCCTCGCCGCGCAGACGCCGGATGCCTGCCGGGTCCACCTCGAATGGCCCCACAACTGAACACCCGACAACTGAACAGAACACAACTGAACACCGACCGGTGGCGCCCGATCCGCCATCGGAGAGCTGCCCGGGATCCCGTCCCGGGCAGCTCTCTGTGCACGCGCGATCCTCCGCACCTCGCGATGCACGGCACCCTCCGATGCACGGCACCCTCCGATGCACGCTCGACATGGGGCATCCTGGAGGAACGACTCCCCGCCGGATGGGAGCGCCCTCCATGCCCGCGCTCATCCACCTACGGGGCGCCTCGCCTCCCAGGCTGAGGGGGAGGCATCCAACCCGACAATGGCGTCGCCGATGCCTCCCCCTCCCGGGCGGATCGCTTCTGTGTATCCCTACTTCTGCGAGCCCGCCAGCAGCGCCTGCACGAAGTACCGCTGGAACGCAAAGAACACGATCAGCGGAACGACCATCGAGATGAACGCGCCGGATGAGAGCACGTCGATGTTCGCACCGAACTGCCTCAGCTGGCTCTGGATCGCGACGGTGATGGGCTGCGACTGCGAATCGGAGAAGATCAACGCGATCAGCAGGTCGTTCCAGGTCCAGAGGAACTGGAAGATGCCGAGCGACGCGATCGCGGGGAGGCCGAGCGGAAACACCACCCTGAGGAAGATGCGCCACTCGCTCGCGCCGTCGATCCGCGCCGCCTCGAGGAGCTCGGCCGGGATCTGCGTGAAGAAGTTCCTCAGCAGGAAGATCGCGAACGGCAGGCCGAAGGCGACGTGGTACAGGATCACGCCGAGGATCGACCCGAAGATGCCGATCGCGCCGAACAGCTGCGCCAGCGGGATGAGTGCCACCTGCACCGGGACCGCGAGCAGCACGATGACGACGATGAGCAACCAGTCCCTGCCAGGGAACTCGACCCACGCGAAGGCGTAGGCGGCGAGCGCACCGATCACGATGACCAGCAGCGTCGCGGGCACGACGATCAGCACCGTGTTCCACAGCGACCCGAGGATCGTCGGGTTCGTCAGGAGGTTCTGATAGTTCTCGAGCGTCAGCTGCGCCGGCGCGGTGAAGACCGTCCACCATCCGCTCTGGCTGTTGTCGGTCGAGTCGCGCAGCGACGCGATGAGAAGGCCGACCGTCGGCACGAGCCAGAACACCGCCACGATGGCGAGCAACACGTTGACGATGCTCTTGGAGAACACCCCGAGGATGCGCTGTGCGACGGTCTGCTTGCCCCGCACGATGGTGAGACCGCTCATCGTTGACGCTCCTGCCTGAATCGACGCACGTTGATGATCATCGAGGGCAGCACCAGGACGAGGAGGAGGATCGCGAGAGCGCTTCCCAGTCCCTGGTTGTTGCCGCCGCCGAACGAGACGTTCCACATCTCCACCGCGATCACGTTCGCCGCGGGTTTCGATTCGCCGGGTGGTATGACGTACACCAGGTCGAAGATCTTGAGCACGTTGATGATCAGGGTCACGAAGACCACGATGATGACGGGCATCAGGAGGGGCGCGGTGATCCGGCGGAACACCTGCCATTCGTTGGCGCCGTCGACTCTCGCGGCCTCCTGTAGGCTCCGATCGAGCGCAGACAGACCGGATGCGATCATGATCATCGCGAACCCGGCCCAGATCCAGATGTAGCTCGCGATGACGACGAAGTTGATCAGCGACGGGCCCAGCCAGCTCACCCCTCCGACCGTCGCCGTGAAGTTCGCCGCAGGCAGGATGACCGTGTATTCGCCGTCCTGCAGTCCGGTGAGCTCGTACGTGCCGTTCGGCTGCGTCTCGGCGGTCGCCGCCACCTCCCCCGACGCGTCGATCGCCTGAACGGTCACGCCGGGCAGTCCCTGCTTGCCCTCGTCGATCTGCCCGTTGGTGCCGCCGCCGCCGCGCACGACATCCAGCCACACGGTCCCCGTGATCTCCCCGCGCTGAGCGCTTGGTGCCTCTTCCGCCTGGCGAGCCGTGTCGGGCACGTCTCCCTGGCGGATGCCGATGAGCGGGAAGTTCTGCGTCTCGCCGACGGCGACGGGGTTCTCTCCCGAGATCGCGCCCTCCGCGCTCGTCACACCCGTCTCCGGCCGTTCCCTGGCACCGGGGTAGGCGGATGAGTCACCGAAGACGTCCTGCACCGCGACGATGGCGGCGTTCACCACGCCGATGTTCGGGTTCTCCTGGAACACTGTCCGGAAGATCACGCCGGCGGCGAGCATCGAGATCGCCATCGGCATGAAGATGATGAGCTTGAAGGCGGTCGCCCATTTGATCTTGTCGAGCAGCACGGCGAAGACCAGACCGAGGGCGGTGCAGGCGATCGGAGCGACGACCACCCAGATGAAGTTGTTGCGGATCGCCTGGAAGGTCGACGGGTCGGTGAACATCGTGACGAAGTTCTCGCCGCCGACGAACTCCCCTCCGCTCGCGCTGTAGAACGACCGCCAGACCGTGTAGATCACGGGGTAGACGACCAGCGCGCCGAGCAGGATGAGTGCCGGAGCAAGGAAGGCGATCGCGACCAAGAGCCGCCGGCGACCCGCGGGGGAACGGGGAGGGCGGCCGGTGGTGCGGTCGCCCTCCCGTTCGATCGGTGCCGCCGGAGTAACTGACATGCCTGACACGGTTACTCCGAGCCTTCGGGCGTCGTTACTGTGCCCAGGCGCTGGCGGCAGCGGCTTCGAGCGCCTGCTGCGTCCCAGCGACGTCGGTGGGGTTGTTGATGAAGTCGAGCAGGATCTGCCACTCGCCCCCACCCTCGGTCCCGCCGAACGCCGACGGAGCGAGGTCGGACATGTCGAACCGGAAGGTCTCGGCGCCCACGAGCGCCTCCGCGATCTGACGCGACGTGTCGTCCGGGTACAGCGAGGTGTCGACGTTCTGGTTGGGCGAGGTGAATCCACCCGCCTGAACCCAGACCTCGGCCGCTTCGGGGGAGGCGAGGAACTGCATGAGCGCCATCGTCCCCTCGTCGTCGTTGAACGCGACCGCGGCGTTGCCGCCGCCGACGACGGAGGGACCGGAGTCGTTGATCGCGGGGAAGTCATAGAACAGCGCGTTCTCTCCGACGACCGAGTTGGTGTTCGCCGAGATGTTGCCGGCCAGGAAGTCGCCTTCATAGACGGTTCCGGCCGTCGGGTCGTCGCCGAAGACCTCGATCACGGTGTCGGGGAAGGTGCGCTGACCGGCACCGGGCTGTGTCAGCTGCTCGTTGCTCCACAGGTCGGAGAGCAGCTGCAGTGCCTCCGTCACCGACGGATCCGTCCACGGGATCTCGTGGTTGCTGAGCTGGTCATACATCTCCGGGCCCGCGCTGCGCAGGTACACGTTCTCGAACCAGTCGGTCAGCGGCCAGCCGACGTCGCCACCCACCGAGATGCCGTAGTAACCGGCGTCCGCGATCAGCTGCAACTGCTCGAGGAAGCCGTCCCAGTCCTCGGGCGGCTCTGCACCCGCCTCGTCGTAGATGTCCGCGTTGTACCAGACGGTCGACTTGTTCGATCCCTTGAACCAGACGCCGTAGACGTCACCGTCTACGCTGCCGAGGTCGATCCAGTCCTGGCTGAAGTTGTCTTCGACGGCGGAGAGCGCGTCTCCTTCGAGTGCGACGATGTTGCCGTCCGCCGCGAGCTGCCGGAGCAGACCGGGCTGTGGGAGCACGGCCACGTCCGGCGGGTTGCCTCCCTCGAGCTGGGTGCCGAGCACGGTCGCGATGTTGTTCCCGAGGCTCGTGTAGTTGACGGTGGCGCCCGTCGTCTCCTCGAACAGATCGAGGACCTTCTCGAAGTTCTCCTGCTCGGCTCCCGACCAGTCCGAGGCAATCTCGAGGGTCGTTCCAGACAGGTCGACGCCCTCGATCTCCTCTGGCGCCTCGTTCTGCCCGCCACCCGCGCATCCGGTCAGCGCGAGCCCGACGGCGCCGGCCGCCGCGAGCGGTATGAGAATCCGCCGTTGCCGTGTGAGTCTCATCGATCTCCTCCTCGTCGAGTGGTGCAGGCCAGCAGGCCGGTACGCCCCTGACCCGTGCTGCGGCCGGTCCTGTGCGGAACCGGTTCCAGCCTCAACCTACGACAGCCGCATCAGCGAATCAACCACCCGCAGATCACAAATGGGTATCCGAGGCACCCGTCGACGGCCGCACTGACACGTGTTTCACGCCGGTTCTGTGGAACCGGTTCCCGCCGTCCGCTTCCTGCGCTAATCTCAGGGCTGACGCCGCGTTCACCAGGGAGAGAAGATGGTCGCGATCTCGGATGTCGCCCGTCTCGCCGGGGTCTCGAAGTCCACGGCGAGCCGCGCGCTGAGCGGGAGCGGTTACGTGTCCTCCGAGACCCGGGAACGGGTCGTGCGCGCCGCGGAGGAGCTGGGCTTCGTGGCATCCCCGATCGCGGCCGGCCTCGCGACGGGCAAGACTCGCAACATCGCCGTGGCGATCCCCTTCGTCAGCCGCTGGTTCTTCGGCAACGTGCTCGAGGGCATCGAGGAGTCGCTTCTCGGGATGGGGTACGACATGACGCTCTACAACGTCGAGCCGGCGGCGGACGACCGCGACCGGGTCTTCGACTTCTTTCTCGCCCGCAAGCGGTTCGACGGCGTCATCGCCGTCGGCATCGAGCCCGACGAGCGCGAGCTGGACCGCCTCACCGCCCTGCAGCTGCCGATCGTCGGCGTCGGCAACGCCGTCGGCGCTTTCCCGTCCTATGCGATCGACGACGTGCGCGAGGGGGCGCGGGCGACCGAACACCTCATCGCACTCGGTCACAGCCGGATCGCGCACGTCGGAGGCACCTACGCGGAGCGGCTGCCGCAGTCGGTGCACGGCAAACGCCTCGCGGGATACCGGGATGCGATGGCGGCGGCCGGTCTGGAGGCATCTGCCCAGTTCGTTCAGACCTCGATGACGATGCCCGGGGGCTACGAGGCGGGCATCCGTCTGCTCGGGGACGCCCGCGGCCACCCCACGGCGGTCTTCGCCGCGTGCGACGAGGTGGCGGTCGGCGTCATCATCGCGGCCAGGCGACTCGGGATGAGCGTGCCCGCCGACCTCTCCGTCATCGGCATCGACGGCCACGAGTACGCCGAGATGTTCTCGCTCACCACGATCGAGCAGGAGCCGAAGCACCAGGGCGCGGCTGCGGTCAGCGCTCTCCTGGCGGCGCTCGCGGGCAAACCCGAGGAACCGGGGGTGCGCCCGGTCGCCACACGGCTCGTGTTGCGCTCGAGCACGACCCGTCCGCGCTCCTGACGGCCCTGGCGCCGGCGTCCTCTTCCCCTTCCGCGCGCGGCGCGTCCAGCTCCTTCGTGAGGAGGCGCGGAGACGAAGGTAGTGGGCAGGGGCCGCGAGGGAGCGCCGCGCCGTCACTGGGGCTGGGTGAAGACACCGTCCGGATCGTACTGGGCGCGAACCTTCTGCAGCTTCGACGCATTGTCGCCGAAGTAGGATTTCAGCGGGTCGTCGAGGGAGGCGTCCGAGTAGTTCACGTAGGCGCCGTCGCCCCAGTAGGACACCATCGCAGCGCGGAACCCGCGCACGTACTGGTCGAACGCCGTCGGATCCGCCCCGTCGTCGAACGTGGCCGTGTACTGCACGGTCGCCATCGCGTTCCGCCACGGGAACGCCGTGTCCCCCGCGCCCACGCTTGCCACGGCCCCGCCGAGCGCGTCGATCGAGATGCCTCCCTCCCTCAGCCCTGACACGTTCGCGGCTGCGTCGATCTGCGAGAGCAGGGCCTGGATGCCGTCCGCCGGGAGCGCCTGCTGCGCGATGTGGCTGGTGGCGCTGAACGACTCGCGTGTGAGCTGCCCGTTCGGCCCGGTGTTGCACTGGTCGACAGGAATCGTGGAGCATCCCGCGTACGACATCATCGCGTCGCCGTACGAGTGCGTGCTCGAGCTGTTCTGCGCGGGCGGGTTCGGCCCCGTCATCCCAGCGAGCTGCACTGCGAGCTCGCCGGGCGCACCCAGCCAGGTCCCCGACATCGACAGGCTCGGCCCGTTCGGATGCTTGCCGCCAGCGAGGATCTTGAGCGTCGTCCACAGCCTGGGGTCGGTCTGCGGCATCCACGTCTGCCAGGTCGTGATCACCTGCGCTGCCTGCGACATCGGCCAGCTCAGGAAGAACATCGTCACATCCGGCGCGGCCTGCGTGGCGAACGTGAACTCGGTGACGACGCCGATGTGCCCGCCGCCTCCACCGCGGAGCGCCCAGAACAGGTCGGGTTCGCTCGACGAGCTCGCCGTTCGCACCGTCCCGTCCGCTGTGACCACCTGCATCGACTGCACTTGATCGCAGGTGAGGCCGAAGGTACGAGTCAGCACGCCCACTCCCCCTCCGAGTGTGAGGCCTGAGACACCGACCGTGGCGCAGGAGCCGGCGCCGATGGCGCGACCGCTCCCCGCGAGCGTGCTGTAGACCGACGCCAGCGCCGCGCCGGCGCCCACCGTCGCCGTGCCGTCCGCCCCGACCGTGACCGAGTCGAGCGGCCGCACGTCGATGACGAGCGACGGCGACACATCCGAGCCACCGCCCCCGCCTCCCGAGTACCCGGGGTAGCTGTGTCCTCCCGAGCGCACCTCGAGGGGGACGCCGAACTGCGAGGCGAAGGCGAGACCGGCCGCGACGTCACCGGTGCTGGATGCCCGCAGGATGCCGAGGGGTTCGACCCCGTCGTATCGCGGGTTCTCGAGCACCTTGAGCGAGTCGTACTCGGCGTCTCCGGGCATCACGAGCGAGCCCGAGATCTTGCCCGCGAGCGCCTGCCAGTCGGCCGGCGTCGCGGTGGGCTTTGCGGTCGGAGTGAGCGACGGCGACGACGTCGGCGAAGGCGCCGGGGACGCGCATCCGGCGAGCGCGAGCGTCGCGCCCGCGAGGATGATCACGTTGCGGCGGCTGATCTCCACATTGCGCATGAGCAGAGCGTAGCGGTCACCGGACGCGGGTCCCGCTGTCCGCGCCGCGCGCCGTCGCGTCCTCGTCCGCACAGAGGATCAGCCGCCGGGCCTGTTCCGGCGGGTCTCGCGGACATACCATGGGCCGCATGAGCGACCCGAACGAGAACACGATCGGCGGGCGAGGGCCCGACCCGGACAACAGTGCGAGCAAGGACCCGGCGGAGTGGACGACAGGCGACGAGCCGATGACGGCGGCGCAGCGCAGCTACCTCGACACGCTCGCGCGCGAGGCAGGCGAGGAGCTCCCCGGCACCCTGACGAAGGCGGAGGCATCCGAGCAGATCGATCGCCTGCAGAAGCAGACCGGGCGCGGAGCCTGACGGGCGCTCTCCTCGCGCCCAGCCGGGATGCGAGCGAGCTCAGGCCGCGTCGCCGGTCGCGATCGCCTGCGCCTCTTGCAGAGGGGTCTCCGCGATGCCGTCCACGCGCCTGAGCGCTCGCCGCCCAGCAAGCACGATCACCATCGCGATCAGGGCCGAACCGCCGGCCACCCAGTACGGGGTGGATGCCGCGAACGCGTTCGCGAGCTCGGTGGCGACCGGCGGGGCGATGGCACCGCCGAGGAACCGCACTCCGGAGTAAGCGGACGAGGCGACGGAACGCGGCAGGTCGGTTGCCTCCATCACGCTCTCCGTCAGCACGGTGTTGAGCACGCCGAGCACGAGGCCGCCGACGACGATGCAGGCGATGAGGCCGGGGACCGACTCGATCAGGAGCGCCGCTGCGACCAGGACCGCTGCCAGCAGGATCAGGGCGATCCAGATGACGCGCGTCCTGGGCATCCGTGCCGTCAGCAGGGGTGCCACGAACACACTCGTGATGGCCACCCCCAGGCCCCATCCGAAGAAGGTGAGGCCGAGGCCCATCGCATCGAGCCCGAGGGGGAACGGACTGTACGCGAGCAGCACGAAGAACGCGATGTTGTAGAAGAGCGCAGCGGCCGCGAGGACCGCCAGACCGGGAACCGCGAGCGCCTTGAACGGCGCGAGCACCGATATCTTCGCGGGAGCAGCCGCCGCCGATTTCGCATCGGACTTGAGCAGGGTCACGATGGCGATGAAGCCGATCGCCATGAGCACCGAGGTGCCGAAGAAGGGCCCGCGCCAGCTCCAGCTGCCAAGGAGGCCGCCGAGCAGAGGGCCCGTCGCGATCCCGAGTCCCAGCGCGGCCTCGTAGAGGACGATCGCTGCACCCGTGCCGCCCGAGGCGGCCCCCACGATGGTCGCGAGCGCCGTGGAGATGAACAGGGCGTTGCCGAGACCCCAGCCCGCTCGGAACCCGATCACCCAATCCACGCTGCCGGAGAGGCCCGCGGCGAGGGCGAAGACCACGATGAACGCAAGCCCGATGAGGAGCGTCCGCTTCGCGCCGATCCTGCTCGAGATCCAGCTCGTGAAGAACATCGCGACGCCCGTGACGACGAGGTATGAGGTGAAGAGGAGCTCTGCCTGCGTGGGCGTCGCGTCGAGACCCTTCGCGATGGAGGGGAGGATCGGGTCGACGAGACCGATGCCCATGAACGCGATGACGGCGGCGAATGCGACCGCGTACACCGAGGTGGGTTGGCGGACGATATCCCGGATGCCACCGGATGCTGCGCCACTCATTCTTCTGTTCCTGTCCTTTCCGAGGGTGTTGCGGCCCGTCCCGCCGCGAAGGCGGCGAGCGCCGTGCGCGTGCGCAGGATGTCTACCGTGATCCGCAGCGCATCGCGCTCCGAGTCGTCGAGGTCGGCGAAGCGTGGGACGAGGACGCTCGTGAGCTGTTCGAGCCAGTCGTCGTATGCGGCCTGCCCGGCAGCGGTGATGGCGAGGAGCGTCGCGCGCCCGTCCGCGACGTCCGGCACCCGCTCGACCCAGCCCGCAGCGACCAGCCCGCGCACGATCTTGGTCATCGTGGGCTGCGCGACCCTGGTGAGCGCGGCGAGCTCCCCGAGACGCATCGGCCCCTCCGACCCGAGGGCGCTGAGGGTCCGCCACGTCGCCGGGGACTCGGTACTGCCGGTCACCTGGGCCGCCAGACGTGTCAGGCGATGGGTGACGGTGATGAGGCCGGCGAGCAGGTCGTCGAGCTCTGCGCGGTCGGGCCGAGCTCGACGCTCTTCCCCGCTTTCACCATCTACTGTCATATAACTAACTATATAGCCAAGCTATGCATTCGTCCACCGCCGCTGGCCGTCCCCTTCCTCACCCGCGCGACGTGGCCGCTTCCGACGGATGCGTCATCGAAACGCGTCTTCCGGGGAAGCTGCCACGTCGCGCCGGTCGGGCGAGTCAGCGCAGCCAGGACGAGTTCGGCGGGCGGTGCAGATCGGGCGGATGCGCCGTGCGAGCGTCGATGCCGTCGAGGCGCGGACCGCCACACAGGACACGCCGAAGCACGGCACGCATTCGCATGGCGAGGTATCGCCACGTCCTTGTGGTGTACATGTGTGTTCCTTCGTGACGTGAGCGCACGCGCGAAGGGGACACTTCTCCCGTGACGCGGGCACTCTCAGCACCGACGACGGTCGTCGCCGGTGAGACGGCCGGGAGCGCCGAGGCGCCGCGCCGGCCGGGTGAGAGCATCCGCGGGGTTAACGAGGAAAGGGCGCCGCCCCGTTACGGGGCGACGCCCTCTTAACGCGGATTCTCTCAGTGGGATGCCAGGCATCCGTTGTCGAGGAGTCCGCGTCACGCGTCCGGCTGACCGAATCGGTCAGGCGGCCGTCACTCTCGGATCACGCCCTGCCGGGCCGCGATCACTTGAGGGTGACGGTGGCGCCTGCCTCTTCGAGGGCAGCCTTCGCCTTGTCTGCGGTCTCCTTGTTGGCGCCCTCGAGCACAGCCTTCGGGGCACCGTCGACGACGGCCTTCGCCTCGCCGAGGCCCAGCGAGGTGAGCTCGCGGACGACCTTGATGACCTGGATCTTCTTGTCGCCAGCAGCCTCGAGGATGACATCGAAGGAGTCCTTCTCCTCCGCGGCCTCCTCGGCTCCGCCAGCGCCACCGGCGGCCGGAGCACCGGCAGCGGCGACGGCGACCGGAGCCGCAGCGGTGACCTCGAAGGTCTCCTCGAACTTCTTGACGAACTCGCTCAGCTCGATGAGCGTGAGCTCCTTGAATGCATCGAGCAGCTCATCAGTCGACAGCTTTGCCATAGTTTCTTCTCCTTAGTTTCAGTGAACTCGATCCGTGCGCGGGCTGATGCCTTACGCAGCGGACTCCTGCTTCTCACGCAGCGCGTCGACCGTGCGAGCGGCTTGTGACAGCGGTGCGTTGAACAGATATGCGGCTCCGAACAGCGAGGCCTTGAAGGCGCCGGCGAGCTTGCCGAGCAGGACTTCGCGGGACTCGAGGTCGGCGAGTTTGCCTACCTCTTCGGCGGTCAGCGGGTTACCGTCGAAGTAACCCCCCTTGACCACGAGGAGAGGGTTCGCCCTGGCGAAGGTGCGCAGGCCCTTCGCGACGGCGACGGGGTCACCGTGCACGAACGCGATCGCCGACGGACCCTGAAGGTCGTCGTCGAAAGCGCTGATCCCGGCGTTGTTCGCCGCGATCTTGGTCAGCGTGTTCTTCACCACGGCGTAGGTCGCGTCCGCACTGATCGACTTGCGCAGCTCCTTGAGCTGCGCGACAGTGAGGCCGCGGTACTCGGTCAGCAGAACGGCGGTCGAGCTTGCGAACTTCTCCGTCAGCTCGGCAACCGCGGCTTCCTTGTTCGCCATGGCCACTCCTTAGTTGTTGATGAATGACGGATGCTTGCGCATCCGCCCGCCTCGGCGCACAGGATTCCAGGCAAAAGAAAAAGCTCCGGAGCCTGGTCGATCCACACAGGCACGGAGCTTGGAAACGGATGCGAACGCATCCCTCTGTCACTTCACAACCTGCGCGGGTCGCCTCGTACGAGGACCTTCGACGGCGTGATCATTTCTGAGCACGCCGAAACCTGCGGTCTTTGGCTTCGATAAGAGTAGTCGGCCGGGCCGGCCGATCGCAAATCCGCTCGACGGTTGCGCTGTCGTTTCTGCTCCGCGCGGCCGAAAATTCGGCAGCGCACGCCAGAAACGACAGCGCTACACAGAAACGACTACGCAACACGAACAACCCGGCGGCGAAGGAGCTGCCGCGCCAATGGGCTTCGCCTCAAGACGAGGCGGGCGACGTCGACGCCGGAGCGGGAGTCGTCACGGGGAGCTCGATGCGGAACTGGGTACGACCGGGTTCGCTCTCCACGGTCACCGAGCCGCCGTGGGCATCCACCACTGCCGCGACGATCGCGAGACCGAGGCCCGTGCTGCCCGTCGCGCGCGCCCGGGAGGCGTCACCGCGGACGAAGCGCTCGAAGACCGTCCCGAGAATGCCCGGGTCGATGCCCGGTCCGTCGTCGCGCACCACGATGACCGCGCGCGCCTCGTCATCGGTGCCCTCGGTCGTGGCGAGCGAGACGTCCACCTTCGTGCCGGCCGGTGTGTGGACGCGAGCGTTCGCGAGCAGGTTCGCGACCACCTCGTAGAGACGGTGCGCGTCGCCGGCGACTATCACCGGTGAGTCCGGCAGCCGCGTCGACCACTCGTGATCCGGTGCCGCCGCCCGGGCGTCGCTCACCGCGTTCTCGAGCAGCTCGTTCAGCAGGATGGGCTCCCTCGCGAGCTCGCGTCCCTCGTCCAGTCGCGCGAGCAGGAGCAGGTCCTCCACGATCGTGGTCATGCGCTTGGCCTCGCTCTCGATGCGGCCAAGGGCGTGGGATGCATCGGGCGGCAGCTCCTCCCCCGACATCCGGGTGAGCTCGGCGTATCCACGGATCGATGCGAGCGGCGTCCGGAGCTCATGACTGGCGTCCGAGACGAACGCCCGCACCTTGTTCTCGCTCGCCTGCCTCGCGGCCAGTGCCTGCGAGATGTGCCCGAGCATCCGGTTGATGGACGTGGCGACGAGTCCCGCCTCCGTCTGCTCGTCGCCCTCTTCGACGGGCACCCGGGCGGAGAGCGCGACATCGCCCCGATCGAGCTTCAGGCTGCTGACCTCGCTCGCGGTCGATGTGACGCGATCGAGGGGGCGGAGCGCGAGACGCACGAACGCGAGCGCGGCACCGGCGGCGAGCACGAGGATGCCGATGGTCACCGCGACCACCACGATCACCAGCTCTCGCACGGTCTGCTGCGTGTCTGCGAGCGGCAGCCCGACCACGATCGCGCCGCCGCCGACGATGTCGACGGCGAGCAGACGGTAGTCACCCAGGGTCGGGCCGAGGTTGATGGTCTGCGTCGGTCCGTTCGCACGCAGCCTGAGCAGGGCGTCGGTGTCGAGGTCGGTGATCGGCGCGCCGTCACCGCCCTTGAGATAGGCCGGCGAGTAGACGACATGATCGGCGATCACGGCGGCGAATGTGCCAGGGGCCTGGCCGGGCCGCGTGAGCAGCTGCAGTGTCTCGAGGCTGGCCGGGTTGGTGACCTGCCCGTCGGGTGACGTGACGAAAGCCGACGACCGGATGATCGCGGCATCGAGTTGCTCGTCGACCCGCTTGACCATGAGCGACTGCACGCTCAGCACAGCCACGAGCCCGATCACCAGCGAGGCGAGGGCGACCAGCGCCACGGTCGCCGCGACGAGCGTGCGCCGCAGCGGCCAGCGCGCCGGCCCGCGGGTCACGACGATTCCGCCGCCTTGATCATGTAGCCCGCCCCGCGGACGGTGTGGATCATCGGCGCACGGCCGGCGTCGATCTTCTTGCGCAGATACGAGATGTACAGCTCGACGACGCTGGCCTTGCCGTCGAAGTCATAGCTCCACACCCGGTCGAGGATCTGGGCCTTGCTGAGCACACGACGCGGATTCCGCATGAGGTACCGGAGGAGCTCGAACTCCGTCGCGGTGAGGTCGATGGCGGTTCCCGCCCTCGTGACCTCGTAGCTGTCTTCGTCGAGTTGCAGGTCGCCGACGGTGATCACGGGGTCGTTGGCGGATGCCGTGAGCGCGGTCCGGCGGATGAGGCCCCGCAGGCGCGCCACGACCTCCTCGAGGCTGAACGGCTTGGTGACGTAGTCGTCGCCACCTGCTGTCAGACCCGCGATGCGGTCGTCGAGGGAGTCCTTGGCCGTGAGGAAGAGCACGGGCGTGTCGTCGCCTCCCGACCGCAGGCGCTGGAGCACCGACAGTCCGTCGAGGTCCGGCAGCATGATGTCGAGCACGACGGCATCCGGCTTGAACTCCCGCGCGACCTCGAGCGCCTTACGGCCCGAGCCCGCCGTGCGGATCTCCCAGCCCTCGTATCTCAGGGCCATCTTCAGCAGGTCGGTGAGACTCGGCTCGTCGTCCACGACCAGCACGCGGATGGCCGTGCCGTCCGCACGGCGGAGAGGCTCGGTCACAGGCCGAGATGACGCGAATGTGCTCATTTCTCTCAGTATCCTCCGCCACCTGTGGCTTTCCTATGTTTTACCTTCACGCATTCCGATGCCCCTGGCGCCTCTGCTGCCGACTTCGCCTGCCCAGATGGCACGTCTCCGCAGGGATCCGGGGAAGCAGCGCGAGCGGGGCCGCGAGGAAACCGCATAGATAGTTGCGTGATGTCAACCAATTGAGCTATAGTTGCACGTTGTTAACGAATCGGCGCAATGGCGGGCCGACTGACCCTTCGAACGTCTGGAGCGCCCACCGTGGCAGAAGCAGTGAAGAAATCCCGTCGACCGGCGCCTGCCGGCGACGCGCCGAACGGCATGACCCACCGACAGGTTCTCGAGGCCCTGTCGGGGCTCATGCTCGGCATGTTCGTCTCGATCCTCGCCAGCACCGTGGTCAGCACGTCGCTGCCGGTGATCATCTCCGAGCTCGGCGGCAACCAGGCCGCTTACACCTGGGTGGTGACCGCCACCCTGCTCGCGACCACCGTCTCGACCCCCATCTGGGGCAAGTTCGCGGACCTCTTCAACCGCAAGCTGCTCCTCCAGCTCTCGCTGGTGATCTTCGTCCTCGGCACAGCCCTCGCCGGGTTCTCCGCCAACTCCGAGATGCTCATCGGCTTCCGCGTGCTGCAGGGCCTGGGCGCCGGCGGGCTCACCGCCCTCTCCCAGATCGTGATGGCCGACATCATCAGCCCCCGCGAGCGCGGCCGCTACTCCGGCCTCTTCGCCGCGGTCATGGGCGTCGGCACCGTGGGCGGCCCGCTCCTCGGCGGCGTCATCACGGATGCCATCGGCTGGCGCTGGAACTTCTTCGTGGCGATCCCGGTCGCCATCGTCGCCCTCGTGCTCCTGCAGCGCACCCTGCGCCTGCCGGCGGTCCCGAAGCGCAAGGTCAGCATCGACTACCTCGGTGCCGTCCTCCTCTCCGGCGGCGTCTCGCTGCTACTGATCTGGGTCTCGCTCGCCGGACACGAGTTCGACTGGTGGAGCGTCCCGACCATCCTCATGGTGGGGGGTTCGATCGTCCTCCTCGCCCTCCTCGTCATCGTGGAGGTTCGGTCTTCCGAGCCGATGCTCCCCATGAAGCTCTTCCGCAACCGCACCTTCACCCTCTCGGTCGTCGCCTCGATCGCGGTCGGTGTCGGCATGTTCGGGACATCCGTCTTCCTCAGCCAGTACATGCAGCTCGCGCGCGGCGCCACGCCGACGGAGTCGGGTGTGCTCACCATCCCGATGATCCTCGGCATGCTCCTGATCTCGACGATCGTCGGCCAGCTGATCACCCGCTTCGGCGTCTGGAAGCCGTACATGATCGTCGGCGCGATCCTTCTCACGGCCGGCATGGCGCTCATGGGCACG
>Ga0164243_10003608_pt1 | contig 24702 bp, 20 predicted proteins | sample OricompcompostOP_FD_108781 | JGI IMG/M metagenome (GOLD analysis project Ga0164243, IMG submission 108781) | Organic Plus compost microbial communities from Emeryville, California, USA - Original compost - Organic plus compost (OP) | ecosystem: Engineered > Solid waste > Mixed feedstock >...
CAGCGCCTCGAAGATCATCGGCGCGGCCTCGTCGAACCGGTCGCGGGTCTCCGACAGCGGGACGCGGAACGGCTCGAACTCCTTGCGCGACAGCCCGCGCCCGACGCCGAGCAGCAGCCGCCCGCGCGAGATCGTGTCCACCATCAGCGCCTTCTCCGCCACCCGCAGCGGGTCGTTCCACGGCAGGATGACCGCGGCCGTGCCGAGCAGGATGCGCGAGGTACGGCCCGCGAGGTGGGCGAGGACCAGCAGGTTGTCCGGGCAGAGGGAGTAGTCCTCGAAATGGTGCTCGACGGCCCAGACGCTGTCGTAGCCGAGCCGGTCGGCGAGCACGGCGAGGTCGAGTTCGCCGTGGTACATCTCCTCGTCGGTGATGCCGGGGTGGAGCGTGGCGAAGCCGAGGTTGATTCCGATGTGCAGCAACGCTGTTCCGCCTTTCTCGGAGGGAGGGGGTCGGCGAGGCCGTGCGGTGCGCCGCCGGGAGTCCATGAGGGGCGAACCGGCCGTCGAAGCGGAGTTCCGGGGTGGTTCCGCCGGGTTGTCCCGCCGTGCGGCCGGCGGGCGGGGTCAGGCCGGGATCACCGGGAGCCGGACGGCGCTCGGCCGCGCGCCCCCGACGTGCACGCGCTGCCGGGCGACGACGAAGTCGTCCTCGGTGACCTCCCCGGCCGGTTTGCCGCTGCCGGAGTTGCGGTCGTACCAGGGGAAGTTCGAGCTCGCGACGTCCAGCCGGATGCGGTGGCCCGCCTTGAACACCAGGCTCGTCGCGCCGAGGTCGATCGTGTACGCGTACACCTCGCCCGGCACGACCGGCCGCGGCGCGTCCATGCCGTCCCGGTACCGGGCGCGCACGATCCCGTCCGCCACGCCCATCGCCCGCCCGTCCGGATGCACGTCGACGAGCTTGGCGGTGAAGTCGGCGTCGGCGGCCGACGTGGCCGCGTACAGGGTCACCTCGATCGGGCCGGTGACCTCCACGTCGTGCTCCAGCACCGGGCCGGTGAACCGCAGGACGTCGGCGCGGCCGTCGAGCACCCGCTGGTCCCGCGACCCCGGCTGGTACGCCAGGCCGCCGTCCGGGCTGCCGATCATCAGGATCGCCCCGCCCACGGTCGGCACCGGATCGCGCGGGTCGTGTACGTACTCCAGCGACCCCTCGGCGGGCCGGTCCCGGCCGAGCGAGCCGTCCGCGCCCAGATACCAGGTCTGCCAGTCGGTGCGGGCGAGCGGCCACTCGTTCTCGGTGCGCCAGCCGTGCCCCATCACGTAGATCTGCACCGGCGGCAGCGACGACGGCCCGCCCGCGACGCTCTCCCGCAGGAACCGCAGCTGCTGCTCCTCCAGCCGGATCGCCGCCGCGGCCCCGCCCGGGTACGCGAACTCGCCGGCGACGCCGGACTGGTCCACGTGCGACCACGGCCCGACGATCAGGTGCTGCGGCGCCCCCGACGCGGCGGCGAGCGTCGTGTAGTTGCTCAGCGTGCCGCGCAGGAACAGGTCGAACCAGCCGCCCACGTGCAGCCCCGGCACCGTGGTCCCGGCGCGGCGGTCCGCGTAGCCGATGCCCCGCCAGTACTCCGGCTCGCCCTCCTTCGCCAGCCAGGTGCGCCAGCTCGGCAGCACCGCCGACACCCCCGGCCGATCCGCCAGCGGCAACGCCCGGTACGCCGCCTCGGTGTCGCGCAGCAGCGCCCCCAGCGCCGCCCCCGCCTCCCGCACGTCCACGCCGCGCCGGGCGAGGTCCCCGATCGCCTGCCCCGCCTTCAGCAGATGCCAGGCGAGGGCCTGCCCGAGCTGGAACGCCCCCTGCCGGAAGGCGAGGCCGTCCCGGTAGTCGTCCGGTGTGAACGCGGGCGCGATCGCGGCCAGCCCTTCGGGGCGCTCGCCGCTCGCCGCGAGCTGCGTCATGCCCAGGTACGACACGCCGAACATGGCCACCTTGCCGTCGCACCACGGCTGCTTGACCAGCCAGCCGAGCGTGTCGAGCCCGTCCGCGGTCTCGTTCTCGAAGGTGCGGAACCCGCCCTCGGAGTCCCCGGTGCCCCGGCAGCTCTGCACGAGCACCGCGAAACCGGACTCCAGCGCGGGCAGCACGGGCAGCGACCGCGACAGCGGCTCGCTGTACGGGGTGCGCACGAGCAGCACCGGTCGCGGCTCGTCCCCGGCGCGATAGAGGAGGCCGCCGAGCCGCACCCCGTCCCGCATGGGCACCTCGACGCGCTCCAGCACGGCCGTGTCCATCCGGCGCGGGATTCCTGCCATCGGCTGTCCCTTCCGTTCCGCGGGCTCATTCGGCGGCCCCTGTTCGGTACGGTACGGACGCATTCACGATCCTCCGTCTCATTTGTGAGACTGCCGCCGGTGCGGCCGGCCGGGGACCCATGACAGGTGTCATGCCCGGAACCGACGGTTCGGCACTGGGAGAGGGCCCGCCGCCGCCGGACGATTGGGGCATGACGACGAGGACTGTGTCCGACAGCCCGCCCGCCGGCGCGCCCGGGAGCGACGCCGTGATCGAGCTGCGCGGGCTGCGCAAGAGCTTCGGCGCGGTGCGCGCCGTGGACGGCATCGACCTGCGCATCGGCCGCGGCGAGGTGGTGGCGCTGCTCGGCCCCAACGGCGCGGGCAAGACGACCACGCTCGACCTGCTGCTCGGGCTGCAGACGCCGGACGAGGGCGAGATCAAGGTGCTGGGCGGGAGCGTCCGCGACGCGATCCGGCGCGGCCGGATCGGGGCCGTGCTGCAGGATGGCGAGCTGCTCGCCGGGGCGACCGTGCGCGAGCTGATCGCCACCATGTCGGCGCTGCAGCCGAAGCCGATGCCGCTCGCGGAGGCGATCGAGCACGCCGAGCTCGGCGCACTGCTGCGGCGCAGGACGGACAAGCTGTCCGGGGGCGAGACGCAGCGGGTCAGGTTCGCCCTCGCCCTCGTCGGCGATCCGGAGCTGCTCGTGCTCGACGAGCCGACGGCGGCGATGGACGTGACCGCCCGGCGGTCGTTCTGGGCGACGATCCGCACGCTGGCGGGGGCGGGCCGTACGATCCTGTTCAGCACCCACTACCTGGAGGAGGCGGACTCGATCGCCGACCGGATCGTCCTGCTCGCGGGCGGGAAGGTCGCCGCGGACGGGCCCACCACCGAGATCCGCGCGGTGGCGGCGGCGCGGGTGGTGCGGTTCACGCTCCCCGGCGCCGACCGGGACGAACTGGCCGGACTTCCGGGCGCCGACGGCGTCGAGGTGCACGGCACGGCGGTGACCATGCGCTCGGCCGACTCCGACAGGCTGCTGCGCGCGGTGCTCGACCGGTACGCCGACGCCCGCGACATCGAGGTGGCGACCGCGCCGCTCGCCGACGCCGTGTTCGCCATCACCGGCGCCGGGCCCGCCGGCGCGGGCAGGGAGGCGGCGGCATGACGGCCTACCTGCGCCTGGAGGTGGTGCGCGCGCTGCGCAGCGGCGCCTACCTCACCTACACGATCCTTTTCCCGGCCGCGTTCTACCTGCTGTTCACCTTGATCATGCAGGCTGGCCCGATGGACGACGGCACGGACTACGACGCGTACTTCATGGTGTCGATGGCGCTGTACGGCTCGATCGGCGCGGGCCTCACCTCGGTCGGGGGCCGCATCGCGCTGGAGCGCACCCGCGGGTGGACCCGCCAGCTCGCGCTGAGCCCGCTGCGGTCCCGCGACTACGTCATGGTGAAGGTGCTCACCGCCGCGGCCCTGTCCGTGCCGGTGATCGCCCTGATCATGCTGGCGGGATGGCTGGTGAACGGGGTCTCGCTGCCCTGGCACACCTGGCTCGCCCTGGTGCCCGCGCTCGTGGCGGGCGGGCTGCCGTTCGCCGCGCTCGGCATCGCCATCGGCTACACGTTCCGCGACGAGGTGGCGCAGATGGCCTCGCTGGGCGCGTACTTCATCCTGTCCATGGCGGGCGGGCTGTGGATGCCGACCATGGTGTTCCCCGACTGGCTGCAGACGATCTCGCGGGCGCTGCCGACCCACCAGGCCGGGCAGCTCTCCTGGCGGCTGCTCGCCGGCGATCAGCCGTTCGGCGCGGGCGCGGCGGTGCTTCTCGCGTGGACCGTCGCGTTCGCGGTGCTGGCCGCCTGGCGCTACCGGAGGGCGGCCTGAGCCATGGACGGCACGCGCCGGGTCCAGGTGCTGAGCAGCGGATTCGTCGGATTCCTCGGGTTCCCGGCGGCCGAGCTCGTGCGCCTGGGCCCGCCCTGGCCGGCGGCGGTCGCCGCGGCGGCCGGGCTCGTCGTCTTCGGCGGGCTGTTCGTGTGGGTCGTCTGGCACAACGCGCCCCGGCCGCATTCGGCCGCCACGCCGTACGCGCTGGCGGGCATGGTCGTCACCGCCGTGGCGCTGCAGTTCGCGCTGCGCGAGACGTGGCTGCTCACCGCGTCCTTCTACCTGGTCACGCTGCTGATCCTGGTGCTGCCGAGGCGCGCCTGGGTCCCCGCCCTGGCGGGCTTCTGGGCGTGGCACGCCGCGCTCGCCGTGCTCGTGCTCGACCGGCCGTTCGGCTCCGCGGCCCTCGTCGGCGGCGGCGTCACCCTGTACGGCGCGGCGCTCGGCGTCGGCTACTGGGTGTTCGAGGTGGGCGGCGAGCTGCGCGCGGCGCGGGCCGAGCTCGCCCGCGCCGCGATCGCGTCCGAGCGGCTGCGCATCGCCCGCGACCTGCACGACGTGCTCGGCCAGCGGCTCACCGAGGTGGTGCTGAAATCGGAGGTGTCGGCCCGGCTCGCCGCCGCGGAGCCGGAACGCGCCGCCGCGGAGATGCGCGAGGTGAGCCGCACCGCGCGGGCGATCCTCGCGGAGGTGCGCGCGACCGTCTCCGGCTACCGCGAGGTGGACCTGGACAGCGAGATCGCCACCGCCCGGGAGATCACCGCCGCCGCGGGCGTCGAGCTGACCGTGCGTCTCCCGCCGGAGCCGCCCCCGCCCGCCGTCGCCGCCGTGGCCGCCTGGGTGGTCCGGGAGGGGGTCACGAACACGCTGCGCCACAGCATGGCCCGGACCTGCGTCATCGTCATCGCCGTCGCACCCGCGACGCGGGCGGCCGGGCGGACGACGGCCGAGTACGTCGGGGAACTCGCCGGCCGGTCGTCCCGGGCCGCCGAACCGCCCGAACCCTCCGCGCGTGCCGCCGGAACGATCGCGGCGGGGGCGAATGCGGCGGGTGCGAATGCGGCGGGTGCGAATGCGGCGGGTGCGAATGCGGCGGGTGCGAATGCGGCGGGGGCGAATGCGGCAGGGGTGAACGTGGCGGGGGTGAACGCGGCCGGGGAGCCGGTCGGCGCGACGGTCACGGTGCTCACGGGGGAGGCCGCCGGGGAGAGCGCCCGGGACGGCGCGGGCGGCGGGAGGGTCTTCACGGTGATCGTGGCCGACGACGGCCCCGCGCGCGGACCGCGCCGGCGGGTCGAGCCCGGCACCGGGCTGACCGGGCTGGCGGAGCGGCTGGCCGCGGTCGGCGGCACCCTGTCGGTCGAGGTGGAGAAGGAGTGGTTCATGCTGGGCGCGCGTATCCCGGAGGGCGCGGAGTGATCCGGGTGCTGCTCGCCGAGGACCAGCACCTGGTACGCGGCGCGTTGTCCGCCCTGCTGTCGCTGGAGGAGGACATCACCGTGGTCGCGGGCGTCGCCGACGGGGCGGCGGCGGTGGCGGCGGCGGCCGAGCACCGGCCCGACGTGGTGCTCCTCGACATCGAGATGCCGGTGCTCGACGGCATCGCCGCGACCCCGCGCGTGCTCGAGGCGGCCCCCGGGGCGAAGGTGCTGATCCTCACCACGTTCGGGCGGCCCGGCTACCTGCGGCGCGCGATGGACGCCGGCGCGTCCGGCTTCGTCGTCAAGGACGCCGAACCCGAACGGCTCGCCGACGCCGTGCGCCGGGTGCGCGCCGGGCAGATCGTGGTCGACCCCGAACTCGCCGTCGCCTCCCTGGAACGCGGCCCCGACCCGCTCACCCCGCGGGAACGGGAGATCCTGCGCGCCGCCGAACACGGCGACACGGTGGCCGACCTCGCCCGGCGGCTCAACCTCTCGGAGGGCACCGTGCGCAACCACCTGTCCAGCGCGATCGGCAAGACCGGCGCGCGCAACCGCGCCGAGGCGGCGCGGGTCGCGCGGGAGAACGGCTGGCTGTGACCTCCGCCCCTCGCGGGGCGGGCGCGTACCGCGGGGCCGCAGGCGGAACGGACGACCGGGGCGGCGGGTGGCGGGTCAGCCGTCGAGGCCGAGCCGTACGCGGAGGGAACGGGGACGCCGGGACGGGTCGGCCGGGAACGGGGGCGGCGGTCCTTCCGGCGTGACGCGGGGATGGCGGACGAATAACGTGATCACCGCGATGGAGGCCGTCAGCCGGGCGAGCAGGGTGCCCGGGCATCGGTGCGGGCCGTCGCCGAACGCCAGGTGGCGGACCGCGCCGCGGGTGACGTCGAAGACCGACGGGTCCCCGCCGTACGCGGGCGCGTCGCGGCCGGCCGAGGCGAGCGAGACCGCGACCGGCTCCCCGCGCCGTACCCGCACGCCGCCGAGGTCGAGGTCCTCCGCGGCGAAACGCAGCGGCCCCGGCCCCGCCGGCGAGACGTAGCGCAGCACCTCCTCCACGGCGGTGGGCAGCAGCTCGGGCCGGTCGCACAGCCGCCGGGTCTGCTCCGGGTGCCGCAGCAGCACCGTCAGGGCGTCCACGAGCAGGTCGGACACGTGCCGGCACACGGCGGCGGAGACGGTGAGGGCGATGTCGATCACCTCGTCCGCGGCCGGCGGCGCGCCCGTCCGGTCGCGGGCGGCGAGCAGATCCGACAGCAGATCGCCGCCCGGGGCGCGGCTTTTGACCACGATCATAGAGCGCAGCAACTCGCGCAGCGTCGCCACCGCCTCGCCCCGCGCCGAGGAGGTCTCGAACGCCTGGAACGCCCAGCGGCGGTATTCGGACCGGTACGCGGGCGGCACGCCCAGCAGCTCGCACAACACCAGACCGGGCAGCAGCCCTGCGTAGCCGTGCACGATGTCGACGACGCGCGGGCCGCGCAGCGCGTCGAGCAGCTCCACGGCGATGCGGCGCACCTGAGGCGCGAGCCGCTGGGCGCGCCGGGGCGCGACCGCCTCGGTCAGCAGGCCGCGAATCCGGGCGTGCTCGGGGGGATCGCAGGCGAACGGGTACGCGTCCGGGGCGGCGAGCCCCGGCCCCTTGTCAAGGGGGCGCATGACCAGGCCCGGATGGTTGAGCGCCGCGCGGGCCAGGTCGTATCTCACCACCAGCCATCCCCGCAGGTCAAAGAACATGAAATCGCGGTGAATGGGGCCGGCGGCGCGCAGCGCGGCCAGCCACTGGTGCGGATCGCCCGGCGACGGCGGGCGCGGACCGGCCGAGAGCCAGTGTGGATCGGGATAGTGCACGTACGACCTCCTGCCGCGGTCCGGACATGGCCGAGGGCGGCATTCCGATTGGTGGGTACTGCACGGTTCGACCCGACTTTGTCGATCAATGGGTCGCCGACGGGGTACCGCGGGATGAACTCCGCGTGAAGCTCTCGCTTTGCGATCTTGTCGTTCTCCTCACAACCGGCCCGTGTGGCGTTGTGCGGACTTGGCCACCTTCGGTTCGCCCAACGTTCGCCGTCCGGCCACATCCATGCAGCGATCTTGACTGGCCTGTCAACTTCAATCGGCCGTGCCGGAGGCGACGGATCTTCGCGAGACGGCGAGGCTCCGGACGGCATTCGACCGCGGCGGTGCCCTCGGGACGCGATGTCCCGGACGGCACGGACTTTCCGGCCGCGTGCTCCGGCGAGTACGGCGCCGGCCGCTCATGGCCGCGCCCGTGCCCCTTCGGCGAAACCCGGCTCGACCACGCATGCGAAAGGGGGTGAACCATGCCCAGGAACCTGGCTCTGGACCTGTCCGACGTGGAGGCCGAGCGGCTCGTGCCGTACGACGCCGCGGGCGACGCGTCGCTGGAGTCGCTGATGAGCGGCCACGGCATGCCGGAGATGGCGGGCTCGATCCTGCCGGTCGGCTGCTGCAGCTGCTGCCTGCCGTGTTGCTGCTGCTGCAGCTGACACGCCCGCCGTACGCACCCGGCCCGGCGACGGGCCCCGACCGGCATGAAGGGAGGGAAACATGCCCCCGATCCGCGCGCTCGCCCTCGACCTGGACGGAGTGGACGTCCAGCCGCTGGCGGTCGAGGCCCCCGCGGACGCGTCGCTGGAGTCGCTTCTCGGCGCCAACGCGATGACCGAGATGGCCGCCTCCTGCTCGCCCACCTGCAGTTGCTGCATCGCCTGCTGTTGCTGCTGCTGCACCTGATTCCGGCGGCTCCGGCCACCACACCACACCACACCACGTCCACAGGACACGAAAGGTGACGACAATGTCGAAAGCGCTTCGCCTCGACCTGGACGGCTTCGAGGTCGAGTCCCTCGCGCCGTCCGGCGACCAGGGGACCTTCACCCTGGAGTCGCTGACCCGCGGCCACGGCATGGCCGAGACGACGGCCTCCGTCGTCGGCGGCTGCTCCATCTTCCTGTGCAGCTGCTGCTGCTGTTGCTAGGAGCGGCGCCGTGCACGACAGCTTCCCGCTCGACCTGCGGGGGATCGACCCCGAGCCGCTGACCGCCACCGGCCCGTCCGCCCCGGCGCCCTCGCTGGAGTCGCTCATGGGCGGCATGGCGATGGCGGAGACCGCGGCGTCCTGCTCCGCCTGCAGCTGCTGCGTCGTCTGCTGCTGTTGCTGCTGCTGAACGCGGCGCGTCCCCTCGGCCGACCACGAGCGATTGAGAGGAGGAACGCCCCATGTCCCGTCTCGCACTTGACCTGGAGGAGCTCGACACCGAGCTGCTGCAGCCCGCCGGCGTCGGCAACCCGCAGCTCGCCACGATCAACGGCGGCCACGGCATGACCGAGGTCGCCGCCTCGGTGTCGTCGTCGTGCTGCAGCGCGAGCTGCTGCCTGGCGTGCTGTTGCTGCTGCGGCTGACGACAGGCCGCATTCCCGCCCAGTCGCGGCCCGCGTCTTCCGCCGCGCGTATCCGGCCAGGTCGAGACGGACCGGCCGGTCCGGCCCCGGAGCCGGCCCGCCTCCCGTCATCACCCCGTCCACGCCGCCAGCGCCTCCCGACGCGAAGGACTCCCATGCAGACCGTCCCCGCCGCACTCCGGCCCAAGCTCAAGCCCGACGTGTACTGGGTGCCGCACCCCGAAGGGGCGGTGTTCGTGCACCCCACGACCCACCTCACCGTGCGGGGCAACAGCGCGCTGCCGCTCATGGACCGCCTCGCCCCCTACCTGACCGGCGAGGTCACCCTCGGCGAGCTCGTCGCCGACCTGTCCGAGGGCAAGCGCGAGATGGTGACCACGCTGGTGGGCTCGCTGCTCTCCGCGGGCCTGATCAAGGACGTCTCCGGCGACGAACCGCACGGGCTCACCGACGAGGAACTCCGCCTGTACGCGGCCGAGATCTCCTACATCGACTACTACGTCGGCTCCGCCGCCCGCCGTTTCGAGACCTACCGCACCACCCCGGTCGTCTGCGTCGGCTCCGGCCTCACGCTCACCGCCCTCGTCCACGCCTGCCTGGCCGCCGGGGTCCGCCACGTACACGCCCTGATCACCGACGAGTGCCCCACCGACGCCGACCGCCTCGACGAGTACGCCCGCCTCGCGGCCGAACGCGACCCCGCCCAGCGGCTCACCCACCGGTCCGTCTCCGGCGGCGACCCCGGCACGCTCGCCGCCCTCATCGACGAGATCATCGACGCATCGCCGTACCACCAAGGCGCGGTGCCCGGCGACACGGCCACCGGCGCGATGACCCTCGGCGCGGACACCGGGACGGACACCGGGACGGACGCCGGTGAGCCGCCGGCCGCGGTCGCGGGCGACGGGACGGGCCGGGGAACGAGCAGGCGGCCGTCCGCGGACGCCGGCGGCGTGGCCACCGAGGAGGAGGCCGCCCGCGGCGTGGTGCTGCACGTGTCCGATCGACCGATGGCCGGCCGGGCCGCATGGCTGGACCGGCTCTGCCGGGAGCGAGGACTGGTGCTGGTGCAGGGCGTCGCCGACGGCGACGAGGCATGGACGGGCCCGGTCAGCGGCGTGACCGGGCCGTTGTGGACCGCCGCCTGGCTGCGCCGTGCGGCCGGCTCCGGGCGGCTCACCGCCGAAGCGCTCGCGGGGACGGGCTTCGGGGACGACGGGGCGGGGGAGCCGTCGCCGTTCCTCGCCGGGCCGACGGCCGCGATCGTCGCCAACCGCGTGAGCTTCGCCGCCTTCCGGTACGTCACCGGCATCGCCGACGCCGACCCGCACGCGGGCGATCCGGCGCGGGCGGGCCGGGCCGCGATCAGCGTGGTGGACCTGGAGACGCTGCGGACCGCCGAGCATCGCTTCCACCCCCACCCGGGCGCGTACCCGGCCGGGCCGGAATCGGCGGAGGAGTTCGCCGCCCGGTACGCGGCCTTCCGCGCGGCGGTGCGCCCCTCGGCCGAGGAGTTCTCCGCGCTCGCCGCGGGCTGCTACGACCCCGGGCTCGGCCTGTTCACCGAGTTGGACGAGGGCGAGCTGGCCCAGCTTCCGCTGTTCGCCGCGCGGGCCCGGGTCAGCGACCCGTTCGGGCACGCCGGGACCGGTTCCCGGCCGCCGCAGGTCACCGGGGCGGGGCTCAGCCAGGCACAGGCCCGGCAGGAGGCGGGCGCCGCCGCGCTGGCCGCGTACGCCGCCCTCGCCGTCGATCCGCGCCGCCTCGCCCCCGGCGGCCAGGCGTACGCGCACAACCTGGTGCTGGAGAAGGACGAGCTGATCCCGGCCGAACGGGCGTATCCGGCGCTCGCCGCACGGCCGTTCCGGATTCCGGTCGGCCTCGCCGCGGGCGCCGACGCCGACGCCGCCCTCGTCGAAGGGCTGCTCGCGCACGTCACCGCGCTCACCGCCGCCGCCGTGCGGTCGGCCGCCGAGCCGTACCCGCTGGTGGACCTGGACGCGGCCGCGCCGCCGGAGCCCGCGGGCCGCTACCTGGAGGCGCTGCGGGCCGCCCGGGTGCCGCTCGCCGTCCACGACGTGACCGGGCCGCTCGGCGTGCCGGTGTACGCGCTGTGCGCCGGCGAACGCACGATCGCCTACGCGGCCGGACCCCGGCTCGCCGCCGGGCTCGCCCGCGTGCTGCTCGACCACCAGCGGGTGCCCACCCACCTCGACGGGGACGCACCCGGCCTGCCCGCCGGGCTGCGCGGCACCCGCACCGTGCCGCTGCGGGACGATCCCGCCCCGGACTGGCGCACGCTCACCCGGATACTGCACGCGCACGGCCACCAGGTGCACGCGGTCCCCGCCGGGCACGACCCCGTCGTCACCCGGGCGCTGCCCACGCTCGTTCAGGTGGTCGTCCATGGCTGAGCCACGGCGATCCGCGCCCCGAGTGCGCGTACTCGGCGACGGACCCCTCGCCACCGCCCTCGCCGACCGGCTGCGCCACGCCGAGGCGGAGGCCGATCTGCTGGTCGTCGTCGGGGCCGCGGCCGACGGTGGGGCCGACGGTGGGGCCGACGGTGGGGCCGACGGCGGGGCGGACGGCGGGTCCGCCGATGCCGCCGGTACGGCATGGCTGCCGGTCCGCGTCGATCTCGGCACCGTCGTGATCGGCCCGGCCGCGCTGCCCGGCGAACCGGGCTGCCCGGCCTGCGCGCACTCCCGGGCGGCGAAGGCCCGCGCCGACGAGCCGGAGCGGCGGGCCGCCCGCGCCCGCTTCCCCGACCGCTACGACGCCGCCGAGGTGCGGCTGACCCGCTTCGGCCTCGCCGTCGCCGCCGAGCTCGTCGCCGACGAGCTGGCCCGCCTGCACGGCGGCGGCCCGGCCCGCACCCGCCGCGCCCTGATCCGGCTGCGCCTCGACAGCCTCGCCACCAGCGTGCACGCGTTCCTGCCGGAGCCGCACTGCCCGCGCTGCGGCGACCTGCCCGCCGACGACGCCGAGGCGGCCCGGATCAGGCTGCGGCCCAGGCCCAAGCCCGCCGCCGACGTCTACCGCGTGGGCGACCTGCGCTCGCGCGCCGACGAACTCGTCGCCACGTACGTGGACCGCGAGGTGGGCCTGATCCGCGGCCTCAACCGCACCGTGTTCGACACCTACCCGACCACCTCGGCCCCGATCGGCCTCACCCCGGGCGGCTCCGACACCGAGATGGGCTTCGGCCGGGACCTCGACTTCGCGACGGCGCGGCTCACCGCGATCGCCGAGGCGGTCGAGCGGTACGGCGGCATGCGCCCCCGCGGCAAACGCACCGTCGTCCGCGGCACGTACCGGGCGCTCGCCGACCACGCCCTCGACCCGGCGACGCTCGGCCTCTACCCCGACGACTGGTACGACCGGCCCGGCTTCCATTTCCAGCGCTACCACCCCGACCTGGAGATGAACTGGGTCTGGGGCCACTCCTTCGCCCGCGGCGAGCCGATCCTCGTCCCGGAGACCTGCGCCTACTACCGCATGCACGCCGCCGGCCACGGACATGGGCACGGGCACGAGGACGACCGCCCGGCGGGCGGCCCGCCCGTGGACCGCCCGTTCGTGTACGAGATCTCCAACGGGTGCGCGCTCGGCGGCTGCCTGGAGGAGGCGATCCTGCACGGCATCCTGGAGCTCGCCGAACGCGACGCGTTCCTGCTCACCTGGTACGCCCGCAGGCCGGTGCGCCGCCTCGACCTGGACACCGCCGGCGACCGGCGCGTCCCGCTCATGGCACAGCGGCTGCGGCACGACCACGGCTACCAGGTGTACGCGTTCGACACCACCACCGAGCACGGCATCCCCAGCGCCTGGGTGATGGCCGTGCACCCGCGCGACGACGAGGACACGCCGAAGATGCTCTGCTCGGCCGGGTCGTCGTTCGACCCGGAACGGGCCGTGGCGAACGCCCTGCTGGAGCTGGCCCCGCTGGTGCAGTGGCGGCTCGGCACGATGGCGGAGGAACGCGACCGGGTGCGGGCCATGCTCGCCGACGGCGACCTGGTCACCGCCATGCACGACCACTCCCTCGTCAACGCCCACCCCGACGCGTTCCCCCGGCTGGACTTCCTGTTCGCGAACGAGGACACGACCCCGATCGCCGACTCCTACGCCGGCGCGTTCCGGCCTCGTAACCGTGACCTCTCCGCCGACCTGCGGGCCACCGTGGACCGGTACCTGGCCCGCGGCCAGGACGTGATCGTCGTCGACCAGACCACCCCCGAGCACGTGGCCGGCGGCTTCGCCTGCGTCAAGGTGCTCATCCCCGGGCTGCTGCCGATGACGTTCGGCCACCGCCTCCGCCGGGTCCACGGGCTGCCCCGCCTGTACGAGATCCCCCGCCTGCTCGGCCACGCCGACGCGCCCACCCGGGCGGAGGAGATCAACCCGCACCCCCATCCGTTCCCGTGACCGCCTGAGATCGGAAAGCCGCGCATGGGCAACCCCGACGCCGGGCTCGCCGGCGACTACTGGCACGACACCTTCTTCGACATGACGACGCTGCTCGCCGAGACCGGCGCCGAAGGCGGCCCGGACGAGCCGCCGAAGTTCAAGCGGTACCTCGACCGGCCCCGGCGTCCCCTGCCGCAGCGGGTGCCGCTGCGGCTCGGCCCGCTCGACCGCCTGCTCGCCGGACGGCCCGCCCCGCCTCCCGCCCCGCTGCGCCCCGGCGCGGCCACGCACGCCGCCACGCTCGGCGCGCTGCTCTACTACGGCTACGGCTTCTCCCGCGTGGACGTCGGGCCCTACACCGGCTGGCCGTACCACCGGCTGGTGCCGTCGGCGCGCTGCTTCTACCCGACGGAGCTGTACGTGGTCACGCCCGGCGGGGGAGAGGTGCCCGCCGGGGTGCACCACTACGACCAGCTGCACCACGCCCTGGTGGAGCTGCGCCCCGGCGACCACCTCGGCGTGCTCGCCGACGCGGCGGGCGCGCGGTTCGACGGGGCGGCGGCCGTCGCGGTGCTCACCTCGCACTTCTGGAAGACGGCGTTCCGCTACCGGCACTACGCGTACCGGCTGTGCAGCCAGGAGGCGGGCATGGTCGCCGGGAACCTGCTGCTCGTCGCCGAGGCGCTCGGGTTCGCCGGGCACGTGCACCACCAGTACCTCGACGAGGCCGCGGACCGCCTGCTCGGGTTGCCGGAGGGGGAGGAACGCACGATGGCGATCGTGCCGCTGTACCCGGCGGACGCCGCGCCGCGCGCGGTGCGCCCGGGAGCGCGGACGACCGCCGCCGACCTGCGCGCCGTCATCCCGCCGCTGCGCGCGCCGTACGCGGACGTGCCGAAGAACCTGAGGTCGGCGTCCCGCCTGTACGACCTCGACGCCGCCTCCGTGCTGCGCGACACCGCCGACTTCGCCCCGCCGGCCGGCGTCGCGGCCGCCGCCGACATGCCCGCCGGCGCCGGGGCGGGGAACACGCCGAACGGCGGGCCGAACGACGGCGCCGCGGGGCCGTCCGCCCCCGACCTCGCCGTCGCGCTGCGGGAGCGTCACTCGGGCGGGACGTTGTTCCGCCCGCTGCGCGAACCGGTGCGCGCCGACGCCGTGACACGCGTCGCCCGGCACGTCCTCGGCTCCGCGCCCGCCGACATCGGCCCGCCGCTGACCCGGCCGTACCTGGTCGTGCAGCACGTCACCGGCATGGAACCGGGCGTCTACGGCGTCGCGGGAGGAGGGCTCCACCGGCTCCGGGACCTGCCGCCGGGCCGGCTCGACGGGCATCTCGCGTACGGCCCGCCGGTGCTGGACCTCACCGCCGTCAACGCCATCTGCTACCTGATGACCGACCGGGACGAGGCCACCCGCAGGTTCGGCGACCGCGGCTACCGGATCGCCGCCGTGGACGCGGGCGTGGCCGCGCAGCGGGTCTGCGTGCTCGCCGCCGCGTCCGGCCTGGCCGCCCGCACGGTCAACGCCTACGACGTGCACGAGGTGCGGACGCTGCTCGGCGTCGACGACGACGCGGCCATCCCGGTGTTCCAGATCGCGCTCGGCCGCCGCGGCCCCGGCCCGCAGTACGAGCAGCCCATCCTCTTCTGACCCGCCGGCGGCCCGGCCGCCCCCCCGCGAACCACGGAAGCACCCCGCCTTCGCCAGACGGAAGGAACCGCTATGCGTGCCGGTATCAGAGTGGCAAGTCTGCCGGTGGCCGCCGTCCACCGGCTGCGCTGCGACAAGAGCTGGGCCGCGATCGGCGACGCCGTCGCCGCCGGACGCTGGCTGCGCGAGGAGGGGGAACGTCTCTCCGAGGAACTGTACGAACTCATCGGCCGCCCGGAGACGGCCCCGGTGAAGGCCCGCGCCGTGGCGTTGCGCCGCGCCGTCTACACCGGGCGGCGGCTCGCCGCCCGCCTGTGGAACCCGGAGATCCGTGCGGCGTTCCCGCCCGCCCTGGCCGCCCGCGTCGACGCCTGGGACCGCCGCTACCGGGAACGCGACGCGATCGTCGCCGACCTGCCGCGGCTCGCCGCCGAGGAACTCGCCGAGTCCACCCGGCTGCTCCGCGACGGACTGCGCGCCCCCACGTTCCAGTACGGCCTGGTCACCGGCAGCCCCGACCTGTTCGAGGAACTGACCAAGTGGCTCGACGGCCCGCGCGACGCCGCCCCCTCCCGGCAGACGCTGCTGCGGCTCGCCAAATACCTGCTGCGCGTCGTCGCCAAGACCAGCCCGTACAGCACGTTCACCGTCAGCGGCATGGCCGAGACCGTCCCCGGCGACCGGGCGATCGTCCCGGCCGGGCGCCTCGGCGGCCCCGGGCGGGACGGCGAACTCGCCTGGACGAGCGTCGTCGAGCTCAACATGTGGCTCGTCCGCCGCCTCGCCACCGCCGCCGCCCGCCACCCGGCGCTGCGCGACGCCCAGGAACTGCGGGTGAACCCGAGCCTCACCTGGGACGGGGACGGCTGCGCGTTCCTCGCCGGGGACGCGCGGTCCGCGCTGGTCCGGCTGCGCCGCACCCCGGCGCTGGAGGAGAGCCTCCGGTACGTCGCCGGCCACCCGGGCGCCACGTTCGCCGACCTGTGCCGGCGGCTCCGCGAGATCGACCCGCGGCTCGGCGCGGACGAGGTGGCCGCGTACGTCGCCAAACTCACCGCCGCCGGGGCGCTCAACGCGCTGCCGCCGTACACCGAGCAGGACGACGACCACCTGGACACGCTCGCCTGCCACCTCGGCGGCACCACCGCCCCCGAGGTGGCGGCGCTCGCCGAGCGGACCCGGCGGCTGCACGCCGACCTCACCGGCTACCCCGCCCTCGCCGACCCGGCCGACCGGCGCGAACGCAACGCCCGCGTCGTCGACGGGATACGCGACCTGATGGCCGCCGCCGAACGGCTCGCGCCCGAGCCGGACGCGGCCGGTCCGCCGCTGCCGCGCAAGAACCTGTTCCACGAGAACGCCGTCTTCGTCCGCCCCGCCGCCGAGGTCGGCGCCGACGCGTGGCGGCCCGTCCTCGCCGACCTGCACGCGCTGCGGCCGATGCTCGGCATGTTCGACCCCGGCAGGCCCGCCCGGCAGGCGCTCACCCGGGTGTTCGCCGCCCTGTACGGCGAGGGCGGCGCCGCCCCGTGGCTCGACTTCTACCAGGCCGTGCACCGGCTCACCGCCGGCGGTTCGCAGGCGCGCTGCGGCGGCGTCGACGGCGCCACGCTGCGGCTGCTGTGCCAGGGGCCGTCCGCCACCGCGCCCGAGGTGTGGCGGACGCTGCCGTACGCGCGGGAGCAGTCCGAGCTCACCGACACCGTCGGCAAGGCCATCCGATTCCGCCCGGCCGACCCGGACGGCGTCGTCCGGCTCACCCCGGCCGAACTCGACGCCCTCACCCGCCCGTACGGCCAGGTGGTCACCGAGCCGCTCACCTGCTACGTCCAGCTCCTCGACCCGGACGGGCCGCCGGAGGTGGTGGTCAACACCGTCACCGCCGGATTCGGCCGGGTGCACACCCGCCTCGCCCGGATGCTGCGCCAGGCCGGGGCGCACGGACACGCCGAGCCGCCCGTCGCCGAACGCACCGCCGACGGGGCGCTGCCGGTGGAGAGCAGGGCGTGCTTCGACAGCAACCTCAACCTGCGTGCGCCCGGCACCCGCTACGAACTCGACCACCCGTTCACCGCGCCGGGGCGGGCCGAGCCGTACCGGATCCCGTTCAACGACCTGCTCGTCGTGCACGACCCCGGCACCGGCACGCTCGCGCTGCGCTCCCGCCGCCTCGGCCGCCGGTTGCGGCCCGCGCACGGCGGCCTCATGGCCGAGATGTGGCTGCCCGCGCCGATGCGCCACCTCATCGAGGTGTTCGGCGCGCCGTCCACGCTGCTGCACGCCAGCCTGCCGCTGTTCCTGCCGCGTGACCGCGACCCGCGCGCCGGCGGCACGCACGCGCTGCCCCGCCTGCAGGTGGGACGCGTCGTCGTGAGCCGCCGCTGCTGGGCGTTCCCCGCCCGCGAGATGCCGATCCGCGCCAAGGGGGAGAGCGACACCGCGTACTGGCTGCGCCTGGCCGAATGGCTCACCGCGCACGACATCCCGCCGCGCTTCTACGCACGCGTGGTGTCCGCCGCCACCACCACCTGGCGGCCGGACATGAAGTCCCGCAAGCCGATGTACGTCGACGCCGCCGTCTGGTTCTCGGTCGCCCTGCTGGAACGCGCCGTCGCCGAGCCGGGCGACCTGGTCATCCTCACCGAGGCGCTGCCCGACCTGGACTCCGCCCCCCGGTACGGCGCCGCCCGCCACGTCACCGAGATCACCGTCGAGGTCGGTGCGGAGGAGGCCCGATGACCCGGCCGCCCGCCGCCGCGGGAACGCCGGACTCCGGGCACGGACCCGTGCCGGTTCCGGCCGCCGAGCCGCCCGCGGCCTCCGGTGACGCGGGCGGGCCCGCGTGGGTCGGCGTGCACGCCTTCCACCAGGGCGACCTGGACGCGCTGCTGACCGGAGGCGTCCTGCCGCTGATCGCACGGCTGGACGCGGAAGGGCTGTCGCCGCGCTGGTTCTTCCTGCGGTACTGGGACGGCGGCCCGCACCTTCGGGTGCGCGTCCTTGCCGCCCCCGGGCGACGGGATCGGCTGGAGCGGGAGCTGACGGACGGGCTCGGCGCGTATCTGCGCGATCATCCGTCGGAGCCGCGGATCTCGGCGGACGCGTATCGCCGCCAGGCGGCCGGGCTGGCCCGCATGGAGGGGCTCGACGGCCACGAGACGGAGCTGCGGCCCAACGACAGCGCGGCGCTCGTGCCGTACGTCCCCGAAAGGCACGTCTACGGCGAAAGGGACGCGCTCGCCGCGGTGGAACGGCACTTCGCCGAGTCCAGCCGCCTCGCCGCGGACGTCATCGCCGCCGGTACCCCGGCGAGCCGGCGGCGTGGGCTGGCGTTGTCGGCGGCCCTGCTCGCCCTCGCCGTCGCCGAGCCCGACCTGGACGAGGTGAGCGCCCGATTCGCGGCCGGTGCGGCCGACGCGGCGGCCGCCGCCCGGGCGGCCGGAATGCCCGATCTGTCGGACAGCTACCTGCCCCGGCGGGAGCGGTTGATCGCGCATGCCCGTGACCTGTGGCGGCTGGCGGCGGCCGGCGACGCGGGTCCGGAATCCAGCGGCGACGCCGTACACGCCGGCTGGCTGCGCAGCCTGCGCGAGCTGCGGCGGCGGCTGGAGGCCGCCCGGGAGGCGGGGGATCTCGACGTCGATCCGCCCGGGTCGCCGTTCGGACGCCTCGCCGCAGGAGGGCCGTCCGCCGCCGTGCGGTCGATCCTGATGCGCGTCGCGCATCTGTTCGGCAATCGCCTCGGCATCGCGATCACCGAGGAGATGCACATCAATTACCTGATCGGCAGAACCCTGACGGACATCGCGGCGGCCCGGGAGCCTCTGACGCCCGGCGGCCGGGAGACGCGGCAGTCATGAACAGTGAGGACCTCGTGACCCAGACCTCCCAGAGCGACACGCGGAGCGCCGATCGGGGCGCTCCGCACGGCGCCCCCTCGAACGCCCCCTCGAACGCCCCCACGAACGCCCCCACGAACGACGTCGGGAGCGATGTCGCGAAGGGCCGCGCGGGCGGCGTCGGCCGGTGGCACAGCGCCCACATCTACCACTACGACCCGGACACGACGGACGCGCTGCTGCTGAACGCGATCCGGCCGCTGATCGCGGCGCTCGCCGAGCACGGCATGCCGGACGCCTACTTCGTCCGCCACTGGCTGCGCGGCCCGCACATCCGGGTACACGTCCGAACCGACCCGGACACCTTCGAGCGGGTCGCGAAGCCCTTGATCGAACGCATCGCGGGCGGATACCTGAACGACAACCCGTCCACGCACGTGCCGGACATGGCGCGGGAGGAGCGCGCCCACGCCTGGCTCGCCGAACTGGAGCAGGAACAGGGACCGATCACCCCGTGGTTCCCCGACAACTCCATCCGGTACCTGCCCTACGACCGCCGCCTGCACGTCCTCGGCACCGCGGAGGCCGCCGAGCACCTGGCCGAGTTCCACGTCGAGACCACCCCGCTGGCGTTCCGGATTCTGGAGGAATATCCGAACAAGTCCGCCAGGTTCGGCACGCTCGTCTCGCTCATGCTGGCCAGCGCGCAGATCGGCTGCCCGCCCATCACGAACGGCTACCTGTCGTACCGCTCGCACGCCGAGGGCTTCTTCGCCAACTCCGGCGACCCGCGGCGCATGCGCACCCGGTACGAGGAGCTGTACCAGGCCAACCGGGAGCCGCTCGCCGGACGGCTCGCCGCCGTCCTCGGCCAGTTGGAGGACGGCGTGGTCGGCGAGGACGAGGAGCCCGCCGTACGGCACCTGCCGGAATGGGCGGCGATCGCCCGCCGGGTGCTCGCCCGCGCCGAGGACCTGGAGTCGCGCGGCCTGCTGCGCATGCCCGCCTTCCTCGCCGACGAGCCGGACGGCCGGCGCGGCATGGGCTGGGAGAACATCAGCGACTTCCACCGCGCCCTGATGAGCAACACCCAGGTACGCGACGAACTCGCCGCCGCGAGCTGGTTCACCGTCTACCGCGTCCTGCTCAACTACCAGTACCTGCTGTTCAACCGGCTCGGCCTCACCCCGGCCGAACGGTTCCTGCTCTGCCACCTGGCGGCCCGCACCGTCGAGGACGCCAACGACATGACCGTCGACAAGGTCATCGACCTGCTGCGGGCCGGCCCGGCCGGCTGGGGGCCGCGGTGACGCCCACCCCGCCCCCCGTCCTCCCGCCCGCGCCATCCCGCACGATCTCCGCCGCGCCGGGCACGGCGGCCCGCCGCTACCTGCGCGAGGGCGAGCACGTGCGGCCGGGCAACCTCGCCCGGGTCGACTGGAGCCACAAGCCCACGCTGGTGAAGCGCTACCCGCCCCGCGCCGCCGTACCGGCCACCGGCCCGTTCGCCGCGCTGCTGCGCGAGGCCTACGGCTGGACCCGCTACCAGTGGGACTCCTGGGTCCCGGTCTCCGCCCTGCCCGGCCTCGCCGACCTGGCGCTCGGCCGCCCGCTGCGGCCGGTCCCGTCCGGTGGCGGCCTGTCGTCCTCGGAGCTCTACCTGATCGGCCGGCTCCCCGGCTTCCCCGCCGGCGCCTACCACTACGACCCCGCCGCCGACGCACTCGACCCGGTACGCCCCGGCGTCACCCCGGCCGACCTCGGCGTCGCCGGCGCCCCGCTGGCTCTCCTGATCACCGGCGTGTTCGCCCGCCTGTCGTTCAAATACGGCGAGTTCGCCTACCGCCTCCAATGCCTGGACGCGGGCGTGCTCGCCGGCCAGACCCTCGCCGTCCTCGACGCCCTGGACCTCACCGGCCGCCTGCGCACCCGCTTCGACGACGAGGCCGCCGAAACCCTCCTCGGCCTCTTCCCCGGCGCCGAACACCCCCTCGCCGTCATCGCCGTCGACACCCCGCCCCCCTTGAGCGCGGGGCCGGGCGCGGCCTGGGCGGAATCGCGCACAGACGCGGCCACGCCGACCGCCGCCACGCGCCCGCCGCGGGTGGTGGACACGACACCGCTCACCCGCGCCCTGTGCGCGGCGAGCCGCATGTCCGCCGGCCACGCATTCGACGGGCCGCTGCCGCCGCCGCTCCACCCCGGCGCGGGCCGCCAGGACGGCCCCGCCGCCCCGGACGCGGTCGTCCCGTTGCCACCCGTGCCCGACCTGCCGGAAGGGGCGGTCGCCGCCTGCCGGTGGAGCCGGCGCAGCCTGGACGGGAGGTTCGGTGCCGGTCCGATCACCCTCGGCCAGGCCGCCGCGGTGGCCGCCGCCGCCCGCCACACCTGGCAGGGGGACGCGGGGCCGGGCCATGTCCTGCTGTACTGCGTGATCAACGACGTCGCCGGCGTGCCGCGCGGCGCGTACGTCTACGACCCGGCCGGGCACCGGCTCATCCGGACCCGCGACGGCGATCTGCGCGACAAGATCTGGCCGCTGCCGCCGCAGCGCTGGCTGCACGGTGACAAACGGTGCGCCATGGCCGTCTACCCGGTCGGCGACTACGGCGCGGGGTTCGCCGCCTGCGGCGACCGCTGGTACCAGATGCAGAACCTCGCCGCCGGAGTGGTGGCGCAGCGCGTCCTGCTCGCCGCGACCGCGGCCGGGCTGAGCAGCCGCATCCTGTGCTCCGCCGCGCCCGGCGCCCTCGCCGCGCTGCTCGCCCTGCCCGCCGCCCACCGCGCCCTGTGCGAGATCCTCGTCGGCCCGCCCGGCGAGCAGGTCGCCTACGCCCAGCCGCTCGGCCGCCCGTCCCTTCCATCGACCACGAACCCGGACCGCGAGGCCATGCCATGAGACTGCGCAACCGCGTACCCAAGCACCAGGGACCCGGCCCGCACCGGGAGGTGCCCGCCGCCACCACCCTCGAACGCCTCCGGCCGCACCTGCGGACGCTCGGCGTCACCCGGATCGCCGACATCACCGGCCTGGACCGCGTCGGCATCCCCGTGCACAACGCGATCATGCCGCGCTCCTGGGAACGCCTGTCCATCTACAACGGCAAGGGCGTGACCGCCGTCGACGCGACGGCCTCCGCGGTGATGGAGGCCGTGGAGCGGTTCTGCGCCTGGCAGCCGATGCGGGCCGCCGCCATCGCCTCGTACGCCGATCTCGCCGCGGGCGGCCGGGCCGTCATGGACCCGGCCGCGTACAACCTCGCCCCCGAGCCCCGCTACCACCACGACCTGCCGATCTCCTGGGTGGAGGGCTTCGACCTGATCGCCATGGAGCCGGTGCTGGTGCCGCAGTGCCTCGCCGGCTACTATCACCGCTTCCACGAGATCCCCTGCCACCGGATCACGACCGCGAACGGCATCGCCTCCGGGAACACGCTGGAGGAGGCCGTCTGCCACGCCCTCACCGAGATCCTCGAACGCGACGACTGGACGATGGCCGAGCTCGTCGGCAACCGCCTGCGGCAGACCGTCAAGCAGAGGCTCGGCGCCGCCGCCCCGCCGGACGCCGACGCCTGGCTCGCCGAGCGCAACCCGAGCATCGACCTGAACACGCTGCCCGCCGCCGCGCAGCGCCACGTCGAGGCGTTCCGGCGGGCCGGGGTGCGCGTCGTGCTGAAGTACGCCGCGGGCGACGGAACCGTCCCCACCGTCGCCGCGCTGACCACCGAGGACAGCGGCGGCGCGTTCTCCGCCGCGCACGCCGGCTACGGCACCCACCCGGACGCCGAGGTGGCGGTGCTGCGCGCGCTCACCGAGGTCGCGCAGAGCAGGGCGGTGGACATCCAGGGCATGCGCGAGGACCTCAGCCAGGCGGGCGACCGGATCGCCGACTGGGACCGGCACGCCGCCCGAAGCGCCTCCGTCGACCTCGGCTCCTGGCCGTTCAACGACTCCCCGCACCCGCTGAAGTTCTCCGACCTGCCGTCCAGCCCGTCCGACGACATCGCGGACGACATCGCCGTCCTGCTCGCCGAGGCGCGCCGCCGCGGGCTGACCCGCGCGATCGTCGTCGACCGCAGCGCCCCCGGCCTGCCCGTCGCCGTGGCCCGCGTGATCGTCCCCGGCGCGGAGTCGTGGGGCCTCGACCAGAGCCGCCTCGGCCCCCGCGCGTCCGCCCGCTGGGATGCCGAGCTCAAGGAACTGATCCGCCGGCGCGACCAGGCCCGCGCCCGTGCGGGAGAGGAGCGCTGATGCGCGCGATCGTCTTCGTCGGCCCGAGCGTGCCCGCCGACGCCGTACGCGACCTCGCCGGCGACCGCATCGAGGTACGCCCCCCGGTCCGCCGCGGCGACGTCCACGCGCTGTACGGCGAGCCCGGCCCGCCGCCCACCCACATCGGCGTCATCGACGGCGAGTTCTTCCAGGGCCTGTCCATCTCCCCCAAGGAGATCCTCGCCGCCATCGACGACCACGGTGCCCGCGTGTACGGCGCGGCGAGCATGGGCGCCCTGCGCGCCGCCGAACTCCACACCTGGGGCATGCTGGGCGTCGGCGACATCTTCGACATGTACCGCACCGGCCGCGTCGACGCCGACGACGAGGTCGCCATCACCTTCGACAGGGAGACCCTGCGCCCCCTGTGCGAGCCCATGGTCAACATGCGCGTCGCCTTCGCCGCCGCCGAGGAACGCGGCCTGATCTCCGCCGCCGCCCACGACGCCGCGATCCGCGCCGCCGGGAACCTCTACTTCCCCGACCGCACCTACCGCCGCGTACTCGCCGACCTCGCCGGCGCGATCCCCGGCGACGAGCACGCCCGCCTGACCGCCTTCCTCTCCGGCGAGGACGCACCCGACGCGAAACGCGCGGACGGGATCGCCCTGCTCAGGCGCATGCTCGCCGACGTCTCCGGGCCGGACTGAGTCCCGCGCACAGGCGCCGCCCGCCGACCGGATCGCCCCGCCCGTCGAACTGTCCGGCCGGTCACGGGGTCGCGGGGCGGCGCGTGTAGCGGTGTTTGACGCCGAGCGGGAAGTACTCGGGGTCGCCCAGGGGCCGGGTGCGCACCAGCGGGCGCCGCCGCTGCTCGGGCACGTAGTTGGCGTACTCGCTGTTGAGCCGCAGCAGGTGCTCCTGGATGGAGCCGGCGAGGCGGTCTTCGACGTCCGGGGTGGCCTCGGTCCCGGCGGCGAGTTCGACGGTGACCGCGAGCCTGCGGTCGTGATCGGCGTCCTGCACCACTTCGAGGACGAACTTGCCGGTCACCAGATCGCTGACGCCGGGCTGCTCCAGGCCGACGGTGATGTTCTCCGGGTACACGTTCGCGCCGTAGAACGAGACGGTGAAATGGCTGCGGCCGAACACGTACACGAACGGCAGGCGCGGCCCGTCGGCCTCCGGACGCAGATCGTGCCGCCGCAGGAAGTCCATCATGCGGTCGTGGCCGATCAGCCCGCCCTCGTCGGCGATGTGGTAGCGGATGAGCGGGATGCCGCCGTCGCCGCTGAACGCCAGCGTGCCGTCGATCTCCTCGAAGTACCGGGTACGCGGGTCGTACTGCACCAGCGTGGGCAGCCGGGACTCGCCGAACAGCGCCCGCGCGGCCTCCGGCCGGGCCGCCAGCAGCCGCCTGATCTCGATCGACAGCGGGGTCTCGTTGCCGAGCACGCCCGCGTCCGCCGTGCCGTACAGGGAGGCGGTGTCGCGGCACGGATCGCTCATGCCGGCCCGCTCGGCCATGAGCGTGCGCCACTCCTCGCTGAACACCTCGCCCGCCGTGACCAGCTTGATCCGGTAGTCGGCC
>Ga0164243_10003609_pt1 | contig 24699 bp, 19 predicted proteins | sample OricompcompostOP_FD_108781 | JGI IMG/M metagenome (GOLD analysis project Ga0164243, IMG submission 108781) | Organic Plus compost microbial communities from Emeryville, California, USA - Original compost - Organic plus compost (OP) | ecosystem: Engineered > Solid waste > Mixed feedstock >...
CAGCTCGTCGAGCAGGGCTTCCAGGCTTTCGTCGATGCGGCGCCCGGACAGGGCGCGGCCGTCGCCGTCGATCTGCAGCTCCAGCACGGCGCGGATGTTCTGCTCCACCGTCAGGCGGCGGAACACCGAGGCGTCCTGGGGCAGGTAGGACAGGCCCAGGCGGGCGCGCTTGTGGATGGGCATGCCGGTGACCGCCAGGCCGTCGATCTCGATGCGGCCGGCGTCGGCCGGGACCAGGCCGACGATCATGTAGAAGCTGGTGGTCTTGCCGGCGCCGTTGGGCCCGAGCAGGCCGACGACTTCGCCGCTGTCGACCGAGACGGACACGTCGTGCACCACCGTGCGGCCGTTGTAGGTCTTGCGCAGCCCGGTGGCGCGCAGGCTGCCGGGGGCGGAGGTGGGGGTGGTGCTGGCGGGAATGGGCTGCATGGGGCGGGCGGCTGCGGGTTGGGGCCGGGGCGGGGCGGACACCCGGGCTATTGGGCGGCGGGCTGCTGCGCGGCGGGCGCCTGGGGCTTCTGCCCCGGCTTCTGGCCGGCCGGCGCCGCGGGCTGCTGGCCGGCGGCCTGGGACTTGCGGCAGGCCTCGACCGCGGCCTCGCTCTTGGCGCGCGGCACGGCCAGCGAGCGCACCCGCCCGCCCGCGGCGGCCGATTCCGGGCCGCCGAAGGCTTCGTAGGTGTCGGTCTTCTGGTTGTAGCGGATGCGCTGCCCGCTGACGCTGTCGAAGGGCTTGCCGCAGACGAAGCGGGTGATGACGGCCTGGCCGATCACGTCGATCTGCTCCTGCTTGCCGTCGTATTCGCCGCGCTGGCCGCGCGCCTCGATGACTTCGAAGGTCTCCGGGCGGTCCTGGCGGATGTAGACGCGGTTGCCGGCGTTGACGGTGGCCACGCCGTACTGGAAGCCTTCGGCGTCCTCGCGCATTTCCAGGCGGTCGGCGTTCAGCGTCATCAGGCCGCGGGTCATGACGACGTTGCCGGTGAAGGTGCTTTCGCGCTTGACGTCGTCGTAGTGCAGGGTGTCGGACAGGATCAGCGTGGTGGGCTCTTCTTCCTCGCCGCCCTGCCGGCCGGATGCCGGGGCGGGCGCCGCGGCCTGCGCGCAGGCCGCGGCCAGCCCGAGCAGGACGGCGCAGAACCGGTTGAAGGGCGACGGGCGGGCAATGGTTGTCATGGGCTGGGGGAGGAAGAAGGCGGGTTGCGCGGCTCGCCGCGGCGCGAGCGCATCTGCTCGCCGGCGATTTCCACGTCGGTGGACGAATACACCTGCAGTTGCCGGGTGCGGTTGTTGTAGCTCATGCCCGTGCCGTTCATGCGCGAGCGGCCGTTGACCACTTCGGCGGGCAGGTCGGTATAGGCACGGTCCTCGTCGGGCAGCAGGACGATCACGTCGCTGCGCACGTCCAGCGCGGCGCGCTCGGCGTCGGGCAGGCGGTGCAGGTGGGCGTCGCCGCGCATGGTGATGCGCTGGCCGTCCTGGTCCATGATGGCGGTGCGCGAGGTGCCGACGGTGACGGGGCTGCCGGTGCGCAGGCCGGTGGCGCGCGGCTCGGTGACCTCGTAGGAGTCGTCGTCGGGGAAGTGCTGCACGTAGGTGCCTTCCAGCCGGTTGACCGGGGTGCCTTTCTCGTCGGTGCGCAGCATGATGAAATCGTCGCCCCAGGAGTCGGGCTCGTGCGTCAGGCGGCGCGGCGGGTCGATGGCGACGGCGCGCTGCGCGTAGTCGGCCGCCCACCAGGTCAGCGCGACCAGGGTCGCCAACAGCATCGCGGCGATCAGCGCGGGCAGGCGTTCTTTCATTACTGGATTTCGCCGGGGCCGAGCCGGCCGGGATGGAAGAAGGCGCCCAGGCGGCCCTGGGCGGCCAGGATCAGGTCGCAGCACTCGCGCACCGCGCCCTGGCCGCCGGGCTGGCTGGCGACCCAGTGGGCGGCCTGCGCCACGTAGGCGGGGGCGCTGGCCACGCTGGCGGCGAAGCCCGCACGCTGCATGGCGGGCAGGTCGATCAGGTCGTCGCCCATGTAGCCGGCCTGCTCCAGGGCCACGCCGTGGCGCTGGGCCAGCTCGGCCAGCGCCGCCCCCTTGTCGCGCACGCCCTGGCTGACGTCGGAAATGCCCAGTTCGGCGGCGCGCCTGGCGACGATGCCGCCCTGGCGGCCGGTCATCAGGGCCACGCGCAGGCCGCCCTCGGTGAGCAGCTTCAGGCCGTGGCCGTCGAGCACGTTGAAGCGCTTCATGACCTCGCCGTTCTCGCCGTACCAGAGGCTGCCGTCGGTGAGCACGCCGTCCACGTCGAACACCATCAGCTGCAGCCCGGCGGCGCGCTCGCGCACGGCGGCCGGCACGCGGGCGAGCACGAGCGCTTCGGCGGGGTGGGGGGCACTGGACAGGGTCATGGTCATACTACCTTTGCAGCCATCAGGTCATGCATGTGCAGGGCGCCGACGAGCTTGCCGGACTCGTCCACGACCAGCATCTGGTTCAGGCGCTGCTCGTCCATCTGGGCGGCCGCGTCCACGGCCAGCGCGTCGGGCGAGATGGCGCGCGGCGAGCGGGTCATGCCCGCGCTTACCGTCAGACCGCGCACGTCGCCCTGGCGTTCCAGCAGGCGGCGCAGGTCGCCGTCGGTGAAGATGCCGGCGGCCCGGCCGGCGCCGTCCAGGACGATGGTCATGCCCATGCGCTTGGCGGACATTTCCTCCAGCGCCTGGAACACGGGCGCGTCCTCGGGCACCGTGGGCAGGGCCTCGCCCTGGCGCATGACGTCGCGCACGTGGGTGAGCAGGCGCCGGCCCAGCGCCCCGCCGGGGTGGGAGCGGGCGAAGTCCTCGGGGCCGAAGCCGCGCGCGTCCAGGCAGGCGACCGCCAGCGCGTCGCCGAGCGCCAGCGCGGCGGTGGTGCTGGCGGTGGGCGCCAGGTTCAGGGAGCAGGCTTCCTGGGCCACGCTGACGTCCAGGTGCACGTCGGCCAGGCGCGCCAGCTCGGACTGCGGGTTGCCGGTCAGCGCGATCACGCGCGCGCCCATGCGCCGGGCGATGGGCACCACGGTGAGCAGTTCCTCGCCCGAGCCTGACTGGGACACGGCCACCAGCACGTCGTCGGCGGTGATCATCCCCAGGTCGCCGTGCACGGCCTCGGCGGCGTGCACGAAGAAAGCCGGCGTGCCGGTGGAGGCGAGCGTGGCGGCGGTCTTGCGCGCGATGTGCCCGGTCTTGCCCAGCCCGCTGACCACCACCCGGCCCTTGCAGTCGAGCAGCAGCCGGACCGCCGCCGCGAAGGCGCCGTCCAGGCGCCCGCACAGGTCGAGCACGGCCTGCGCCTCGATCTGCAGCGTGCGGCGGGCGCACGCCAGCGCGGCCTCGGAGAACTGGGGGGAAAGAGCAGTCATGCGGCGGATTTTAATTCAGCGCGCCCCGGCGCAGGCGGCGGGCGGTTGCCGGCATGGGCCGTGCATGGCAAGCTCTGTTCTTTTCGGCGCGCGCTCCATGTCCATGATCCCCAGTCCCGTCTTCGGCACTCCCCTGAGCCCCGCCGCCACCCGCGTCATGCTGCTGGGCAGCGGCGAGCTCGGCAAGGAGGTCGTCATCGCCCTGCAGCGCCTGGGCGTGGAGGTCGTGGCGGTGGACCGCTACGCCGACGCGCCCGGCCACCAGGTGGCCCACCGCGCCCACGTCGTCGCCATGACCGACCGCGACGCCCTGCGCGCGGTCATCGAGCGCGAGCGCCCGCACATCATCGTGCCCGAGATCGAGGCCATCGCCACCGACCTGCTGGTCGAGCTCGAAGCCGAAGGCGCGGCGCGCGTCGTGCCCACCGCCCGCGCGGCGCGCCTGACCATGAACCGCGAAGGCATACGCCGCCTGGCCGCCGAAACCCTGGGCCTGCCGACCTCGGCCTACCGGTTCGTCGACAGCGAGGCCGAGCTGCGCGCGGCCGCCGCCGAGATCGGCTACCCCTGCGTGCTCAAGCCCGTCATGTCGTCCTCCGGCAAGGGCCAGTCGGTGCTGCGTGGCGAGGCCGACGCGGCCGACGCCTGGCGCTATTGCCAGGAAGGCGGCCGGGTGGGCGGCGGGCGCGCCATCGTCGAGGGCTTCGTCGGCTTCGACTACGAGATCACCCTGCTGACCGTGCGCGCCCGCGGCGCCGACGGCAAGATCCACACGCATTTCTGCGAGCCGGTCGGCCACCGCCAGGTGGACGGCGACTATGTCGAGAGCTGGCAGCCGCACCCCATGCCGGTGGCGGCGCTGCGCCGCGCCCGCGAGATCGCCGACGTGGTCGTCACCGAACTGGGCGGGCTGGGCCTGTTCGGGGTGGAGCTGTTCGTGGCGGGCGACGAGGTGTGGTTCTCGGAGGTCAGCCCGCGCCCGCACGACACCGGCATGGTCACCCTGATCACCCAGGCGCAGAACGAGTTCGAGCTGCACGCGCGCGCCCTGCTGGGCCTGCCGGTGGATACCTCGCTGCGCCAGCCCGGGGCCAGCAGCGTCATCTACGGCGGGGTGGAGGCGGCCGGCGTGTCCTTCCACGGCGTGGCCGAGGCGCTGGCCGAGCCGGGCACCGACCTGCGCCTGTTCGGCAAGCCGGAATCCTTCGCGCGGCGCCGCATGGGCGTGGCCCTGGCCAGCGCCGATACCGCCGAGGCCGCGCGCGCCAAGGCGCAGCGCGTGTCGTCGTCGGTGCGGGTGCAGGGGTAGCAGGTACGCCCCCGGCCCCGGCCTCGGGAAGGGGCGGAGAAGGGGCGCGGGCAGCGCGGCCGCGGGCCGGGCGGAAGCCAGGGCGGCGGCAAGAGGACAAAGGACGGATGGAAAGGGCGTGCAGCCTCCCGGCTTGCGCGCCCTTTTCTTTTATTCGATAATTTCAGTAATTTCTGAAATTACAGTAACCAGGCGCGGCATCTACGACCTGGATCAAAAGGTGAGCAAGTTGAAGCTATCTCCCCAGACCGGGCGATTCGTTCTACATTTCGGCGAAATGGGCAGCCGCTGGGGGGTCAACCGCACCGTGGGCCAGATATACGCGCTGCTGTTCCTGTCGCCGACGCCGCTCAATGCCGACGAGATCGCCGAAACCCTGGGGTTCTCGCGCTCGAACGTCAGCATGGGCCTGAAGGAGCTGCAATCCTGGCGCCTGGTCAGGATGGGCCACCAGGTGGGCGACCGGCGCGACTACTTCGAGACCCCCAAGGACGTCTGGGAGATCTTCCGCGTGCTGGTCGAGGAAAAGCGCCGGCGCGAGATCGACCCCACGCTCACCCTGCTGCGCGACACCCTGCTGGAGGCGCCCGCCGACGAAGGCGAGCAGTACGCCCAGCAGCGCATGACCGAAATGCTGGAACTCATCGAACTGTCCACGGGCTGGTTCGACGAGGTGCAGCGCCTGCCTCCCGAAACGCTGGAAAGCCTCATGCGCCTGGGCGCGCGGGTGCAGAAGGTGCTCGGGCTGGCCGGCCGCCTGCGCGGCAAGGGCCCGTCCAACCGCGGGGAACCGTCATGATCGATTTCGACGTCGTCAACCTGTCGCGGCTGCAGTTCGCCGCGACGGTCATGTTCCACTTCCTGTTCGTGCCGCTGACGCTGGGCCTGTCCTTCCTAATCGCCATCATGGAAAGCGTCTACGTCATGACCGGGCGCGACATCTGGCGCCGCATGACGATGTTCTGGGGCACGCTCTTCGGCATCAACTTCGCGCTGGGGGTGGGGACCGGCATCGTCATGGAGTTCCAGTTCGGCATGAACTGGTCCTACTACAGCCACTACGTGGGCGACGTGTTCGGCGCGCCGCTGGCCCTGGAAGGGCTGATGGCCTTCTTCCTGGAGGCCACCTTCGTCGGCCTGTTCTTCTTCGGCTGGGACCGCCTGTCGCGGGTGGGCCACCTGATCGTGACCTGGCTGGTGGCGCTGGGCACCAACTTCTCGGCGCTGTGGATACTGGTCGCCAACGGCTGGATGCAGAACCCGGTGGGCGCGGTGTTCAACCCGCAGACCATGCGCATGGAAATGACCGACTTCGCCGCGGTGGTGTTCAACCCGGTGGCGCAGGCCAAGTTCGTGCACACGGTCAGCGCCGGCTACGTCACCGGCGCCATGTTCGTCATGGCCATCAGCGCCTGGTACGCGCTGCGCGGCCGCCATCTGGAACTGGCCAAGCGCTCCATGACCGTGGCGGCCAGCTTCGGCCTGGCCTCGGCGCTGTCGGTGGTGGTGCTGGGCGACGAAAGCGGCTATCTCACCACCGAGCACCAGCGCATGAAGATCGCCGCCATGGAATCCATGTGGGAGACCGAGCCCGCGCCGGCCAGCTTCAACCTGTTCGCCCTGCCCAACCAGGCCGAGCGGCGCAACGACTTCGCCATCGAGATCCCCTACGTCATGGGCATCATCGGCACGCGCTCGCTGACCACGCCGCTCTTGGGCATCAACGACCTGGTCGTGCACGCCGAGCAGCGCGTGCGCAACGGCATCGCCGCCTACCAGGCGCTGCAGCGGGTGCGCGCCGATCCCGGCGACGCCCTGGCGCGCGCCGCCTTCGACAAGACCTGGCCGGACCTGGGCTATGCGCTGCTGCTCAAGCGCTACCGCGACGACATCACCCAGGCCAGCGAAGCCGACATCGCGCGCGCCGCGCAGGACACCATCCCGCAGGTGCTGCCGCTGTTCTGGACTTTCCGGCTGATGGTCGCGCTGGGCGTCTACTTCATCGTGTTCTTCGGCACGGCCTTCTGGCTGGCCTGCACCGGCCGGATCGCCGCGCATCCGCGCCTGCTGCGCATCGCCGTGTGGAGCCTGCCGCTGCCCTGGCTGGCCGTCGAGGCCGGCTGGTTCGTGGCCGAGTACGGCCGCCAGCCCTGGGTGATCGAGGGCGTGCTGCCCACTTTCTACGCGGCCTCGGGCTTGAGCGTGGCCGACCTGGCGATCAGCCTGGCCGTCTACCTGTCGCTCTACACCGCGCTGGCGGTGGTGGGCGTGAAGGTGATGCTGCACGCGGTCAAGGCCGGGCCCAAGGACGACGGCCCGCGCGCCGTGCCGCGCCAGGACGCCGCCGTGGGCGCGGCGGTAGGCGCCGCGCCCGGCCTGCAGCACTGACGAAACGGGGAGACCGACATGGCCGAGCAACTCATTCCTTTCGACTACACGACGCTGCGGGTGATCTGGTGGGCGCTGATGGGCGTGCTGCTGATCGGCTTCGCGGTGATGGACGGCTTCGACCTGGGCATCGCCGCGCTGCTGCCGGTGCTGGCGCGCAGCGACGCCGAGCGGCGCATCCTGGTCAACCTCGTGGGTCCCGTCTGGGAAGGCAACCAGGTCTGGCTGATCACCGGCGGCGGCGCGATCTTCGCGGCCTGGCCGCTGCTGTACGCCTCGGCGTTCTCCGGCTTCTACCTGGCCATGCTGCTGCTGCTGGTGGCGCTGATCGTGCGCCCGGTGGGCTTCAAGTACCGCGGCAAGCTGCATGATGCGCGCTGGCGCGGCACCTGGGACGCGGTGCTGTGCGGCTCCGGCCTGGTGGCCAGCCTGGTGTTCGGCGTGGCCGTGGGCAACGTGATCCAGGGCGTGCCCATCGGCATGGACGAGGCGACCATGCGGCCGCTGTACGAGGGCGGCTTCTTCGCGCTGTTCAACCCCTTCGCGCTGCTGTGCGGGGTGCTGTCGGTGGCGATGCTGGCCATGCACGGCGCGGTGCTGGCCGCCTGGCGCACCGGCGAGCCGGTGGCCGGCCGCGCGCGGCGCTGGGGCGCGATCTGTGCGCTGGCCGTGGTCGTGCTGTTCGCCGCGGGCGGGCTGTGGGTGGCCGGCGGCCTGCCGGGCTACGCCATCACCAGCGCGGTGGACGGCGAGCTGGCGTCCAACCCGCTGGCCAAGACGGTGGCCGTGCAGGCCGGCGGCTGGATGGCCAATTTCGCCGCCTGGCCGCTGGCCTGGGCGGCGCCCGCGCTGGGCTTCGCCGGCGCGCTGCTGGCCGCGCTGCTGCTGGCCGTCAAGCGCGAGGGGCTGGCCTTCCTGGCGTCCAGCGGCGCGGTCACGGGCGTGATCCTGACTTTCGGGCTGGCGCTCTTTCCCTTCGTCCTGCCTTCCTCGCTGGACCCGCGCGCCAGCCTGACGGTATGGGACGCCTCGTCCAGCCACGTGACGCTGTGGGTCATGCTGCTGGCCGTGGCCATCTTCATCCCGCTGGTCACCGTCTACACCGCCTGGGTCTACCGCGTCATGCGCGGCAAGGTCACGCAGGAGACGGTGGACGGCAACCCCAACGCATATTGATGAGGCCCACCCCCGAAGCGCTGCGCGCTTCCCCCTCAAGGGGGCGACGCTGGCGGACCGGCAAAGCCGGCTCCGCGGCGTCCCCGATCGAGTGGCACCGTTTCACGGGGCGCAGGATCATGGAACACTGAATAGGAGCATGCGATGTGGTACTTCTCGTGGATATTGGGGCTGGGCCTGGCCTGTGCGTTCGCCATCCTGAACGCGATGTGGTTCGAGCTGCGCGAGGGCTACGCCCGGCAGCCCGGCCCGGACGAGACGTGAGCGCGCCGGGCCGCCTTCTGCGGCGGTGACATATGGGCTCGGGCGCCGAACACGATCCCGCGCGGGCCTCGCTGCGGCTGCCGCCCGGGCAGGCCGCCTGGATGTCGGCGCAGGCCGGGCGGGCGCGCTGGCCGTTGCGGCTGGCCACGGCCGCGCCGCTGCTGGCCGGCGCCCTGCTGCTGCCGCAGGCCTGGCTGCTGGCGCGGGTGCTGGACCGGGCCATCGCCGCCGGCGCCGGGCTGGCGCAGCTCTGGCCCTGGGTGGCCGCCATCGCCGGGCTGATGGTGGCGCGCGCCGGGCTTGCCTGGCTGGGCGAGCGCGCCGGCAGCCGGGCCGCCGAAACGATCAAGGCCCAGGTGCGCCAGGCGCTCTTCGCCGGCCTGCTGGCCAGGAGCCCCGGCTGGACGCGCGCCCGCGCCTCCGGCGAGCTGGCCAGCGCGCTGGTCGAGCAGGTCGACGCGCTGGAGGGCTATTTCGCGCGCTTCCTGCCGGCCATGGCCGCGGCCGGCGCGCTGCCGCTGGCCTTCGGGCTGGCGCTGATCCCGGTGGACGCGGTGGCGGGGCTGCTGTTGCTGGCCACCGCGCCGCTGATCCCGCTCTTCATGGCCCTGGCCGGCTGGGGGGCGGAAGCCGCCAGCCGGCGCCACCTGCAGGCCTTCGCGCGGCTGTCGGGCTTTTTCGCCGACCGCGTGCGCGGGCTGTCCACGCTCAAGCTGTACGGGCGCGCCCAGGCCGAGGCCGACGCGGCCGGGCAGGCGACTCGGGCGCTGCGCGACCGGACCATGGCGGTGCTGCGCATCGCCTTCCTGTCCTCGGCCGTGCTGGAATTCTTCGCCGCCCTGGGCGTGGCCGGCGTGGCGCTGTACGTGGGCCTGAGCTACCTGGGCTTCCTGGATCTGCGCATGACGCCGCTGACCCTGCAGGCCGGCCTGTTCTGCCTGCTGATGGCGCCCGAGGTCTACCTGCCGCTGCGCCAACTGGCCGCGCACTACCACGACCGCGCCGCCGCGCGCGCGGCCGTGGCCGGGCTGGCGCAGGCTTTCGGGACGCTGCCGGAATCCGGGGGCTCCGCGCGATCGGGCGCGGCTGCTGCTGATGCATCGTTTGCGGCTGCGCCATCGCTTGCCGCGCATCGCCCGCTGGCGGTGGACGCGCGCGGCCTGACGCTGCGCGCGCCGGGCCGGACGCAGCCCGTCGTCGCATCGGCCGCGCTGCATCTGGCGCCCGGCGCCTGGGCGGCGCTGACGGGCGCCAGCGGCGCGGGCAAGACCACGCTGCTGGAAGCGCTGGCCCGGCTGCGCCCGGCGCAGGGCGCCGTCGCGCTGGGCGGCCGGCCCCTGGCCGATTGGCCCGAGGATGAGCTGCGCCGGCGCGTGGCCCTGATCTCCCAGCGCCCCTATCTGCATCCCGGCTCCATCGCCGAGAACATCGCCCTGGCCGCTCCGCATGCCGACGCGGGCCGCATCGCCCGCGCCGCCCGCCTGGCCTGCGTGGACGAGTTCGCCGAGCGGCTGCCGCAGGGGCTGGACACTCCGCTGGGCCCGCGCGGCTACGGCCTGTCCGGCGGCCAGGCGCAGCGCGTGGCGCTGGCGCGGCTGTACCTGCGCGAGCCCGGCCTGATCCTGCTGGACGAGCCCACCGCGCACCTGGACCCCGCCACGCGCGACCGCGTGCTGGACGCGTTGCTGGACTTCGCGCGCGGGCGCACCCTGGTCCTGGCCACCCACGACGAAGCCGTGGCCGCCCGCCTGCCGCTGCGCCTGTCCGTGCGCGACGCCGCGCTGCACGTGCTGCGCGGGCCATGTGTGGAGGGGAGCCCATGAGTGCGCTGTGGCGCCTGCTGCGTCCCCTCTACGCCCGCCGCGCTGCGGCGTTGGCCGGCGCGCTGGCGCTGGCCTTGCTGACGCTGGCCGCCGGCACCGGGCTGCTGGGCGTGTCCGGCTGGTTCCTGACCGGCGCGGCGCTGGCGGGATCGACGGTGGCCTTCAACCTGTTCGCGCCGTCGGCCCTGGTGCGCGGCCTGTCCTTCGTGCGCATCGCCTCGCGCTATGGCGAGCGGCTGGCCGGGCATGCCGCCACCCTGGACCTGCTGGCCGACCTGCGCGCGCGGGTGTTCGCGCGGCTGCTGCCCATGGACCCCCGCCGGCTCGCGCGCCTGCGCGACGGCGACCTGGTGGCGCGCCTGACGGGCGACGTCGATGCCCTGGACACCGTCTTCCTGCTGGTGCTGGCGCCCATCGCCACGGCGCTGCTGGCCGCGGCCCTGCTGGCGGCGGCGCTGGCCGTCTGGCTGCCGGCCGGCGCCTGGGTGCCCGCCGCCGGCCTGGCGGGCGCGGCGCTGCTGGTGCCGGCCTGCCTGGCGCGGCTGGCCCGCCGGCCCGGCGAGCAGGCCCAGCGGGCCGCCGCGCAAATGCGCGTCGAGGCCCTGCAGGCCGTGGAAGGCCACGCCGACCTGCTGGCGCTGGGCGCGGCCGGCATCGCCGCCGAACGCTACGAGCAGGCCTGCCGGCTGTCGGCGCAGGCGCGCATGCGGCAGGCGGCGCTGGCCGCCGGCGGCCAGGCCGCCGCGCAGCTGCTGGCCGGCGCCAGCATGCTGGGCGTGCTGCTGTTCGGCCTGGACGCGCTGCGCGCCGGCGAATTGGGCGGGCCGCTGCTGGCCGGCCTGCTGCTGGCCGTGCTGGCCGCCTTCGAGGTGGCCGCGCCCATCGTGCGCGGCGCGGCCCGCCTGGGCGGCGCCGCGGCCGCCGCGGCGCGGCTGCAGGCGCTGGAAGCGCCCGGCCCGGCGGTGGCCGAGGCCGCCTGTCCGGTGGCCCTGCCGGCGCAGGGCGTGTTGCGCTATGAGGGGGTGCGTTATGGCTATCGCCATGACGCCAGGCGCAGCGGCGGCCGGCGCGGGGGCGTCGATGCCGATGATGGTGGAGTTGGCGGTGAAGGGCATGGCCATGGTTGCTACGACGCGGGCAAGCGCGATCGAAGCGCCGACGGTCGCGCTAGTGGCGACGGCGTGGCTGCGGTGCTGGAAGACCTGGACCTCACCCTCGCGCCCGGCGAGCGCGTGGCCATCGTCGGCGCCAGCGGCGCGGGCAAGTCCACGCTGCTGCACCTGCTGCTGCGCTTCGACGACCCCTGGGCGGGCAGCATCCGCTATGGCGGCGTCGACCTGCGCCAGGCGGCGCTGGCCGACCTGCACGCGCACGTGGCGGTGCTGGCGCAGGACAGCCCGGTTTTCCTGGGCACGGTGCGCAGCAACCTGCTGATCGGCGACCCCTCGGCCGGCGACGACGCGCTGTGGCGCGCGCTGGACGCCGCCCGGCTGGGCGGCTTCGTGCGCGGCCTGCCCGACGGCCTGGATACCTGGACGGGCGAGACCGGCCGCACCTTGTCGGCCGGCCAGGCGCGCCGCCTGTGCCTGGCCCGCGCCCTGCTGTCGCCGGCGCCGCTGATCGCCCTGGACGAACCCACCGAAGGCCTGGACGACGAGGCCGCCCAGGCCTTCCTGGCCGACCTGGGGCAGGCCGCGCAGGGCAGGGCGGTGCTGCTGGTCACCCACGCCGCCCTGCCGCCGGGGGCGGTGGACCGCGTGCTGCGCCTGGAAGGCGGGCGCCTGCTGCCGCTGGCGTGAGCCGATGCCGACGCGCGTCGGCATCGGCTGGCCGGGTGCGCCGGTTCCGGCCGCGCCCGCGCGCCGGATGCCCGGGCGCCCGCGGCATGCGCGCCGCCGGCCGTGATCCGCGTCATTGCCGCGCCCCGCGGCCGGCGGTTATAGTGGCCGCTGCCCGTTACCCGGACAGCGCCCCATGCTCACCGATCCTGCCGAGTTGATCCGGCGCACCATCCGCAGCGTCCCCGACTGGCCCGGCCCCGGCGTCACCTTCCGGGACATCACCCCGGTGCTGCAGGACCCGCGCGCCTTCCGGGTGCTGATCGACCTTTTCGTCTACCGCTACATGCGCCAGCGCCTGGACCTGGTGGCCGGGGTGGACGCGCGCGGCTTCATCGTCGGCAGTGTGCTGGCCTACGAGCTGAACCTGGGTTTCGTGCCCGTGCGCAAGAAGGGCAAGCTGCCTTCGCGCACCGTGGCCGAGGACTACTCGCTGGAATACGGCAGCGCCTCGGTGGAAATGCACACCGACGCCGTGCGGCCCGGCCAGCGCGTGATCCTGGTGGACGACCTGATCGCCACCGGCGGCACCATGCTGGCCGCCATCCGCTTGCTGCAGCGCCTGGGCGCCAACGTGGTCGAGGCCGCCGCCATCATCGACCTGCCCGAGCTGGGCGGCTCGCAGGCCATCGCCGCGACCGGCACGCCGCTGTTCACCGTGTGCCGCTTCGACGGCGCGCAATAGCGGCAGCGCCGCCGGCCGTGTCGGCCGCGGCCTCCAGCTGCCGGCACGGCCGTCATCCGCCAGCCGCGCCGCCAGGGTCCGGCCGCCGTCCCCGTCAGAGGAACAGCTTGTACGCCGGGTTGTCCGTCTCGTTCCAGTACGGGTAGCCGATCTCGGCCAGGAAGGTGCGGAACAGCTTCTTGTCGGCCGGCGGCACCTGTATGCCCACCAGGATGTGGCCGTAGTCGGCGCCCTGGTTGCGGTAGTGGAACAGGCTGATGTTCCATTCCGGGTTCAGCGCCGTCAGGAAGCGCGCCAGCGCCCCGGGGCGCTCCGGGAACTGGAAGCGGTAGAGCAGTTCGTGGGTGGCCAGCGGCGAGCGCCCGCCCACCATGTGGCGCAAGTGGGTCTTGGCCATCTCGTCGTGGGTCAGGTCCAGCGTGGCGAAGCCGTTCTTGCGGAAGGCCGCCGCAAGCCTGGCCGGCTCGGCCGGGCTGGACACCTGCAGGCCGACGAAGACGTGCGCCTCGTCCGAGCCGGAAATGCGGTAGTTGAACTCGGTGACGCTGCGCCCGTTGATCAGCTCGCAGAAGCGGCGGAAGCTGCCGCGCTGCTCGGGCATGGTGACGGCGAACACCGCCTCGCGCGCCTCGCCCACCTCGGCGCGCTCGGCCACGAAGCGCAGGCGGTCGAAGTTCATGTTGGCGCCGCAGGCCACGGCCACCACGGTCTTGTTCTTCCACTTGTGTTCGAGCAGGTACTGCTTGGCGCCGGCCACGGCCAGGGCGCCCGCCGGCTCCAGCACGCTGCGCGTGTCCTGGAACACGTCCTTGATCGCCGCGCAGATCGCGTCGGTGTCCACGATCACGAAGTCGTCCACGTGCTTGCGCGCCAGCCGGAAGGTTTCCTCGCCCACCAGCTTGACCGCCGTGCCGTCGGAGAACAGGCCCACGTCGGCCAGCTGCACGCGCCGGCCGGCGCGCACGCTGCGCGCCATGGCGTCGGAGTCCTCGGTCTGCACGCCGATGACCTTGATCTCCGGGCGCAGCTGCTTGATGTAGGCGGCCACGCCGGCGATCAGCCCGCCGCCGCCCACGGCCACGAACACCGCGTCGATGGGCCCGGGGTGCTGGCGCAGGATTTCCATGCCCACCGTGCCCTGGCCGGCGATCACGTCGGGATCGTCGAAGGGGTGCACGAAGGTCAGCTTGTGCTTCTTTTCCAGCTCGCGGGCGTGGGCGTGGGCGTCGCTGAAGCTCTCGCCGGCCAGCACGACCTCGCCGCCCAGCTCGCGCACCGCGTCGATCTTGACCTGCGGCGTGGTCACCGGCATGACGATGACGGCGCGGCAGCCCAGGCGGCGCGCGGCCAGCGCCACGCCCTGCGCGTGGTTGCCGGCCGAGGCCGCGATCACCCCCCGCGCGCGCGCCGCCGGTGGCAGGTGCGCCATCTTGTTGTACGCCCCGCGCAGCTTGAAGCTGAACACGGCCTGCGTGTCCTCGCGCTTGAGCAGCACGTCGTTGCCGGTGCGGGCCGAGAGCAGGGGGGCGGGTTCGAGGGGCGACTCGACGGCGACGTCGTAGACTTTGGACGTCAGGATGCGTTTGAGATAATCGGCGGACATGTACAGCAGGCGGGAAGGTGGCTCGGCCATGGGCGCCGAGAGCGCGGGCCAGATTAACACAGCGGTGGCGGGCATCGTGCTCGCGGCCGGCGCCGGCTCGCGCTTCGATCCCGAGGGCCGGCGCTACAAGCTGACGCAGCCGCTGCCCGACGGCCGCACCGTGCTGGCGGCGGCGTGCGCGGCCCTGCTGCCGCACGTCGATGCGCTGGACGTGGTGTGCGCGCCCGAACGCCAGGCCGAGATCGCCCGCGCCCTGGCCGGGCTGGCGGTGCGTATCCTGCCCTGCGACGGCGCGGCACGCGGCATGGGCGCCAGCCTGAAGCGCGGCGTCGCGGCCAGCCGGCCGCAAGCGGGCTGGCTGGTCGCGCTGGGGGACATGCCTTTCATCGAAGGGGAAGCGATCGCCGCGGTCGCGGCCCGCATCCGGGCGGGGGCGGCCATCGCGCGGGCGCGCTGGCAGGGGCAGCCGGGCCACCCGGTCGGGTTCTCGCTCGCCTGCCGCGAGGACCTGCTGGCCCTGGACGACGCGCAGGGCGCGGCCGGCCTGCTGCGCAGGCGGATGGCCGACGTCTCCTGGGTGGACGCCGGCCATCCGGGCGTACTGCGCGACGTGGACGTCCCGGCGGACCTGGCCTGGCCGGCCGGGCCCGCGGGCGCCCGCCGCTAGCGGTCAGTAGCGGAAGTCCGCGCTCAGCAGGAAGGTCCGCGGCACGCCCAGCTGCACGCGCCGCGCCGACCAGTTCACCGAGCTCGCATACAGCTTGTCGGCGATGTTGTCGACGTTCAGCCGCAGCGTGAGGTTCTTGTTGACCTCGTAGGCCGCCATGGCGTTGAACACCACGTAGCTGGGCATCTCCCCGTTGACGCCGTTCTTGACCACGCGGTCGACGTTGTCCGGGCGGCCCACGTAGGACTTGCCCACGTACTGCATGCCCACGCCCAGCGTCAGCCCGATCGGGAAGCGGTAGGTCGTCCACAGGTTGGCCATCAGCTTGGGCGTGAACGCCAGCTCGTCGCCGCTGGTGGACAGCGCGTCGCCGTAGTCGCCCGGGCTGGCCGCGCGCAGCGCCGCGTCGATGGCCGCGCTGTGCGTGCGCTTGCTCTTCTGGTAGGTGGCCCCGCCGAACACCGACCACGCCGGCGTGATGGCGCCGGCCACGCCCAGCTCGATGCCGCGCACCTGCTGCTTGCCGTAGCCCAGGAACTCGTCGCCGTCGGTCATGCCGACGTTGCGGCGGTCGATCTGGAACACCGCGGCGCTGGCCGACAGGCGGTTGTCGAGCAGGCTCCACTTGGTGCCCAGTTCATAACTGGTGGCCCGCTGCGCCTTGGCGTCCGGGTTGTTCTGGCCGCCCAGGGTCGGGAAGGCGTTGTTGCCGGGGCGGGAAATGTCCGGCGTGGACAGGAAGGAGCCCGGCGGCAGGGTGGAGACACCCACGGAGCCGTAGATGCTGGCCTGCGGCAGCGGCTTGTAGACGATGCCCAGGCTGCCGTTGAGCGTGGTGTCCGAGCTCTTGTAGCCGTCGGCGTGGTCGACGTCGTTGCTGTCGATGGTGGCCTTGTAGCGCTCCAGCCGCACCCCGCCGGTGGCCTGCCACTGCGGGTTGAACTCGACCGTGTCGTACAGGTAGGCGGCCGCGGTGTTGATCTTCACGCGGTCGCGCGTGGTGGGCGTGGTGTCCACCGGGCCGGCGATGGGCCGGTGCGGGTCCGGGTCGTACAGATTGGTGGTGCCGGGGTTGCCCAGGTTCACCGCGTTGCGGCCGGAGCGCGATTCCTCCTGCATCAGCTCCACGCCCGTGCTCAGCGTGTGCTTGAGGCCGCCGGTCTCGAAGCGCGCGGTCAGGTTGGTCAGGTTCGACAGCGCCGTGTTCTTGCGCTGGAAGTTCTGGCGCTGGGTCTGCACCGTGTCCGGCGCGCCCTGCGTCAGGTTGGCCACGACCGTGTACAGCGCGTCGCGGTCGGTGGTGGCGTGGCGCAGCTGGTTGCTCAGCGTCAGGCGGTCCGAGAAGTCGTGCTCGATCCGCCCGGTGAAGACGTTCTGCTCGACCCGGTCGTAATCGTCGGCGTGGCCGTAGAAATTGTCCCGCGAGACCGAGCGCTCCAGCTGGTCGTGCCGCAGCGTGTCGCCGCTGGGGCTGAATCCGGGGACCAGCGCGCTGGGCACGCCGAAGTCCGGCAGGTCGTTGGCCTTCAGGTAGGAGTAGGCCAGCGTGCCGCGCGTGGGCGTGCCCAGGCCGAAGCTGATCGACGGCGCGATGCCCACGGTGTTGCGCTCGGCCTCGTCGCGGCCGGGCACGCCGCTGTCCTCGGCCAGCAGGTTGATGCGCGCGGCGACGCTGTCGCTGAAGGCCTTGTTCAGGTCCAGGGTGGCGCGCTTGCGCGCCTCGGAGTCGTAGCGGTCGAAGCCGTAGCTCACCGTGCCGCCGAACGCATCCCCGCGGTGCGGCGTCTTGGTGACCAGGTTGACGTAGCCGCCGGCGGTGCCGCGGCCGTTGTCGCCCGCCGGTCCTTTCACGACTTCGACGGACTCGATGTTGAAGATGTCGCGGTTGTAGTTGCCCGAATCGCGCACATTGTCGATGTAGACGCTGCCGCCGGACTCGAAGCCGCGCAGGCTGAAGTTGCTCGATCCGGTGGCGAAGCCGTTCTCGCCGCCGTTGTAGGTGATCCCCGGCGTGTTGCGCAGCACGTCGGCCAGGTCGCGCGCGCCCTGCTGGTGATAGACCTGCTCGGGGATGGCGACGACCGTCTGCGGCGTGTTCAGCAGCGGCGCGGTCGCCTTGGGCGAGCGCCGTTCCGTGGGCGGGACGATCTCGCCGGGCGCCTGGCCCTCCACCACCACGGGCGATAGCGTGGCGGCGGACTGGGCGTGGGCGGCGCCGGCCATTCCCAGGGCGGCGAGCCCCGACCAGCCCAGGCCGGCCAGCATGGCGCACAGCGGCTTGAGGGGGAAGGCGCGAACGGCCGGTTGGAGAGGGGGGTATTGCAGGTGCGAGCCTGGTTTCTTGGGCATCGAAGATCCCTTTTTCTGGTTTATGGGCGCGAGGAAAGGCAGGCGCATGCAGAGCGCATGCGCCAGGAAATGGCCGCGCCCCCGCGTATGGCACGGCCAAGTGAAAAAGAACGCCATTGATAATGATTATTATTGCGATAGGATGTTAACGTAAAATTCAGGTTTCTTTACATTTCTTCAGATTTGACCCGGGCGACGTGTGGCGGCACCGCCACATCGCCCGTCTCCGAGCGCCGATGACTGCCGCCCAGAACACCATCCCCGCCGACGTGGCCGCCGTCTGCGACTACGAACGCCATGCCCGCGCCCGCGTGCCGGCCCCGGCCTGGGCCTACCTGGACGGCGCCGCGGCCGACGGCCAGACCGCGCGGGCCAACCTGGCCGCCTATGGCCGCATCGCGCTGCGCAGCCGCGTACTGCGCGACCTGCGCGGCGGGCATACGCGGGTGGAGCTGCTGGACGACGTCTTCGACGCGCCCATCCTGGTCGCGCCGGTGGCCCACCAGAAGCTCGCCCACCCGGAAGGGGAGCTGGCGACGGTGCTGGGCGCGGGGGCGGCGCGCGCCGGCATGGTGGTCAGCACCCAGGCCAGCGCGTCGATCGAGGACGTGGCCGCGGCCGCCCACGCGCCGCTGTGGTTCCAGCTCTACATCCAGCACGACCGAGAATTCACCGCCCACCTGGTGCGGCGGGCCGAGGCGGCCGGCTGCCGCGCGCTGGTGCTGACGGTCGACGCGCCGGTGGCCGGCCTGCGCAACGCCGAGCAGCGCGCAGGCTTCGCCATGCCCGACCATGCCCGCGCCGTCAACCTGGACGGCCTGCGCCTGCCTCCCGCCCGGGCGGCCCGGGCCGGCGAAAGCGCCGTCTTCGGCGCGGGGCTGCTCGACGGCGCTCCCACCTGGAAGGATCTGGCCTGGCTGGCCGGCCTGACGCGCCTGCCGGTGCTGGTCAAGGGCATCCTGGATCCGGACGACGCCCGCGAGGCCCTGGCCCACGGGGCGCGCGGGATCATCGTCTCCAACCACGGCGGCCGCGCCCTGGACGGCCTGCCCGCCACCGTCGACGCGCTGCCCGCAGTCGCCGCGGCCGTGGCCGGCCGGGCGCCCGTCCTGGTCGACGGCGGCGTGCGGCGCGGCACCGACGTGCTCAAGGCCCTGGCGCTGGGCGCCTCGGCCGTGCTGGTCGGCCGCCCCGTGGTGCACGGACTGGCCACGGCCGGGGCGGTGGGCGTGGCGCACGTGTTGCACCTGCTGCGCTCCGAGCTGGAGGTCGCCATGGCCCTGACCGGCTGCCGGACCCTCGCCGACATCGGCCCCGGGGTATGCTGGGCGGCCCCCGACTCGCAGGCCCCGACATGCTGCTGACCATACCCGACGTGCTCGATGCCGAGCAGGTGCGCCGGTGCCGCGAGGCCCTGGAGAAGGCCGACTGGACGGACGGCGCCGGCACGGCCGGCCACATCGCCGCTCGCGTCAAGCGCAACCTGCAGCTGCCGGACCAGAGCCCCCTGAACCGGCAGCTGGGCGACCTGATCCTGGACGCCCTGGCGGCGCACCCGCGCTTCATCGCCGCCGCGCTGCCGCTCAAGGTGGTGCCGCCGCGCTTCAACCGCTACGAGGGCGGCGGCACCTACGGCGGCCACATCGACGGCGCGATCCAGGCGGTGCCGGGCACGCCGGTGCGCATCCGCACCGACGTCTCGGTCACCCTGTTCATCAGCGAGCCCGGAGACTACGAGGGCGGCGAGCTGGTCATCGAGGACACCTACGGCAGCCACGCCGTGAAACTGCCGGCCGGCAGTGCGGTCGTCTACCCGGGCACCAGCCTGCACCACGTGCGGCCGGTCACGCGCGGCGTGCGGCTGGCGTCCTTCTTCTGGGTACAGAGCCTGGTGCGCGAGGACTCGCGGCGCGCCCTGCTGTGGGAGCTGGACGGCGCCGTCCAGCGGGTCAACCACGACACGCCGGGCAGCCCGGCGGTCGCCCAGCTGATGGGCGTCTACCACAACCTGCTGCGGGACTGGTCGAATACCTGAGCGGGAAACCCGTGGCCGGCGCCCGCGCGGGCTTTCCGGCCGGGCCTGCGAAGGCCATGCGCTCCCGCGGCCGGCGTCCGCGAGCCGGCCGGCCGTCCCGGCCGCCAAGGGCTAAACTCCCGCCTCGATGGAAGCCTTCCTCTTCTCCTCCATCCACGCCCTGCTGGCGGCGCTGGCCTTGCCCAGCGTCGGCCTGCCGGCCATTTTCGTGGTGGCGCTGGTCTCGGCCACGCTCCTGCCCCTGGGCTCGGAGCCGGCCGTGTTCGCCTATCTGCAGCTGTCGCCGCAGATGTTCTGGCCGGCGGTGCTGACGGCCACCCTGGGCAACACGCTGGGCGGGGGCGTCAGCTACTGGATGGGCCTGGGGGCGGAGAAGGCCTACGAACGCTGGAAGGCCAGGCATGACGCCGGGCGGATGGCCGCCGCGCCGGCGCACGCGGCGCATCCCCCCGCGGCAGGACCGGCCGCGGACCCCGGCGCGCCGCCGCCTGCCGGTCTTGCCGGGGCCGCGCCGGCCCGCCCCGGCCAGGGCCGCTGGAACCGGCGCGCCCGCGCCTGGATGACCCGCATCGGCCCGCCGGCCCTGCTGCTGTCCTGGCTGCCGCTGGTGGGCGACCCCCTGTGCGCCGCGGCCGGCTGGCTGCGCCTGTCCTTCTGGCCCTGCGTGGCCTATATGGCGGCGGGCAAGTTCGCCCGCTACGTCTGCATGACCTATTTCCTGCTGTGGGCGGCCCGGGGCCTCTAGCGGCCCGGTCATGCCCATGCCGTAAAATGGTTCTTTAAGGGCCCGACACCCTAAGCCATGAACGCCCCGCTTCCCGCCCAGTTGCTCAAAGACGCACTGCCCGCCGCCGCCGGCGCGCGCCTGCGCGAAATCCCCTACAACTACACCTCGTTCTCGGACCGCGAAATCGTCGCCCGGCTGCTGGGCGAGGACGCCTGGGGCCTGCTCGACGACCTGCGCGGCGAGCGCCGCACGGGCCGCTCCGCGCGCATGCTCTACGAGGTGCTGGGCGACATCTGGGTAGTGCGGCGCAACCCCTACCTGCAGGACGACCTGCTCGACAACCCCAAGCGGCGCAAGCTGCTGATCGAGGCCCTGCACCACCGCCTGCGCGAGATCGACCGCCGCCGCGAGGCCGCCGACGCCGGGCGCGACCAGAAGGTCGCCGCGCTGCTGGAGCGCGCCCGCGCGGCGATCGCCGCCTTCGAGGACCAGTTCGAGCAGACCGCCCGCCTGCGCAAGCAGGTGCAGAAGGTGCTGGGCCGGCTCACCGCGCGCGACAACATCAAGTTCGACGGCCTGTCGCGCGTCTCGCACGTGACCGACGCCACCGACTGGCGCGTCGAATACCCCTTCGTCGTGCTCACGCCCGACAACGAGGCCGAGATGGCCCCGCTGGTGCGCGGCTGCATCGAGCTGGGCCTGACCATCGTGCCGCGCGGCGGCGGCACCGGCTACACCGGCGGCGCCATCCCGCTGACCTGGAAGTCCGTCGTCATCAACACCGAAAAGCTCGACACCCTGGGCCCGGTGGAATCCTGTCCCCTGCCCGGCGTCGAGCAGCCCGCGGCCAGCGTGCTGGCCGGCGCCGGCGTGGTCACCAAGCGCGTGGCCGAGGCCGCCGAGCGCGCCGGCTACGTGTTCGCCGTCGACCCCACCTCGGCCGAGGCCTCCTGCGTGGGCGGCAACGTCGCCATGAACGCCGGCGGCAAGAAGGCCGTGCTGTGGGGCACCGCGCTGGACAACCTCGCCTGGTGGCGCATGGTGGACCCGGAAGGCAACTGGCTGGAAGTCACCCGCCTGGGCCACAACCTGGGCAAGATCCACGACGTGGACGTGGCCCGCTTCGAGCTCAAGTGGTTCGACGGCGCGGCCGCGCCCGGCGAGCGCCTGCTGCGCAGCCAGATGCTGGAGATCGAGGGCCGGCGCTTCCGCAAGGTGGGCCTGGGCAAGGACGTCACCGACAAGTTCCTGGCCGGCCTGCCCGGCGTGCAGAAGGAAGGCTGCGACGGCCTGATCACCTCGGCGCGCTGGGTGCTGCACCGCATGCCCAGGCACATCCGCACGGTGTGCATGGAATTCTTCGGCCAGGCGCGCGACGCCATCCCGTCCATCGTCGAGGTCAAGCACTACCTGGACGGCGAGGGCCGCAAGCGCGGCGCCATCCTGGCCGGCCTGGAGCACCTGGACGAGCGCTACCTGCGCGCCGTGCGCTACGCCACCAAGAGCAAGCGCGGCACCCTGCCCAAGATGGTGCTGATCGGCGACATCGTCGGCGACGACGACGATGCCGTGGCCGCCGCCGCCAGCGAAGTCGTGCGCCTGGCCAACACCCGCCACGGCGAGGGCTTCGTCGCCGTCAGCGCCGAGGCGCGCAAGAAGTTCTGGCTGGACCGCTCGCGCACCGCCGCCATCGCCCGCCACACCAACGCCTTCAAGATCAACGAAGACGTGGTGATCCCGCTGTCGCGCATGGGCGAATACACCGACGCCATCGAGCGCATCAACATCGAGCTGTCCACCCGCAACAAGCTGCGGCTGCTCGACGCCCTGGACGAATTCCTGGCCGGCAACCTGCCGGTGGCCAAGCCGGATCCCTCCGACCCCGACGCCGTCTCGCGCGAGGAACTGCTCAGCGACCGCACCCGCCAGGCCGCGCAGGTGCTGGCCGGCGCGCGCCGGCGCTGGCAGTGGCTGCTGGACGAGCTGGACATGCCGCTCGCCCAGGCCCTGCCGCAGCTGCCCGACCTGGACATGGCCGCGGCCGTGCCCGGCCTGTCCGACCGCCTGGCCGCCCAGCCCGAAGCGCGCGTCTTCGACGTGGTGCAGGACCGCACCGTGCGCGTGTCCTGGAAGGCCGAAGTGCGCGCCGAGATGGAGCGCATCTTCGCCGGCGCCGACTGCGCGCCCATCCTGGCCGAGATGCAGGCCATCCACGACCGCGTGCTCAAGAGCCGCGTCTTCGTCGCCCTGCACATGCACGCCGGCGACGGCAACGTCCACACCAACATCCCCGTCAACTCCGACGACTACGAAATGCTCCAGGAGGCCAACGAGGCCGTCGCGCGCATCATGCAGATCGCGCGCGACCTGGACGGCGTGATCTCCGGCGAGCACGGCATCGGCCTGACCAAGTACGAGTTCCTGACCGAAGAGGAATTGGCCCCCTTCCAGGACTACAAGCGCCGCGTCGACCCCGAGGGCCGCTTCAACGCCGGCAAGCTCATGCCCGGCGCCGACCTGCGCCACGCCTGGACGCCCAGCTTCAACCTGATGGGCCACGAATCGCTCATCATGCAGCAGAGCGACATCGGCTCGATCTCGCACTCCATCAAGGACTGCCTGCGCTGCGGCAAGTGCAAGCCCGTGTGCGCCACCCACGTGCCGCGCGCCAACCTGCTGTATTCGCCGCGCAACAAGATCCTGGCGACCTCGCTGTTGATCGAGGCCTTCCTGTACGAAGAGCAGACCCGCCGCGGCGTCAGCCTCAAGCACTGGGAAGAATTCGAGGACGTGGCCGACCACTGCACCGTCTGCCACAAGTGCTACACGCCCTGTCCGGTGGACATCGACTTCGGCGACGTGTCCATGAACATGCGCGCGCTGCTGCGCCGCATGGGCAACAAGTCATTCAACCCCGGCACGGCCGCCGCCATGTTCTTCCTGAACGCGCGCGACCCCGCCACCATCAACGCCACGCGCGCGGCCATGGTCGGCGTCGGCTACAAGGCTCAGCGCCTGGCCAGCGACCTGCTGGCCAAGGTCGCCCGCAGGCAGACCGCCGCCCCGCCCGCCACCGTGGGCAAGCCGGCCCTGCGCGAGCAGGTGGTGCACTTCGTCAACAAGAAAATGCCCGGCGGCCTGCCCAAGCAGAGCGCGCGCAAGCTGCTGGACATCGAGGACGCCGACTACGTCCCCATCATCCGCGACCCCAAGACGACGACGGCCGACACCGAGGCCGTCTTCTACTTCCCCGGCTGCGGATCGGAGCGCCTGTTCTCGCAAGTCGGCCTGGCCACCCAGGCCATGCTCTGGCACGCCGGCGTGCAGACCGTGCTGCCGCCCGGCTATCTGTGCTGCGGCTACCCCCAGCGCGGCAACGGCATGACCGACAAGGCCGAGAAGATCATCACCGACAACCGGGTCCTGTTCCACCGCGTGGCCAACACGCTGAACTACCTGGACATCAAGACCGTGGTGGTCAGCTGCGGCACCTGCTACGACCAGCTGGCCGGCTACGAATTCGACAAGATCTTCCCCGGCTGCCGCCTGATCGACATCCACGAATACCTGCTGGAAAAAGGCATCAGGCTCGACGGCGTGCAGGGCGTGCGCTACATGTACCACGACCCCTGCCACACCCCCATGAAGCTGCAGGACCCGATGAAGACCGTGCGTGCGCTGGTGGGTGAGGGCGCGGCCAAGACGGACCGCTGCTGCGGCGAATCGGGCACGCTGGCGGTGACGCGGCCGGACATTTCCACCCAGATCCGCTTCCGCAAGCAGGAAGAGCTGGCCAAGGGCATGAACGCCGCGCGCGGCGACGGCTATGACGGCGAGGTCAAGGTGCTGACCTCGTGCCCGTCCTGCCTGCAGGGGCTGTCGCGGTATCAGGAGGATACCGGCGCGCAGGCCGATTACATCGTGGTGGAGATGGCGCGGCACATCCTGGGGGAAGGGTGGATGCAGGATTACGTGCGGCGGGCCAATGCGGGGGGGATCGAGAGGGTGTTGGTGTAGGCAGCCCCGGCAGGCGGGCTGCTTCCTTTCGCCCTTGCGGTCCGTCGCTGCCGATTCGGGAGCGGCTTGACTATCAACCAACCAACTAGTAGATTGGCTTCCTGGACATCAGATGCGATGGGTGCCCCCCCAGGCCGGCAAGAACGCCGGGCTGCGCGCTTTTTCAACGCCGATGGCTGATTTGACCGAATGGACGCAGAACTTTCCCCCCGAGCCGCCGAAATCGCCGAACGCGCAAAGGAACTGCTCGCCGCCGGCGGCTACAACGGCTTCAGCTATGCCGATATCTCCGGCCGCGTCCGCATCGGCAAGGCCAGCATCCACCATCATTTTCCCAGCAAGGCCGAACTGGTCCACACCGTGGTCGTGATGCATCGCGCGCAGACGCGGGCCGGCCTGGCGGCGCTCGATAGCCGGGTGGACGACCCG
>Ga0164243_10003610_pt1 | contig 24698 bp, 22 predicted proteins | sample OricompcompostOP_FD_108781 | JGI IMG/M metagenome (GOLD analysis project Ga0164243, IMG submission 108781) | Organic Plus compost microbial communities from Emeryville, California, USA - Original compost - Organic plus compost (OP) | ecosystem: Engineered > Solid waste > Mixed feedstock >...
CCCGCAGTCCACGGTGGTCGTCGGCGAGGTCGGCCTCGGCGGTGAGATCCGGCGGGTGTCGGGGGTCGCGCGGCGCCTGGCGGAGGCCAAGCGGCTCGGCTTCCGGGAGGCGATCATCCCGGCCGCGACCGACGAGGTCCTGCCGAAGGGCATCCGGGTCCTCCGGGTCGCCACCCTCGGCGACGCAGTGCATCTACGGGACTCGACGCCGATCGACGCCCCCTTCTGAGGGGCGCCGCGACCGGGGTCGGCCGAGCGGAGGGCACCCGGCCGCGAGTCGAGGATCGCTCAGAGCTGGGGCTTGCCCGCCTTGAACTCGTCGGCCCTGGCGCTGCGCTCGACGTGCTCGGCGAAATGCTTGCGCGCGTCGATGGTCACGAAGATGCCGTGGGCGCGGGCCACCGGCGTGGTCGGATCACCAAGGTGCGCAACGCCTTCGGTGTAGATCTTGCGCCCCTGCTTGCCGAGGATCTCCGCGCGCAGATGTAGCGTCTCGCCGACCGGGATGGGTCGCATGAAGTCGACCTGGAGATGCACCGTGACCGCCGCCGGGCCGATCAGGCGCGGCGTCATCCCCATGACGTCGTCGAAGGCGCTGGAGAGGATGCCGCCGTGGATCACGCCGGGCCCGCCCTCCATCCAATGCTCGACGGGCATCTCTGCGACGACGCTGAAACCCTCACCCGCGAACATCTCGAGGTGCAGGCCCCGCGGCGACTGCTCGCCGCATCCGAAGCACACCATGTTGTGCGGGCGCATCGGCTCCCCGGGGCGGGACGTCTTCGGGTGGCGCACGAGCTCGTCGAGCTCCTCGGGCACCACGAAACTGCTGCTCTTCACACCCCGGTACCCTAGTCACCGTTGTGCCGACCGGCGCCGCGGGGCGTCGTCCTCCGGACACGCTCCGGTTGCCAGAAGGGAAGACATGGTCACCGAGGCGATGAAGTCCGACCTCATGCGCGAGACGCTGGCGCGCGTCGCGCCGGGCACGCCGCTGCGCGACGGGCTCGAGCGCATCCTGCGCGGCGGCACCGGTGCGCTCATCGTGCTCGGCCATGACTCCGACGTGGAGAAGATCTGCGACGGCGGCTTCCATCTCGACGTCGAGTTCGCCCCCACCCGACTGCGGGAGCTGGCGAAGATGGACGGCGCAGTCGTGCTGTCCACCGACGGCAAGCGGATCGTGCGCGCGAACGTCCAACTGGTCCCCGATCCGTCGATCCCGACCGAGGAGTCCGGCACCCGCCACCGCAACGCCGAGCGCACCGCCATCCAGACCGGGCACCCGGTCATCTCGGTGAGCGCGTCGATGTCCATCGTCAGCGTCTACGTGGACGGCGTCCGGCGCGTCGTCGAGAGCCCCGACCCGATCCTGTCACGCGCGAACGTCGCCCTGGCGACGCTCGAGCGCTACAAGGTCCGCCTCGACGAGGTGATCGCGGCGCTCTCGCGGGCCGAGATCGAGGACTACGTGCTGCTGCGCGATGCGATGACCGCCGCCCAGCGCATGGAGATGGTCCGTCGCGTGTCGGTCGAGATCGAGGAGTACGTGCTGGAGCTCGGCACCAACGGCCGCCAGGTCAGCCTCCAGCTCGAGGAGCTCATCAGCGACAACGACACGATGCGCGAGCTCCTCGTCCGCGATTACTACGCCAGCCCCGAGCCGGCGACCACCGAGGACGTGCGCCAGGCACTCGAGGCGATCGAGGAGCTCAGCGACGCCGACCTCCTCGACCTCACCCAGCTGGCCGGCGCCTTCGGATACCCGACGACGATCGAGGCGCAGGACACCGCGATGAGCCCGCGCGGCTACCGGCTGCTCGCCCGCATCTCGCGGCTGCAGTTCGCCCACGTGGACCGGCTCGTCCGCAGCTTCGGAACGCTCCAGGCGCTGCTGGCCAGCACGTCGGCGGACCTGCAGGCCGTCGAGGGCATCGGCAGCATCTGGGCGCGCCACATCCGCGAGGGGCTGTCACGGCTCGCCGAGACCAGCATCGAGCGGTACGACTAGAACCGTCCGTCCTGGACACCGCACCGCTTTTCTGCACCCGCAGGGCACGGCAGCACCGTCGGCAGGACGTCTCCGGGCCGAGGTGACCGACCCGGGAACACCGGGGATCAGGGCTGCTCGGCGGGCGCCACGAAGTTGAACGTGATCGGGAACGACTCGCGCTCGCCCATCTTGCCGATGGCCGAGTAGGAGCCGGGCGGCACCTGGGTGCGCGGACGCTCACAACCCGGGCTGCTGGTGGTGCCCGACCAGGTGATCGTGTCCTTCACCTGCTGAGCAGGCTTGAGGACCACGTTGTCGACCGTGTTGATCGGGGAACAGTCGCGCGCCGACCACAGGGTGCGCGCACCGTCGAGGGTCCGCACGATCACGTTCTGGGCGGCCTTGCCCACGTCGCGCGTGCACTCCGAGAGACCTGCATTGGTGGTGACGATGGTGAAGACCGGCTGCTGGCCGACCGTGTAGGTCGGCTTGTCGGTGTAGAGCACCACCGAGATCGCCTGGTCCGGGCACAGGTTGGGCCCGGGCGGGCCGCCTGCGGCGCCGGCCGGGTCCGCCGACTGCGGCGGGACCGGGGTGGAGGCGGGCGCTCCGCCGGGCGCTCCCCCACCTGCGGGCGCACCTCCGCCGGACCCTCCTGCACCGGCGCCGCCGGCGGGCGGTTCGGACTCGGGCGCGGGTTCCGACGGCGGGGCGGCGCTGGTCGACGCCGACGCGGTGGACGCGGTGTTCTGCGGTTCCTCACCGCCGTTGCCGGTGAGCCAGACGATCAGCGCGACGACCAGCCCCACGATGACCACGGCGCCACCCGCGGCGACGATGCGGCGTCGCCAGTAGATCTCGGGTGGCAGTGGGCCCTGGGGTTCGATCACGAACACAACGCTAACGGCCGGATCTTGACTTCCGGTTGATCACGACACGGCGTGTCGCGCCGGAAAACCACCTCCGAGCAGGCAAAGTCTAGAGTTCGCCTTCAGGTTTGGCCGCCCGGCCGAGGCTCAGGCGCTCTGCACCCGGACGCTCGCCGACGGCTTCTCGCCGATGTCGCCGTAGACCGACTCGAGATTGACCCGGCCGTCGCTGAGCTTGTAGGTCAGCCCCACGATGGCGAGCTTGCCGGTGGCGATGCGGTCGGCGACGATCCGGCTGCGCTGCATGAGCAGGCGGCCGGTCTCGACCACGTGGCGCGCCTCGAACTCGTCCACCCGCGACAGGCCCTCGCTGCGGCCGGCGAGGATCGACGGCGCCACGCGCTCGACGACGTCGCGGATGTACCCGCCCGGGATCTGCAGCTCGTCGAGGGCGTCGAGGGTGGCCTTCACCGCGCCGCAGCTGTCGTGGCCGAGCAGCACGATGAGCGGGACCTCGAGCACCTCGACGGCGTACTCGAGCGAACCGAGCACGGCGGAGTCGATCACGTGTCCCGCGGTCCGGACGACGAACATGTCGCCGAGACCCTGGTCGAAGATGATCTCGGCGGCCAGGCGGGAGTCCGCGCAGCCGAACAACACCACATGGGGGTGCTGCCCCCCGACGAGGCGCTCGCGGTCCTCGATACCCTGGCTGGGATGTTGGGACTCGCCCGTGACGAATCGCTCGTTGCCGTCACGCAGAACGCGCCAGGCCTGGCGGGGTGTCATACCGATCATGCTCAATAGTGTGCCACCAGCCACTTTGCTCGGTTGGTTCGATACCCATGAACGCGATCTGCCGTGGCGTGATCCGTCGTGCACCGCGTGGCACATCCTCATCAGCGAGATCATGCTGCAGCAGACCCCGGTGTCCCGGGTCCTGGAGCCGTGGCGCGCCTGGGTGGAGCGCTGGCCGGTCCCCTCGGCGATGGCCGCCTCGACTCCGGGCGAGGTCGTGCGCGCCTGGGGCAAGCTCGGATACCCGCGCCGCGCGCTGCGGCTGCACGAATGTGCCAAGGTCCTCGCGAGCGAACACGCCGACCGGGTGCCCGACGACGTCGAGACGATGCTGACGCTGCCCGGGATCGGGGACTACACCGCCCGCGCGGTGGCGTGCTTCGCCTACGGCCGAGCGGTTCCCGTCGTCGACACCAATGTCCGACGAGTCATCGCGCGGGCCGTGCACGGCCGCGAGCATCCGGGCAATCCCTCCCGGCGCGATCTCGCCGACGCCGAGGCTCTGCTGCCGAGACGCCCCGACGGCGGGTACGCCGAGACCGCGCCCCGGTTCTCCGCGGCCCTGATGGAGCTGGGCGCACTGGTCTGCACGGCACGAAACCCCAAGTGCGACAACTGCCCGCTGACCGGGTGCACGTGGGTCCGCCTGGGCCGGCCCGCTCATCAGGGGCCGCCGCGACGCACCCAGAAGTTCGCCGGCACCGACCGCCAGGTCCGCGGGTTGCTGCTCGACGTCCTGCGCGGCTCGACCGGCGCGGTCGAGCGAGAGAAGCTCGACGTCGTGTGGACGAAGGACACCGCGCAGCGCGATCGCGCCCTCGATTCGCTGCTCGTCGACGGCCTCGTCGAGCTCACCTCCGACGGCCGATACTGTCTCGCCGGCGAGGCCTGAGACCTCGCGTCCCGGCGCACCGGCGACGCCGGTGAGTCATTCGATCATTCGGGCATGGGCTCCCGCCGGTCGACGATCGTTGCTAATGTCCCCGTCCATGAGCCAGCCGCCGTATCCTCCTGTCCCTCCGTCGGACCCGGACCAGCCGGGCGACCAATCCGGCCAGCAGCCGCCCCAGTACGGGCAGCAGCCAGATCTCAACAAGCCGTCGACCCCGCCGCCCTACGGCCAGCAGCCTCCCCAGTACGGTCAGCAGCCGCCGCAGTACGGTCAGCAGCCCGGATATGGTCAGCCGCAATACGGTCAGGCACCGCCCCCGCCGCCTCCCGGCAACCCGCAGTACGGCGCCCCGCAGTACGGTGGATACCCCGGCGGAGCCGTTCCGCCCGGCGCCGCCGGCACCAAGGTCGACGTGGGCGAGGCGTTCTCCTGGGCGTTCAACAAGTTCAAGAACAACGTCGGCGCGATGATCCTGCCCGGCCTGGTGGTCTTCGTCCTCGCGCTCGTCGTGGGCGCGCTGGCCATCTGGGGCGTCGCGCTCTTCGGCAGCACCGAAACCGTGTATCTCAGCAATGGCGTCACTGTGGAGGAGACCACCCTCGGCGCCGGCGGGCTGTTCCTGATGATCGTGCTGTACATCGTGCTGATCCTCGGCCTCCTGTACGTGCAGGCGTCGATCACCTCCGGCGCGGTCCGCGTCGCCAACGGCGAACCCGTCACCGCGGCGTCGTTTCTGACCCCGATCCGCTTCGGTGCCGTCGTGGGCACCGCGATCCTCGTCGCCCTGGCCACCGGCATCGGCTACGTGCTCTGCATCATCCCGGGCCTCCTCGCCCTGTTCTTCCTGATGTTCTCGGTGGTCGCGACCATCGACAAGGGACTCTCGCCAATCGACGCGATGAAGGCGTCCTTCGAGCTCACCAAGTCGAAGGTCGGCGATTCGATCATCACGCTGCTGGTGACCTACGTGATCAATCTCGTCGGCGCTCTCGTCTGCTACGTCGGACTGATCGTGTCGGCCCCGGTCGCCCAGCTGTTCCTGGTGCACTGCTGGCGCCGCCTCAACGGAGCGCCCATCGCTCCGGCCGACCCGAACTGACACCACCGCCAAATCCACTCGGGGCGCACACGATCCGTCGTGTGCGCCCCGAATCATGTTGGCCGGTGGCCCGGTCCGTTCAGATCTCCAGACCGGAGAGGAACGCCTCCACCGCGCCGCGGTAGACGTGCGGCGCATCGTCGTGGACGAGGTGCCCGGCACCGGCGACGTGCAGGTACTGGGCATTCTCGTTGAGCGCGCACATCTTTCGCATCTGCCCGGGCGGGGCGACGGTGTACTCGGCCTCGATGACCAGCGTCGGCACCGAGACCGCCTCCCACTGCTCCCAGAAATGGCGGGTGCCCCACTCCTCGGCGATCGCCGACCACACCGGGATTCGCCCGTGGAGCCGCCCGTCGTCGAAGGCCTCGTAGAAGTACCGGCCGGCGACCGGACCGAACATCTCGACCGCCTCATCCACGGAATCGAATCGCTCGGGCCAGGATTCGAACCACGGCGTCCAGTTCGCGGTTGTGCGCCCGCGGAAATCGGGGGCCATGTCCTCGACCACGAGCGCCGCGACGAGTTCGGGATATGCGGCGGCCGTGCACCATCCGTGCAGCGCCCCCATCGAGTGCCCGATGAGGATCGCCGGCCCCTGGTCGATCCAGGTGAGGATCTCGGCGAGGTCGGCGACGAACCGCTCGGTGCACAGCTCGGCCGGATCGTCGGGCTCCGGGAAGTCCGCGCCCATGTGGAACGCCGCGTCGTAGGTGAAGACCCGCCCGTAGCGTCGCAGCCACGGGACCTGGCGCCGCCAGGTGCGCCCGCGGCCCATCAGACCGTGCAGCAGCACGATCGGTCGGACGGGCAGCCCGCTCGGCGGCGCTCCTCGGTTGTCGTCGGTGATCACCGGGCCGCCGTGGTCACGCAGCCCGATCTCGCCGATCGCCTGGGTCTCGACCATGGGGTGTCACTGTAGCGGCCGGCAACGACCGGGCCCCGCAATGCCGTGCCGACTCCCGGCCCGACCGCCCTCCCAGCGCATAAGGTGGACTCATGGCTGTCGTGAAGATTAACGCAATCACCGTCCCCGAGGGCGCCGGCCCCGAGCTGGAGAAGCGGTTCGCCAACCGCGCCGGCTCGGTCGACGGCTCCAAGGGATTCCTCGGCTTCCAGCTGCTGCGCCCGGTCAAGGGCGACGACCGGTACTTCGTCGTGACCCAGTGGGAGACCGAAGAGGACTTCCAGGCATGGGCGGGCGGGCCGGCCCGGGAGGCACACGCCGGCGAGCGCGCGAAGCCGGTTGCGACGGGCGCCGATCTGCTGGAGTTCGAGGTCGTGCTCGACGCACGCCCCAAGGCCTGACGGACAAGCCCTGAACCCGTCCGTCCCGGCCGGCGAGCAGTTCGTCTCGCCGATGTTCCCGCTCGGCACCGCCGTGCTACCGGGTGGCGAGGTGCCGCTGCGCGTCTTCGAGCCCCGGTACCGGCAGATGGTGGGCGACCTCATGGCGGAGTCCGACGGGCGACCGGTGGTGCGGTTCGGGGTGGTGCTGATCGCCCGCGGTCCCGAGGTCGGCGGCGGAGAGGTGCGATGCGACGCGGGCACCCTGGTGCTCGCCGACGTCACCGATCGGCTGCCCGACGGCAGGGCGCTGCTGGCCGGCACCGGCACCTCCCGTTTCCGGGTCGTCGAATGGCTTCCGGACGACCCCTATCCCCGGGCCCGGATCGAGGTGCTCGCGGAGCCTGCACTGTCCGACGCCCACCTCGAGCGGCTGCACGAGATCGACCGGCGCCTGCGCGTCGTCCTGCGCGGGATCCTCGAGGCGGCGGGCAAGGACGCCGACGCCGTCTTCGCCGCGCTCGACATCGTCGACGCCGATCCCCTGATGGCCGACGTCTCGCCGATCTACCGCTGGGCCAATCGACTCCGGATCGAGCCCCACGATCAGCAACGCCTTCTCGAGGCCGCCGACCCGGCCGCACAACTGGACGTCCTCGACGACGTCGTGGAGGGCCTGGAGGCACGGGCGGCCTTCGGCGGGAGCTGATCGGCGGCACCCACCCCTGGCGGTGGAGTTAGAACGTGTTCTAGTATTGCGTGTGCCGTAGTTCACACTTGCCTGCCGGCGGCCGAGAATCCGCTGCGTGACCGGGCAAGATCCCGTCCTCCTGAGGAGCACACGCGCAATGACCGAGACCGTGGAGTCCAGCACCGCCACCATCGTCGGCGGTGGCGACCGATCCCAGTTGCTCATCGGCGGCCAGTGGGTCGACCCGCATTCCACCGAGACCCTCGAGGTGTTCTCCCCCGCCACCGGCGAGCGCGTGGGTTCCGTCCCGCATGCCGACGCCGCCGACGTCGACGCCGCGGTCCGCGCCGCCCGTGCCGCCTTCGACTCCGGGGTGTGGAGTTCGACGCCCCCGGCGCAGCGCGCGCACATCATCGCGAAGGTCGCCGACCTGATCGACGAGCGCGGCGACGAGATCACCGCCCTCGTCTCGGCCGAGATGGGCGCACCGCCGAGCGCCATCAGCACCCTGCAGCAGTTGCCCGGAACCGGCGTGCTGCGGGCCTACGCCAACGCCGCCCGCGACTACCAGTGGGAGGAGTACCGGACCGGCCTGTTCGGCACCACCCGCATCACCCGTGAGCCGGTGGGCGTCGTCGGCGCCATCTGCGCCTGGAACGTCCCGCTGTTCATCACCTGCAACAAGATGGGCGCCGCCCTCGCGGCGGGCTGTTCGGTGGTGCTCAAGCCCGCGCCCGAGACCCCGCTGACCGGCAACTACGTCGCCCAGCTGTTCATCGAGGCCGGCGTGCCGCCGGAGGCGATCTCGGTGGTGACCGGCGGCACCGAGACCGGCCAGGCCCTCGTCGCCCACCCGGACGTCGACAAGATCACCTTCACCGGGTCCACCGCCGCGGGCAAGGCGATCGGCGCCGCCTGCGCCGAATCGCTCAAGCGGTGTTCGCTGGAACTCGGCGGCAAGTCCGCGGCGATCGTGCTCGACGACGTCGACATCGCGTCGAACGCCTTCATGCTGACCTTCCTCGGCCTGTTCAACACCGGCCAGGCGTGTGTGGCCCAGACCCGAATCCTGGTGCCGCGCAGCCGTCACGACGAGATCGTCGCGGCCATGGTCGAGGCGGCCAAGACGATGAAGGTCGGACTCCCGTCCGATCCCGAGGCGCAACTCGGCCCGCTGATCTCCGAGAAGCAGCGCCAGCGCGTGGAGGGCTACATCGAGCAGGGCAAGACGGCCGGTGCCACACCGGTTCTCGAGAGCGAGCGCCCGGCCGACCTCGAGCCCGGCTACTTCCTCACCCCGACGATCTTCACCGGCGTCACCAACGACATGACCATCGCGCAGGAGGAGATCTTCGGCCCGGTCCTGTCGGTGATCGCCTACGACGACGCCGACGAGGCGATCGCCATCGCCAACGACTCCAGCTACGGCCTGGCCGGCAGCGTCTGGACCAGCGACGTCGAGCGCGGCATCGAGATCTCCACCAAGATCCGCACGGGTACCTTCGGGATCAACTGGTACGCAATCGATCCCGAGTCGCCGTTCGGCGGCTACAAGAACTCGGGCATCGGCCGCGAGAACGGTCGCGAGGGCCTCGAGTCCTTCCTCGAGCACAAGTCCACCATGCTGCCGATGGGCTACGAGGTGAAGACCGACTGAATCCCATCTCTCACAGGGGGTACCGGGGCCGGACGCGCTGCGTCCGGCCCCGGTTCTTGTCTGCGTCCCCGGATGGTGTGGCGAGATGGCCTCCGCGGCGGACGGTCTGCGGCGACGTCTCAGCGCGCGGCGGCACCCGCCGCCTCGACGACCTTCGCGTGACCGACCTCGGCCGGCACCTGGTGCGTCACGACGACGACGATCCGGTCCGGGCCGAACAGGTCGTCCTCGGCTCCGAGCAGGCGGCGCAGCAGATGATCGGCGTCGTCGGCCGAGAGGTGCTCGGTCGGCTCGTCGAGCAGGACCACCGGCGCCCGGTGCAGAAGCGCGCGTGCCAGCAGCAGGCGCCTGCGCTCACCGCCGCTGACCGCCTCGGCGCCGCCGGACAGCGTGGTGTCCAGGCCCTCGGGCAGGCGAGCGAGCCAGCCGTCGAGGCCGACGGTCCGCAACGCCTCGCCGATCTCCTCGTCGGTCACGTCCCCGCGCGCGACGCGCAGGTTCTCGCGCACCGACGTGGAGAATATGTGCGCCTCCTCCGCGAAGTAGCAGGCGGCCGCGCGCAACCCGACCTCGGCACGGGTCGAGACGTCGACGCACCTCACCTCGCCCGCAACCGGTGGGAGCAGTCCCGCCAGGGTCAGCAGCAGGGTCGACTTGCCGACGCCGCTGGGCCCGACGACCGCGAGCCGAGAGCCCGGTCGCAGATCCAGGTCGAGCCCGTCGGCGGGGCCGGCGAGCGCGCGATCCGCACGCCCCCAGCGCAATCCGCTCGTCGTGACCTCGACCGCACCGGGATGCACCGGCACGTCGGCGGTGTCGGCGTCGTCCGCACCCTCCCGGGCGCCGTCGACCAGGGCCATGACCCGCGCCGCGCTCTGCCTGCTCTTCTCCAGCTGCAGGCCCGCCTCGGTGAGCGGCGCGGTCGACTCGAACGCCGACAACGGCAGCAGGATCAGCACGCCCAGGATCATCGGGGTGAGACCTTCACCCGACGCGATGCCGGCCAGCGATCCGGAGACCTGCGACGCGAGGATGATCGCGATGACGCACGCCGCGAGCAGCGACACACCCATCGACAGCGGGGTCGCCGCCGCGGCGGCCGCCTCCATGCGGCGCCCGCGATCGGTGGCCTCCAGATGGCGACGGTCCGCATCGGCCGCCGCCGCCAGGATCTGCGCGCGGCGCCGGGCGACGGTCAGTTCGGCGGCGTGCCACAGGGCGGTGGTCGTGGCCTCCGCGGACTCCGCGCCGGCCTGCGCCCCGTCGTGGATCGTGCGTGCGGCGCCGCGCGCGGCCAGCCACGGTGCGACACCGCCGCTGACGATCAGCGCGACCGCCAGCACCGACGCCGCCGGGATCGACACCAGCGCCATCACGACGACCGCGGCGAGCGCCGTGGTGGCGCCCACGCCGATCGGGATGAGCCCGCGGATCAGCGCGTTGCCGATCTCGTCGATGTCATCCCCGGTGCGCGTCAACAGCTCTCCGCGACGCAGCGTCACCGAGTAGGCGGGGTTGCCGGTGGCGAGCGCCCGGTAGAGCCGCTCCCGTGCGGTCGACATCGCGCGCAGCGCCAGGTCGTGGGTGGCGAGCCGTTCGAGGTAGCGCAGCAGGCCGCGCGAGATGCCCAGGGCGCGGACGGCGGTGATCGCCACCGACAGGTACAGCACCGGGGGCTGCTGCCAGGCGCGGGTGATCAGCCAGGCCGACAGCGCGGCGAGGCCGAGCGCCGACAGGGCACCGCCCACGCCGAGCAGCAGGGCCTTGGCGACGGCGCCCCTGCGAAGCCCCAGCAGGCCCAACGCGCGGATCAACGGGTCGTCACGCACGGCACACCTCCCCCGAAGTCGACGATCTGGTCGGCGAACTCACGCGCGACGTCGCGGTGGGCGACGAGGATGACGGTGTCGCCCGCGCGCGCCCGTTCGCGCAGGACCTCGAGCACCGCCCGCTCCGAGGCCGCGTCGAGGTGGGCGGTCGGCTCGTCGAGCAGCAACAGCGGCGCAGGCGAGGCGAGCACCCGGGTCAGGGCGAGACGCTGACGCTGTCCTGCCGACAGACCCACGCCGCCGGCGCCGAGCCGGGTGTCGAGTCGCGCGGGCAACTCCAGCACCACGCTGTTGAAGCCGCTCGCCACGGCCGCACGCTCGGCGGCCTCGGTGTCGAGCGCACCGAAGAGTTCGAGGTTCTCGCCGACGGTCCCCGGCACGATCACCGGCTGCTGCGGCAGCCAGGCGATCTGCTCGTGGAGGGACTCCGGGTCGGCGTGCAGCACCGGCGTCGAGCCGATCAGGACCGACCCGTCGTCGGGGGTGAGCAGCCCCATGATCGCGGCGAGGGTCGTCGACTTCCCGGAGCCGTTGGGTCCGGTGAACAGCGTGACCGTGCCCGGCTCGATCGTCGCCTGCAAGCACTCCGGAGCCCAGCCGTCGCGGCCGTGCACCCCGAGATCGAGGATGGTGACCGGCGCGCCCGCGACGGTCACGCCTCGTCCGCCTCCGGCGGGCGCCTCCTCCTCGCCTGCGGTGTCGATCAAATCGAACACCTGTTCCGCGGCGGTCAGCCCGTCGGTCGAGTTGTGGAACTGCGCACCCACCCGGCGCAGCGGCAGGTACGCCTCGGGAGCCAGGATGAGCGCGAACACACCCGCATACAGCGACATCTCGCCGAAGACCAGGCGCAGGCCGATGCCGACGGCGACGAGGGCGACGCACAGGGTCGCGAGCAGCTCGAGCACCGCCCCGGACAAGAACGCCACCCGCAACGACGACATGGTGCTGCGCCGGTGCGCCTCGCCGAGTTCGGCGACCTGCGCGGCGGGCGCCTGCGCCCGGTTCAGCGCGCGCAGGGTGGGCAGCCCCGCGATCAGGTCGAGCAGTTGGGCGGTGAGCCGGCTCATCGTCGCCAGCTTGCGAGTGGTCCGGTCCTTGGTCATCAGGCCGACCAGGATCATGAACAGCGGGATGAGCGGCAGCGTGATCAGGATGATCATCGCCGACGGCCAGTCCGCCAGGGCGATCACCACGACCACGGTGGGAGTGATCGCGACCGCCGCCACCATGGCGGGCAGGAATCCGGACAGGTAGGGCCCCAGTGCGTCCAACCCGCGGAGCAGCACCGTCGCCGCGTGCTCACGGACCCCGAGGAGCGTCCGTCCGGACGTCCGGCGCGGGTCCGTGAGCACGTCGAGGGCCTCGGCGCGCAGTTCGGCGATCGCCCGCTCCGCCGCGCGGTGGGAGTAGCGGTCGTGGCCGTAGGTCATCACCGCCCGTGCCCCCATCGCGACGGCCAGCACCACCAGGTGCACCCACTGCGAGCCGAACGAGCGCAGCTCCGGTGCGACGATCAGCTCCGAGAGGATGGACGCGGCCATCCACGCGGCGACGATGATCGCGATGACCTCCGCCACCGCGAACACCGCCGTGACCGCCACGTACCGACGCGTGGTCGGCGAGTACCGGAGCAGCCTCGGATCGACCGGGGGCCGGGATCTCACTTGCTCGTCACACGCAGCGACGACAGCCCGTGGGAATCCGGGATCTGCTTGACCGACAGGCGCTTGCGGAACACCCAGTAGCTCCACGCCTGGTAGGCGATCACCACCGGCGTGATGAACACCGCCGCCCACGTCATCACCGTGAGCGTGTAGCTGCTCGACGACGTGTTGTCGATGGTCAGGTTCCACGCCTCGTTCAGCGTCGAGGGCAGCGCGTTCGGGTACAGGACCGCGAACAACGTGGCCACCGTGCCGGCGATGGCGATCGAGGTGAACAGGAAGGCCCAGCCCTCCCGACCGACCTGCGTCGTGGCGACCATGCCGAGGGCGGCGACCGCCGCGATCAGCACCGGGATCCAGGTCCAGCCGTTGCCGTAGGCGAACTGGGTCCACAGCAGGAAGGCCGCCGCGACGACGAGCGTCGGCCACGCCAGGCGCGAGGCGTACCGGGCGGCGTCCTCCTGGAGCACGCCGCTGGTCTTCAGCGCGATGAAGACGGCGCCGTGGGTGAGGAAGGCCAGCAGCGTGGTCGCGCCGCCGAGCAGGGCGTACGGGTTGAGCAGGTTGAAGAACCCGCCGGTGTACTGGGCGTCGGCGTCGATCGGCAGGCCGCGCACGACGTTGGCGAAGGCGACGCCCCACAGGATCGCGGGAATCCACGAGCCGAGGCCGATGCCGACGTCACACCACATCCGCCAGCGCGGGTTGTCGATCTTGCCGCGCCACTCGATCGCGCACACGCGGGTGATCAGGCCGATCAGGATGAGGAAGAGCGGCAGGTAGAACGCGGTGAACATCGTGGCGTACCAGCCGCCGAACGCCGCGAACAGCGCACCGCCGGCGGTGAGCAGCCACACCTCGTTGCCGTCCCACACCGGGCCGATGGTGTTGAGCAGCACCCGGCGGCGCTTGTCCGGGTCGGCCTCGGGGTCGTCCGGCGACACCTTGTCGTCGCCGCCGGTGTGGCTGGAGCCGAGGAACGGCATCAGCATGCCGACGCCGAAGTCGAATCCCTCGAGGACGAAGTACCCGACGAACAGAACCGCGATGACCAAGAACCAGAATTCTGGGAGTCCCATGTCAGTCTCCTCCTAGTACGCGAACGAGAGCTGCTTGGGCTCGTCGGATTCGGAATCGGAATCGCCGTCGTCATCGCCCGGCGGCCGCGAGTCGTAGCTCGCCGGCCCCTCGATGACGTACCGCCGCTGCAGCATGAACCAGATGACGCCCAGCGCTCCGTAGATCAGGGTGAAGCCGATGAGGGTGGCCCACAGGACCGGCGGCGTGTGGTTGGACACGCCGTTCTGCACCAGCATGCTGATGCGCAGCGGGTCCAGGTCGTCCTCCCAGTTCGGTGCGACGACCCACGGCTGACGGCCCATCTCGGTGAAGATCCAGCCGGAGCTGTTGGCCAGGAACGGCGTCGGGATCATCAGCAGGGCGATGAAGCCGAACCTGCGGGACTCGACCACCCGCTTGCGCCGGGTCAGCCACAGGCCGCCGAGAGCGACCACGACCGAGCCGAGCGCCCAGGTGATCATGGCGCGGAAGCCCCAGTAGGTGACGAAGAGGTTCGGCGCGAAGTTCTGGTTCGCCGGCACGTTCGGGTTGTCGGCGAAGGCCTCCCGGTACTGCTCCTGCAGGTTCTCCACGCCCTGCAGGGTCGCGTCGAACCGGTGCGTCGCGAGGAACGACAGCATCTTGGGGATCTCGATGACGTGGTCGATGTCGTCGCAGTTGTTCTGCCGGCTGGTCGACAGCACCGAGAAGCCGGGGCCGGTCTGGGTCTCGCAGAGGGACTCCGCCGACGCCATCTTCATCGGCTGCTGCTTGAACATGATCTGGCCCTGGATGTCGCCGGTGACGAACAGCGCGAGGCCCGACACCAGGGTCACCCACAGCGCGAACCGGGTGACCGGGCGCCACAGGTCGCGTGCGTCCTTCTCGAGTGTCTCGGGAGTGGCGTCGATGTGGCTGGGCGAGGTGCTCTCCGGGACGACGCTCGCATCGCCGGTCTCGGTCGCCTCGCGCAGCTTCTTGGCGCGCCACATGTTCCGCGCCATCCACCAGATGCCGATGGCGGCGACGAAGGTGCCCGCGGTCAGGAACGCGCCCGCGATCACGTGCGGGAAGGCCGCCAGCGTCGTGTTGTTGGTGATGACCGCCCAGAAGTCGTCCATCGCCGGCCGGTTACGGGCCTCGTCCCACTTGACGCCGACGGGATGCTGCATCCACGAGTTCGCGGCGATGATGAAGTACGCCGAGGCGTTCACGCCGATGGCCGCCAGCCAGATGGTGGCGAGGTGGACCTTCTTGGGCAGGCGGTCCCAGCCGAAGATCCAGAGCCCCAGGAAGGTCGACTCCAGGAAGAACGCGACGAGCCCCTCCAGCGCCAGCGGCGCGCCGAAGACGTCGGCGACGAACCGGCTGTACTCGCTCCAGTTCATGCCGAACTGGAACTCCTGCACGATGCCGGTCGCGACACCGAGCGCGAAGTTGATGAGGAAGAGTTTGCCGAAGAATCGGGTCGCGCGGAGCCACTGCTCGTTGCCGGTGACGTGCCACACCGTCTGCATCACCGCGACCATCGGCGCGAGGCCGATCGTCAGCGGGACGAAGATGAAGTGATAGACCGTCGTGATCCCGAATTGCCACCTGGAGATGTCCAGAGCATTCATATCTGTTTGCCTCGAATCAGGTCACCGGTTGTCACCGGCAGGTTCCCAATGCACGCGACCTACTACGTCCGGTAGTAAGCCCCAGCGCGACGCTACGCCTGGTCACCTGACCTACTCAAGCGGCAAAGGTCCCGACAATCCCCTGTTCAGGGTGTATTCCCTCTCACCTCGAGCAGTGTGTGACCCAGCCCCGGGAGCAGGCCCGTGTGACCGGGATCAATTCTGTTCGTCGGAGATGGCTCGATTGACCAGTTCGGGAATCATGTCCAGATCTTGCGGTACCGGCATCACATATCTGTTCAGGTGCGTGACCCGGGCGGCGAGGGTGACGCTCGACATCAGCCAGACCGAGTCGGCGGCGACGAGGTCTGCCGGCCGCAACAGGTCGGCCTTGGTCTTCCAGCCCTCGGAGGAGGCGAGATCGAAGACCGCGCGCACGGTGGTCGACTCGAGGATCCCGATCTCCGGCGGCGGGGTCACCAGGGTGTCGCCGTAGACCGCGACCACCGACGAGCGCGGCCCCTCGAGGACCACGCCCTCGCTGCTGACGAAGATGACGTCGTCGTAGCCCTCCGACGCGGCATGCCGCAGCGCGGCCATGTTGGTCGCGTAGCTGAGGGTCTTGGCGCCCAGGAGCTGCCAGGGCGCCCGCGCGGCGAGATCGATCGAGAAGCCGCGGTCGAGTGTGACCACCGAGACCCCGTCGGCCCGTGCGGACGCCACACGCTCGGGGACCGCCTCGACGGTGAGGTATGACGTCGGCGCATAGCCGTGCTCGCGCCCGCGGGTATAGACCAGGCGCAACAGCGCCTCCCCGGCCGTGCCGCGCTCCTGCGTCCACATCGACACCGCGGCGTCGACGGCACGGCGCCACTCGCCCTCGTCGGGTGCCGGGAGTCCCATCGCCGTGGCGCTGCGTCCGAGCCGCTCGAGATGCAGGCGCACGCAGCGGGCGCGTCCGCCGCGCACGAGAAGGGTCTCGAAGATGCCGTCCCCGCGTACCGCCGCGAGGTCGTCGGCGTGGAGGAAGGGGGCTTCGGCGTCGTGGCGGGCGCCGTCGAGCGTGACGAGGATCGAATCCGACATGGATACGAGGCTGCCATGGTCGCCGCACCCGCGCTGCGCGCCCCCGCGGACACCCGGACCCGTAGAATCGACCCGTGAGCCGTTCACCCATCCTGACCAGGTATTCCGAGTCCGGGGCGGTGCCCGGCCCCGGAGGTTTCCCCTCCGCCGAGACCCCGTGGCACTTCGGTGATCCCCTCGGCGAGCAGCGTGCGGCGGCGCGCGGGGTGATCGTCGTGGACCGCTCCGACCGCGCGGTCATCGAACTCTCCGGGGACGAGCGGCTGAGCTGGCTGCACACGATCTCCAGCCAGCATGTCGCCGATCTGCCCGACCGCCGCAGCGCGGAGAACCTGTCGCTCGACGCGAACGGACGCGTCGAGGAGCACTTCGTCCTCACCGACGTCGACGGCGTCACCTGGATCGACACGGAGGGCTCCCGCGGCGAGCCGCTGGCCGGCTTCCTGAAGAAGATGGTGTTCTGGGCCAAGGCCGACCCGGTCCTGCGCCCCGACATGCGGGTCCTGACGCTCGTCGGCCCCGCCGCGGTCACCGGGCCGGTCGCCGACCTGCTCGAGATACCGGCCGACGCCGACGTGTACCGCGCCGGCGACCTCCCCGAGACCCATCACGAGGACGAGCCGCTGGGCTTCTGGCGGCGGATGCCGCCGCTGGGCGAGGACCGCGACCTGCCGGTCGTCGACGTCGTCGTGCCCGAGTTCGTCCTGCTCCGGTGGTGGGAGGCGCTGGCCGAGGCGGGTGCGCGCATGGCCGGCAGCTGGGCTCACGAGGCCCTGCGCGTCGCCGCCCGGCGCCCCCGGCTCGGCGTCGACACCGACGAGCGGACCATCCCCCATGAGGTCGATTGGATCGGCGGCCCCGGCGAGGAGGGCGCGGTCCACCTCGACAAGGGCTGCTACCGCGGTCAGGAGACCGTCGCCCGCGTCCACAATCTCGGCAAGGCACCCCGACGCCTGGTGCTGCTCCACCTCGACGGCAGCACCGACCGGCGGCCCGCCACCGGCGACCCGGTCACCGCCGGCGGACGCGCCGTCGGCCGGTTGGGCACGGTCGTCGACCACTACGAGTGGGGTCCCGTGGCGCTCGCACTCGTCAAGCGCAACGTCGGTGCCGACGTCGACCTCGCGGCGGGAGCGGAGGAACCGGTCAGCGCCCGCATCGATCCCGACTCGGTCCGCGAGGACGAACACGTCCAGGCCGGGCGCGCGGCCATCGAGCGCCTGCGGTCCGGCGCCGCGCCCCGGGACGCGTGACCCGGTGGGCACCGGAACCGTGCTGGCCGTCTGCGCGGCCGGCCGGGATGTCGTCCTGAAGGGCATCGGCCCCTCCGCCATCGACAAGCGCGCGCTCTCCGGGCGCGCGGAGGTCGGCGAGCTGGGTCTCGTGGCCGACCATCAGCGCAACCGCAGGCATCACGGCGGTGTCGATCAGGCGGTGTACGCCTACTCCGAGCCGGAGGCGCGCCGCTGGTCCGAAGAGCTCGGGCGTGAGCTTCCTTACGGATGGTTCGGGGAGAACCTCCGGATCGACGGGATCGGCGTCTCCGACGCGCACGTCGGGGAACAGTGGCGGGTCGGCGACGACGGGCTCGTGCTCGAGGTCACGATCCCGCGCGTGCCCTGCCGCACGTTCGCCGAGTGGGCCGGCGAGCCCCGATGGGTCAAACGGTTCATGAACCGCGCCGATTTCGGCGCCTACCTGCGGGTTCTCCGGCCGGGCACGGTCGCCGCCGGCGACACGGTCGAGGTGATCCATCGCCCCGGACACGGCGTGACGGCCCGCCATCTGCTCATCGGGACCGATCCCGACGCCCTTCGCACGCTGCTGGCGGCCGACGATCTCCCGGCCAAGGTGCGGCGCGAGGCCACCCGCATTCTCGCCAGGTCCGCCCCGCTCGACGACGCGGCAGGGCAGGGCGCGGCACACAATCTGTAGAGGCGCGCTAGACTGGCAGCACGACAGAATTACTTCAAGAGAACGGGGCCGCCAAAATGTTTGGCCGCCCCGTCATTGTGCGAGGGGGTCCCGTATGGGCCGCGGCCGGGCAAAGGCAAAGCAGACGAAGGTTGCACGTCAGCTGAAGTACTCCACACCGAACACCGATCTGGAACGTCTGCAGCGAGAGCTGTCCGGGCAGAGCAGCCCGGTTGATCGTCCGGATCCGGTGGACGAGTGGGCAGACGAGGACGAGTGGCGCCGCGCCTGACGCGCACCACTCCGGGCGCCCGTCTCACCACAGGCGCCCGACCTCTTCCCACGACCTCTCCGCTCAAGCGGACCTGCGGCGACGCGGGTTGATCTTCCCGTACGCTCCGGGCGCTCGCGACACCGCGAACGCCCGGAGCGCGTCGGATCACAGCCTGTTCCGACGACGACCGTGACGGCCGTGGGTGGATGAGTCCTCGGCGGACCTGCCGAGTCGTCTGCACAGAACGAATCCGATCGACGCACTTCGCGATCGACAACACGAACAGCGGCGGAACCGAACCGGTTCCGCCGCTCTTCGTGTTGCCCTGTGTCGCTGTCCGCTCTGGTCTCTTCGGCGCGTCTGCGGATCAGAACCGCGGGTGCTCGCCGACCAGGGACACGCGGTGGCGGGCCTCGGTACTCTTGGGGTCCGCGGCGCGCTTGATCGTGCCCAGCACCCAGTTGTCGACGTGGCGAGCGGTGAGCACGGCCTGCGCACGATCGGTGTCCTCGGGCGCGACGACCGCGACCATGCCGACACCCATGTTGAAGGTGCGCTCCATCTCGAGCTGCTCGACGCGGCCGCGCTGGGCGATCAGCGCGAAGATCGGCGCCGGGGTCCAGGTGTTGCGCTCCAGCTCGGCGACGAGCCCCTGCGGGATCACGCGCGCCAGGTTCTCCGCCAGACCGCCGCCGGTGATGTGGGCGAAGGTCCGGACGTCGGCCTCGGCGATGAGCGCCAGGCAGTCGCGGGCGTAGATGCGGGTCGGCTCGAGGAGCTCCTCGCCCAGGGTGCGGCCGAACTCCTCCACGTGTCCGCGCAGGTCCATGTGGCCCCACTCGAGGAGGACCTTACGGGCGAGCGAGTAGCCGTTGGAGTGCAGGCCGGACGAGCCCATGGCGATGACGACGTCGCCGGCCCGGACGCGGTCCGGGGTGAGCACGTCGTCGGCCTCGACGACGCCGACAGCGGTCGCCGACAGGTCGTAGTGGTTGTCCTGCATCAGGCCGGGATGCTCGGCGGTCTCACCGCCCAGCAGCGCGCATCCGGCGTCGACGCAGCCGTCGGCGATGCCGGCCACGATCTCGGCGACGGTCTCGGGGACCACCTTGCCGACCGCGATGTAGTCCTGCAGGAACAGCGGCTCGGCACCGCAGACGACGAGGTCGTCGACGCACATGGCGACGAGGTCTCGGCCGACGGTGTCGTGCTTGTCGATGGCCTGCGCGATCGCGAGCTTGGTGCCGACGCCGTCGCTCGCCGCGGCGAGCACCGGCTCCCGGTAGTTGCCCTTCAGCGCGAACAGGCCGGAGAAACCACCGAGCCCGCCGAGCACCTCGGGGCGTGACGCCCGCTTGGCGTGCGGGGAGATGAGTTCCACCGCACGCTCACCGGCGTCGATGTCGACCCCGGCCGCCGCATAGGACGCCGGCGGCGTGGAGCCAGTCGTCTCGTCGGCAGCCGCATCCCGCTCGGTCATCTCCGCAAGCACCCCTTGTCGAAAAGTCGTTCTCGGCGTGTTCGCCGACGGATCACACGGTACCGGAGTGCACTTCCCCCGGATTCAGGGACGCATGACTGCGCTGACGTTGTCGTTGGGCTTCGTCAGCGGGTCGACCCCGTCCCCGGCGGCGGCGAGCATCTGCTCGAGCACCGCCTTGCCCAGGGAGCTCTCCTTGGGCAGTTCGATCGGATAGTTGCCGTCGAAGCACGCGGCGCACAGCGACGAGGCGGGCTGCTCGGTCGCCGCGATCATCTCGTCGATGCTGATGTAGCCGAGCGAGTCGGCGCCGATCGCCTGGCGCACCCCTTCGACCATGCCCTCCTCGGACTCCATGCCGTTGGCGATGAGCTCGGCCGGGGAGGCGAAGTCGATGCCGTAGAAGCAGGGCCAGCGCACGGGGCTCGACGCGATGCGGACGTGCACCTCGGCGGCGCCGGCCTCGCGCAGCATCCGGATGAGCGCGCGTTGGGTGTTGCCGCGGACGATCGAGTCGTCGACGACGACGAGGCTCTTGCCGCGGATGACCTCGCGCAACGGGTTGAGCTTGAGCCGGATGCCGAGCTGACGGATGGTTTGCGACGGCTGGATGAAGGTGCGCCCCACGTAGGCGTTCTTCATCAGGCCCTGGCCGTAGGGGATGCCGGATTCCTGGGCGAAGCCCACCGCCGCCGGGACGCCGGACTCGGGCACCGGGATGACCAGGTCGCCCTCGGCGGGATGCTCGCGGGCGAGGCGGCGTCCGATGTCGACGCGGGCCGAGTGCACCGACCGTCCGTGGATCACCGAGTCGGGCCGGGCGAGGTAGACGTACTCGAAGACGCAGCCCGCCGGGGTCGGCTCGGCGAAACGCTGCGACCGCACGCCGTCGGCGTCGATGGCGAGCAGCTCGCCGGGCTCGATGTCGCGGACGAAGGACGCGCCGACGATGTCGAGGGCCGCGGTCTCGGAGGCGACGACCCAGCCGCGGTCGAGGCGGCCCAGCGACAGCGGGCGCACCCCGTGCGGGTCGCGCGCCGCATAGAGCGTGTGCTCGTCCATGAAGGTCAGGCAGAAGGCGCCCTTGAGGGTCGGCAGCAGCTCGAGAGCGGCCTGCTCGATCGAGCTGTCGGCGGCGCCGTGGGCGAGGAGTGCTCCGACGACGTCGGAGTCCGAGGTGGCCGCGGAGCTCTTGATGCCGATCTCCCGGGCGCGGGCGGCCAGTTCGGCGGTGTTGACGAGGTTTCCGTTGTGTCCGAGGGCCACACCCGTGCCGGCGTCGGTGGTGCGGAAGATCGGCTGGGAGTTCTCCCAGGTGGTCGAGCCGGTGGTGGAGTACCGGCAGTGGCCGACGGCCACGTGTCCGCTCATGGCGCCCAGGGTCTGCTCGTCGAACACCTGGCTGACGAGGCCCAGATCCTTGAACACCACGACCTGGCTGCCGTCGCCGACCGCGATGCCCGCGGCTTCCTGGCCGCGGTGCTGCAGGGCGTAGAGGCCGTAGTAGGTGAGCTTCGCGACGTCCTCGCCCGGCGCCCACACGCCGAATACGCCGCACTCCTCGCGGGGTTCGTTCTCGGATTCGTCCAGCGGGGCCGGCTTCGGCGCACACCCACCGGCGGCGCATCCGCGCGCCTGTGCCGTGGGAGCGAGCAGGTTCACGTTGGTGATCGGACGATCAGTCATCGACTAGCTCCCCTGGGCTGCGAATCGGGTAACACGTAGAAGTGCTGGGAGACAAACGGGAGTTTACGTGGCCGTCGCCTCGCATTGCGAATCTTGCAGCGGCTCGCGGAGGCGAGTAATTCCACGTCACCCCCCATCAGTGACCGATCACACTCATCTCAGGGGCACGAGCGGCAGCAACTCGGCCACCAGCGCGGCCCGATGCCCCGACGCGTCGACCGTGCCGTCGGCGACCGCGTCGTCGAACGACAACCGGCCGGTCACCAGCTCCAGCCAGGCGCGCGGGGTGGTCTCGACGACGTTCGGCGGGGTGCCGCGCGTGTGGCGCGGCCCCTCGATGCACTGCACCGCCACGAACGGCGGGATGCGCACCTCCACCGAGTTGCCGGGGGCGAGTTGTTCGAGTGTCCGCGCGGTCCCGCGGACGGCCGCGGCGAGCTCGGCACGCGACGGCGTGGGCGCCGACGGATCGACGAGCCAGTCGGCGACGGCGAGGACCGCCGCCCGGACCTCCGTGGGATCGACTTTCTTGCGCACAACCACGTCAGACATCTTCGCAACGGGGTTCACGACGCCTGATCTGGGGCAGTATGTGTCCATGGGTGCGGAGGTGGACAAGCAGGAGTTCACGGGCGAGGACCGCGTGCGGTTCCGACGACAGGTCAAGCGCGGCACGGACGCCATCGCCCGGATGCTCGCCGACGGCCTCTTCACCGACCACGGCCGGCCGCCGAAGCCGCTGCTCGGCATGGAGGTCGAGCTGAACCTGGTCGACGACATGTTGCGCCCGGCGATGGCCAACGCCACCGTGCTCGACGCGATCGCCGACCCCGACTACCAGACCGAGCTCGGCCAGTTCAACATCGAGATCAACGTCTCGCCGAGGCCGTTCACCACCGACGACACGATCTCCCTCGAGCAGGCCCTGCGTACGTCGCTGAACCGGGCCGAGGAGCGCGCCGCGCGGACCGACAACCATCTCGTGATGATCGGGATGCTCCCCACCCTGAAGTCCGAACACTTCGCCCATCAATGGATCTCGGCCAACCCCCGTTACGACCTGCTGAACCAGCAGATCTTCGCCGCGCGTGGCGAGGACCTCGAGATCGACATCAGCGGCGTCCCGCTCGACGACGACCATCAGAGCGAGCGCCTGCACACCTCGACGGACTCGATCCTGCCCGAGGCGGCCTGCACCTCGCTGCAGCTGCATCTGCGGGTGGCCCCGGAAGACTTTGCGGCCCACTGGAATGCCGCGCAGGCCATCGCGGGCATCCAGGTCGCGCTGGCCGGCAACTCGCCCTTCCTCGCCGAGACCGCGCTCTGGCACGAGAGCCGCATCCCGGTCTTCGAGCAGGCCACCGACACCCGGCCCCTGGAGCTGAAGAACCAGGGGGTGCGTCCCCGGGTGTGGTTCGGCGAGCGCTGGATCAACACCATCTTCGACCTGTTCGAGGAGAACACCCGCTACTTCCCCGCCCTGCTGCCCGTCTCCACCGACGTCGACCCGCTCGCCGAGCTCGACGCCGGCCGCATCCCGACGCTCGACGAGTTGCGGCTGCACAACGGCACCGTCTACCGCTGGAACCGGCCCGTCTACGACATCCACGAGGGGCAGGCGCACCTCCGCGTCGAGAACCGGGTGCTGCCCGCCGGGCCGACGGTGGTCGACACGATGGCCAACGCGGCGTTCTACTACGGCGTGGTCCGCGGCCTCGTCGAAGAGGACCGACCGCTGTGGTCGCAGATGTCGTTCAACGCCGCCGCCGAGAACCTGCAGTCCGGCGCGCATTTCGGCATGGAGTCGCAGCTGTACTGGCCCGACGTCGGCTGGGTGCGTCCGGACGAGCTCGTGCTGCGCCGGTTGTTGACGCTCGCCGAGAAGGGCCTGCAGGGGTACGGCGTCTCCGCCAAGGCCCGCAAGCGGTACCTGTCGGTCATCGAGGGGCGATGCATCACACGGCGCACCGGCTCGGTGTGGCAACGCGAAGCGGTGGCGGCCCGGGAGCGGGCCGGCGAGACGCGGTCGGAGGCGTTGCGCGGCATGCTCGGCGACTACATCACCCTCATGCACGAGGGCGAGCCGGTGCACACGTGGGACGTCTAGGCCGCCGCCACGTCCCCGCCTGACGTGTAGGCCGGGCAGCCGATCCCCGGAGGCCCGGAGACCCGGAGACTCGGAGACCCGGAGGCCAGGAGGCACAAAACCCATTCCCGGACAACGGCATTCATCGTCCGCCGCCTCGTTCCGGATCGGCGACACCGGCCGGAGTCGCCGATCCGCCGATCCGCCGTCGCGACGCCGGCGACCTCGGTAGACGTCGCGCTCTCGCCGGAGGAGGTGGAACGCCTCGGCTCGATCGCCGGCCGGGTCGCCGGCGTACGGTCTATCCGCCCGGAGCACCTCGGCATCGAGGCGCCCCAACCCGCCTCGGCGAACTGACGTCCACCCGGATCAGGAGCAGCACATGACCGTCCACGAACGCTACGCGGATCCCGCGGCCCGACTCGGCGTCGCCAACGACACCATCGCGCTGCAACTCGCCCATCGCTCGGTGCGGCGGTTCACCGACCGCCCGGTGAGCGATGACGAGCTGTACGCGATCGTGGCCGCCGCGCAGTCCGCGGCCACGTCGTCGAATCTGCAGGCGTGGAGCGTCGTCGCGGTGCGCGACCGCGCCCGCAAGGCGCGGCTCGCCGAACTCGCCGGCGGTCAGGCGTTCATCGACCAGGCGCCGCTGTTCCTGGTCTGGGTGGCCGACCTGTCGCGGGCCCGGCGCCTCGCCGCCCGGGCCGGG